>WNFJ01027836.1_pt1 | contig 17220 bp, 17 predicted proteins | sample 5400461 | NCBI WGS metagenome assembly WNFJ01 (sample SAMN13153349, study PRJNA577476) | soil metagenome | isolation source: 115 cm saprolite on Douglas fir-dominated hillslope | place: USA:California | collected 2013-09-17 | reverse complement strand
GCGGATCCGGAGCGTCACTCGAAGGCTGTCATGCAGCCGTTCTATCGCACGCCAGAATTCTGCGCTTCCTGCCACAAAGCAAACCTGCCGAATCCGCTGAACGATTACAAGTTCATCCGCGCCTTTACCGTTTATGACGAGTGGCAAAACTCCAAGTTCTCCAACCGTAACCCCCTGACTTTTTACTCTGCGGACTACACGACATGTCAGAACTGTCACATGCGCCGTGCAGCCAACACGCTGCCCGACTATGGCGCGAAGAACGGATTTTTTGCGTCGCATCGCTGGATCGCTGGAAACACCGCGGTGCCCTACTACTACGGGTTCGATGAGCAACTACAGAAAACCATCGAGTTCCTGAAGTCGGGCTTGTTCCTGAACGTGGATATTTTTGCGCTGAAAAGAGCCGGCGACGACAATATGATTGCGCCCCTTGGTTCCGTGCCCTTTGAGCTGGAGCCCAGCGAGACGGTAGAGGCGTACATCGTCATCCAGAACAAGAACATTGGTCATTCGTTGATTCCAGAGGTTCGCGATCTCTACGAGTCATGGGTCGAGTTCGCGGTGAAGGATGCTTCGGGAAAGGAGATCTATCACAGCGGGTTCCTGAAGCCCGATGGCATGCTGGACACACGTGCGCACAGCTTCACGAACCGGCCCGTGAATCTCTCCGGAGAGTTTGTCGACAATCACAAAGTCTGGACCATCCATTCCATGGCCTATGACAATTCGATTCAGTCGGGACGATCCGCCCTGGTGCGCTATGAATTCCAGGTTCCGCCGGATGCGAAAGGGCCACTCAGCATCACCGCCCAGGTGAACTACCGACACCTACGGCAGAGTTATCTGAACAACGTATTCGGTCCCGATCATCCACTCTACCCCGTGGTAGAGATAGCTTCCCGCACGCGCACCCTGGATCTCGGAATGAATCAGTCCACACCTCCCGAACACGGCGACAATCCGGACTGGATGCGGTGGAACAATGTCGGCATCGGATTTCTCGACCAGCAGCAATACTCCGACGCGATTGCGGCCTTCGAACAAGTGGTGAAGTTGCGACCTGACTACGAGGACGGCTACGTGAACGCGGGCCTGACCTATATCGAGTGGGAAAAATATTCATTGGCACGGCCCGCTTTGGAAAAGGCGCTGCAGTTGCATCCGAATTACGCCCGCGCGCTTTACTACCTCGCCTTGGTGGAACGTCGCGAAGGACATCCCGAAGCTGAGGTCGCTAATCTGGAGAAGGTTGTGGAACAGTATCCGCAATCGCGCGATGCTCGCCGTGAACTTGGTATTGCCTACTACCAGCAACATCGGTCCGATGAAGCCGTGGCGCAGTTTCAAGCATTACAGGTCATCGATCCGGACGATTTGGCCGCGCACTACAATCTCGCTATCTTGTATCGACGCAAAGGTATGAAGGCCGAGGCCGCAGAGCAGGCCGCATTATATGCCACCAAGAGAATTGACCCCGGTGCTCCTACTTATTCACTCGATTTTCTGCGCAAGCATCCCGAAATTTCGACCGAGAGCGTGCCCTGGCACATGCACACGGACTTGAAGCCGGATGTCGCCAGCAGTAGCGGTCAACACTAGCTGAAGGGAGACTTGTGTTGCATTCGGATCGCCGGAAGTTTCTTCGTTCCTTGAGCCGCACAGCGCTGGTCTTTCCCTTCGCGGATATTCTGGCCTTGGCGGGTCAGCAGCCAGACGTCCAACAGAGTGAGCCAAAAAAGAAGATTGGCCCCATCGAACGTGGCTACGACGCCAAGCCCGCGCCCCCTCCCCCGGGTCCGAAATCCCCCATTGAAGGCACGCCGCTGGGGGTCAGCTTTGTGGATGTCGTCAAGGGCTCCGGGCTCGATATCCAAACCATCTATGGGGGCGTGGGTAAGAACAAGTATCTGCTGGAAACCACAGGCTGCGGCCTCGCCTTCTACGATTACGATAACGATGGCTGGCTCGACGTTTTTCTCGTCAATGGCTGGCGCCTGGAAGGCTTCAGCAAGGGCCAGGAACCGCATTGCCATTTGTTCAAGAACAACCGTGACGGCACGTTTGCCGATGTCACTAAAGGCTCGGGCCTAGAACTTCGCACGGGCTGGGGGCAGGCCTGCTGCGTAGGCGACTACGATAACGATGGTTTTGACGATCTGTTCGTCACTTACTATGGGCAGAATGCTCTCTACCGTAACAACGGCAATGGCACATTCAGCGATGTCACGGAACGGGCTGGGCTGATCCAGCCGGGACCGAAAACTCGTTGGAATACCGGTTGCACCTGGGTCGACTACGACCGCGACGGGCATCTCGATTTATTTGTGGCCAATTACGTGGACTTTGACCTTAAGACGGCGCCTCTTCCCGAGGACGGCCCGTGCACCTACAAGGGAATTGTCGTCGCTTGCGGTCCTCCAGGTTTGGAGGGAGGAAAAAATATCCTGTATCACAACAACGGCAACGGAACCTTCACCGACGTGAGTCAAAAATCGGGGATGTGGAATGCTATTGGCACCTATGGTCTCAGCGTTGCTGCCTCGGATCTCGATAACGATGGCTGGCCAGACATCTATGTGGCCAACGACTCCGCTCCCGCCACCCTCTATCTGAATCAGAAGGATGGCACGTTCAAGGATGTTGCCATCGAAGCTGGTGCTGCACTGTCCGCTGAGGCTAAGCCCCAGGCCGGCATGGGCGTTTCAATCGGCGACTACAACCGCGACGGCAATCTCGATGTTGTGAAGACGAACTTCGCTGGGGATACCGACTCGCTTTACACCAATCTCGGCGACGGAGTCTTCGAAGATCGCACTTATCCCAGCGGACTCGGCGTAAACACCCGCTTGCTGGGCTGGGGCGTGGGCTTCTTCGACATGGACAATGACGGTTGGCTCGACATCTTGATGTCCAACGGCCACGTCTACCCCGAGGTGGACAAGTCCAAGGCTGACCTGAAGTATGCCGAACATAAATACCTCTACCGCAACTTGCGCAACGGTCGGTTTGAAGAAGTCACCGAGCAGGGTGGCCCCGGAATCATGCAGAGCGCTCCGGCACGTGGCTGCGCTTTTGGCGACTACGATAACGATGGGGATCTTGATATCGCGGTCAACTGCGTCAATGCAATTCCTCAGCTCCTCCGTTGCGATTCAACACTCGGCCGCAACTGGATCAAGATCAAGCTCGTGGGCGTGAAATCCAACCGTACCGGCATTGGCAGCCGCGTCCTCGTGACCGCCAAAACGGTTCCGACGGCGGAGAAACCGCTCGTCCAGATGGACGAGTTGCGCAGCGGCGGCAGCTACTTTTCGCAGAATGACATGCGCATGCATTTTGGCCTGGACCAGACATGATCGAGATACGCTGGTTAAGCGGTCAAATCGACCATCTGAATGATTTGCCAGTCAACCGCCTCTACGTTATTCAGGAGGGGGGCAAGATCCTCAAAGTGGACGCACTGAAACCCGCGATGAATGCGTAGCGCGCTCACAACAAGGAAACGCAGAGGAAAAGACATGCGAAGCCCTCACCCACTGCTGCTAGGCCTGACGATGTTCGTGCCTGCCGTCTGCCATGGGCAAGCGAAGTGTCCCTGGATCAACGAGGCCACGGCAAGCGGGATTCTTGGTGGCGTCGTCACTGTGACCGTCAAAGTCACCGATCAGACCACGGGAACCTGCGTTTTTTCTCGACAGCAAGGAGCCGTGGTTCACCAACTCCGCATCTCCGTCAACCTTATGTCCGACTTCTCCAGACAATTCCCCTCCTACCTCGCCCAGTGTCCGCCGAAAAGCAGCCCCCTTCGGGCGATCGGCAATGAGGCAGTGATTTGCAGCATCCAGGGCAAGGCAGGCCACTATGGGGAAATCGTAGTGGGTCGAGTGCGCAATCAGGCTTTCGTTGTCAGCGTGAGCTCCAGCGTCCGGGACGATCCGACGATGACGCAAGAGATGCGTCGCGAAAAGGTGAGTCTCGTGTCGGAGCAGGTATCCGGAATACTTTTCTAGGATAGTGCGTCATGTCGATAGGCGTTTATTGCAAGCCGCTATTCGCCGTTTTATTTATCCCCGGATATCAGAGGTTCTCGTCGTGAACATTGACGGCTTGGGATTGTCGGCGTGAGCCAACCTCAGCAATCAGTTCCAGACAAGGTGTGGTATTCCCCTAGCTCCTCAGAAGAACTCGCTCCGGTCCGTAGTTGCGGTCTATTTCCAAGATTCTTGCAACCTCAGGGTTGTTCTCGTCGATGCCAGTGTTTGCTTTCAGGACTGCAAGATACCTGATTTGACCTTCTGGGATGGACCTAAATGGGAGTATTGAATTAGCGCCTCGGATTGAATCTAAAGAATTCTGGCGGAGAGGGGGGATTAAACAGATTAATGACGACATCACTGACAGAGCCTGTCGAACTCTTTCTAAAATGGGATTATCCCGCCCTGCACAGCACCAGATTTAGATTTAGCGCTCACTCCCAGAAGATTTGAGTACGACACCTCATTCCTCGGCATGAAGGGACAACGCGATTTCTTGGTGCACAATTGGTGCACAATAAGCTGCAATGGGGTCGCTCAGTGCAACTGAGAACTCGCTAAATCATTGAGGAAGAATGAAATGGGGTGAATACGACCAGGACAGGATATTTAGCAAACCGCCGCCTTCAACCTCTCGGCAACCTGTCTCTGAAATGGTCTGCTCAGGCTTCGATGCTAGTATTCGCATTTGCGTGTAGTGCTACTATGTGTAAATATAGTTTCGTATGGTACACAGGAGATTCTGGCTGAAACTGCTCGGACGCGCGTGGAAGGAGCGATCCGTCGTCTGGCTCGCTGGCGTGCGGCGGGTTGGGAAAACCTGCCTTTGTCAGGATCTCCCCGAAGTTGAATATTTCGACTGTGAACTCCCTCGGGTTCGCCGCATGATGCTTGATCCAGAGAGCTTTCTCGACGGTCTGGTCGGCAAGCGTGTCGTGTTGGATGAAATCCATAGGCTGCAGAACCCGTCAGAATTGCTCAAAATTGCAGCCGACCATCATTCACGCACACACATTGTGGCGACTGGTTCTTCGACGCTGGGGGCTCCGAAAAAATTCAGAGATACGTTGGCGGGACGGAAGAGGGACCTCTGGCTGGCGCCGATGTGTCTTCTCGACATGGACGACGCGAACCAGACGGACCTAAAGCACCGCTTTCTACGGGGCGGCCTTCCTCCCTTCTTTTTGCCGGAGAAACACCCAGAACGCGACTTTCAGGAATGGATGGACGCTTACTGGGCTAAGGATATCCAGGAACTCTTCCGTCTGGAGCGGCGAGATTCGTTCCAGCGATTCACCGAGCTTGTTATGGCACAAAGCGGCGGCATCTTTGACGCAACTCGATTTGCCCGCCCTTGCGAGGTAAGCCGACCAACCATCACAAACTACCTCCGCGTTCTTGAGGCAACGTTCGTCGCGCATGTCGTTCGCCCCTGCAGCACTCGTCGGCCCACTGAGATAATCGCCGCGCCCAAAGTCTATGGCTTCGATACCGGTTTCATTTGTTACTACCGTGGCTGGCAGGACTTGCGGGATGATGACCTTGGGACGCTATGGGAACATTTCGTACTGAATGAAATTATGGCTCGCTCGCAGAGCCGGGAAGTGTTCTATTGGCGAGACAAGCGCGGGCACGAGGTTGACTTTGTCATCGCGACCCACCGAAAGAAACCAGTAGCCATCGAGTGCACATGGTCCGCGAACAATTTCGATCCCACAAATCTCGCTGCATTCCGGTACCAACATCCGGAAGGCGACAATCTCGTCCTCGCTCACGATGTGGAGCGTGCTTTCACCCGCAGCTATGGTGACCTAAGAGTGCGCTTTGATGGCATTCGGTCTTTCGCCGATTCGATTTCTTTGTAGGCCCAGTGAAGCGCCATTGCTCGGTGCAGGTCCCGAGAAGGCAGTGGAATGCTGGAGCGAGCTCGGCGCAAGCTTCCCTCTCATTTTCCGGCCGTCGGGTGGCGTGGGGGATGATATTGAAGCTCCACCGTCTTGAGAAAGCCCCCCAGCTACCAGTCTGTTTTGCTACTACTCTTGCTACTACTTTCGGTCGATTTGGCCCCTCCCGGAACCGCTTAAACACTGGCGATTCGTTCAAATCGAAAACCGGTGTTGATAACAAGAGACATACCAACGCTCACCAACCCCTCACCTCCCACTCACCAACTGGGGTTGTTTCAATCCCACCCTCTCCGCCATCATTCTAAAACACCAATAAACTTGCGACCCGGCTGCGCCACAGCGCTGTAGGTCACGTACGCAACCCGCTTTTCGTCACTGGAGAAGCGCACGTCAGTTGCCCAAATTCCCGCTCGATCGGACGGCTGGGTGCTTCCGCCTGCACGATCTTGTCGCAGCGGACACAAGCCAACTTCGGCCGAACCTGCCGGATCACTTTGAAATGTTCCGGTACATACTCCAGCATTTCTGAAACATCTTCACCGAGGGACTTCACGGCAGCCGTTGCCGGCGCATCTGCCGCGGGAGACGCGTAAAATTCTGCCGAAGCAGGAAACTTGCCCGGACTGTAGCGGTGCATTGCGAGTTGAGAGGTTCTTTCGGGCCGTACTCGTTGAATCTACAGGTTCAATACATCATTCCCAGTATTCCAACCATCAAGACCGTGAACCAAACTAATGCTCGGGCCAAGTTCGTATGGCGAACTGGGTGGTTACTTGTAAGAATTGCAGGAAGGCTTTCACGTTCGCCTCGATCAGCGACAGTCTGTCCGACTTCTATTTTCCCCAAAAGCCTGATTTCCCACCAGGAGGTCTTGAACGCGAATGTCCACATTGCTCGTCCAAGTTCAAATACCAAACACACGAGCTTTCGTATAGGGATCACGCAGCGAGACTTTCTCGTCAAAAGTGAAAAGTGGCAGCACGAAGGGTGAGCACGTACGCGTGGACTCCGGCAATACGCAGTGCTAGATTCCGGGGAAATCACATCCGCGTTTGGTCACCTGACGGGGAATGTTCTGTAAGGGAGCATGGAAGACGGCTCCGTCGCCCGTGGTAGCATCAATCTATGCAAGGCATGCATCGCAAAGAGCCATGTCCTTGCCGCCACGGCAAAACAATTCACAACGCTACCCGCCTGAGACTCAACAAGAAGTTCCTCACGCCGTGCAGATTTCCCGGTTGCGACTGCCGAGATTACAAGCCAACGAAAGCATCCCAAAGTTCGCGTTAGTCCCGCTCATCTTCGGAGTGCGGCAGGAAAAGCATAAGAGTGCGGTCGCGCCCCTCCGCCGTGTTAGCATCCACCCCATGCGAGGCATGTTCAAAAAGCAGTCGTGCCTCTGTGGTCATGGCAAGACAATTCACATCTCCAATGGCGTCTGAAAATTAGCCCTCAGGCCGTGTGCCCGGTTGGCCTGCAAATGTCAAGATTAGCAAAGAAAATCTGACCGAACTGTTAGTCTGGTCAGGAATCCATGGTTTGAGTGACGCGCGTCACAGACGGAATGCCCGGTGTCGAATGCGTGGCCTAGTTTCCCGATCCCAATTAAGCCAAACGTGCCCGAAATTGCTGGACAAGTACATTTAAGAAGAACACGCTCCCCTTGACCCAGTGGCTCGCGACCACCAACCTGCTAGCGGGGCATTCTCACCACGGTCTCAGGGCCTATCAAACTCAGGTCATGCCCCGCCAGTCTTTCTGCATCTCTATCCCGGGAATACCGCAATCAACCGATTCCCAGGGTCCCCATATGTCGGGATATATATTATATTCAAAAGGGTGGGGCGGTGGCATGGCCTGCGCATGGCCGACGTACCTGCCGCCGCTACCGTATCTGAAAATCGTATTGACTCAAACCATGCCGAGGCGTACAAGGCGGTTAGAGGTTAAGTAGAGATGGGTCGGGGCGACCACCTCCGGGTAGATAAGGCTCTCTGACCCTGCTCGCGGGAAGTTGCCGTCGGCTTCAAAGAACCGTTCGTGACGATTTCCGCCCGTGTGAAGTCCAGCGCGCTTCTGTCTTGACTCCTAACCTTCGCAGGTGAGGGCGGCACATGTTGCAGCAGCAAGTAACAACTGTCACGTTTGAGCAGGCGAGGATAAGCGCCGAGTCGTATGTCGGACATGAGGAAAAACTGCGCTGCCTTCTTGAGAAAGCCACTCGCAAATCAGAGAAATGCTACGAATTCCTTCTTGCCCCTTGGGAAAGCTTGCAGATATTTCTTCGTCTTCTTCGTGCCCATCTTGCAGGCAAGTTTCACACCCCACCTGACTCGATTCTCATGATCATCGCCGCTGTCATTTACTTCGTGAGTCCGTTTGATCTGATTCCTGATTCCATTCCGGTGCTGGGGTTGATAGACGATGCAGCCGTGATCACGTTCGTGGCCAAGGCGAACCTCACCCTCATCAGCAATTTCCGGACGTGGGAAATCCTGCGTGACAGAAATTTCAATCCATCTATGAAGTAAAGAAGAGAGTGATCAACGCCGCTTCTCCTCGGAACGCCCTAGCCACTATCTTTGACCACGTCGTTAAGCCTAAGACAAACGGTAGTAGATGTCAGCCTTACCCATTTTGCGAACAATCGCGCTGTTGCCATTCAATATGTATGAACCTTCAGCATGGGCGAACCCGCTCTCAGGGTTCGCCATGAAGCCATTCCAATTATCAAGAGGCACGGCGCTCCCGGCGTCCGCTAGACGGCTTATCTTCGTGTAACCTGCCGCCCTAGCTCGTTTCTTGAGTTCGGTAAGTCCGAGAAGTTCTGGCATCTGACGAGGGTACACCCAATCGCCACCATAAGATTATTGGCAGGTCCGCTTCCCGTCATTCGAGACCATGGATTTCTCTGTCATCGTTATCTGGCCGCCTCTCTTCAATCGTTTCGAGGATCTGCTTGTAGGTTAGCACCAAGGCCGAGGTCGCCCCGGATTCAGGGCTTGTTCCTTTCGTTTTGCCTGATTCTACTCCTTAATTAAATAAGCAGCCGCTTTTGGAATAGATTGAAAGTAAGTCTGGGTCAGAATCGCTGCTGCCTACTTCTTTACTCACAGAAGGCCTCCTTTGGGGCTAACTGATTGTACAGAAAAGGCGGGGTAGCTCCGCGTCAGGCGTTTTTGGGCAGGCGGACACAGCACCGCCGCTCTATCTTTCCTGCGTGGCTTCCGCCCGTGCGCGCCTATTCGAGAAAGGGTCTTGACGAACCGAGCCCTGAGGTTTGTAATTCTAACCGGTATCCCTACCCCGGCAATTTCCTGTAGTTTCTCTGCCATTCGGTTTTGCGGCAGTTTGCGCCACTTCCTGCTGGGCAGGCAGGAATAGCATCTGCTGCAATCGTGGGGCTCCTAGCTGCGCGGCCGGGAGCCCCCTCTTGCAGGCATCCACTCTCGCCTGCCCCGCCGTGCCTATCATAAACTTTGCGGACAACGTTTTAAGAATCATAAGAAGCAGATTAAGAATGATTTAGTCTCTGGCTGATTCCTCCGAGTGTCTCCTGCGCAACCCAGCGCGAGCCTCCGGGCTGCCGGTGTCAAAATTACCAGCAGAAGAAAACATGACCGGCTCAGGCCGGGTCGCTCGCCGCGCTCACTGTGGGGAGGAACTCTCAAATCTTGTGCCCGCGTCGCCCCCACAGTATCAGAGCCAATCCCTTCTGAGCCGGACCGCCTCGCCTGGGTTTCCTTTGGTACTCGATTCCAAATTCATCTTTGCGCTCATCGAGCCTTCTAATCTTGAAACCCTGTTGTGAGCATGCTTGGGATTACGAGCGGCTGCCCCCACATACAACCTCATACGGAGCCGCGATGGTACGATTCCGATGCTCCCGACCCTGAGGTAGCAGACGTGTCTCTCCGGCAGCGGAAGGAAGTTCGTGTCCCTCTGAAGACGTTTGTGAATCTTAGTAGTTCAGATGATCCGTCGTTCGAAATTGCCCACACCATCGACATCAGCTGTCACGGCGCCCGAGTTGTGACCAGGAGGAGTTGGCAGCCCAATCAACAGGTGGCGATTCGATCGATCCGTGGAAGTCTAAAATCTCCTGGCCGCGTTGCCCATTGTCAACCATTTACGGAAAACCGCTTTGTGATCGGAATTGAGATTTATTCTTTAGGTGACTGGACAGCACGCGACATAACGAAGACGACCTAATCGCGTAAGCGAATAGCGACTGTGTGTTTCTGATTCGAGGATGCATTCAAAGCCGGGAAATTCAAAACCGCGAAACAACCCATAGCGACCCACCAATCGTCACAAGGTCTTCCAAGAGGGCAATCACGAAGTCCGGCGTTCCGAGCGCCTTCACCAGTCTCGTGCGCGCCTGATATCCGCCGTACGTCCCCGCGAGCGCACCCACGATCCCCAACACCGTGCCAAGCACAATTCCTTCACCCCCGGCCGAAACGACGCACGCGCCACTCAATCCACCCAGCAAGATCCGAGCAATCAATCCCGGCGGCGCGGTGCGGCTCGGAGTCTTTGGCAGCTTATCCGTGACCAGTTCCACCAACGCGAAGATCGTGAAAATAACGGCCGCCGTCGTGGTGCCAATCCAAGAAAGAGGACTCGGCACCTTCAACCAGCCCAAATGCGCGGCCCAGGCATTCACCGCTGGTGGGGCCAAAGATCGCAACCCGCGAAGAATCCGATCAAAAGCGCAAGCAGCAGAACCTGAACAGGGGCCATAGCAGCGCGGATTCTCACATCACCCCAATGCGTTGTCAATTGTTGAAGAACAGCGCGTTCGAGGGCTCGTCGCGGCAGAGATCACGCAACAAAGCAACGACAAACAGATCGAGAACGTGAATGGCAAACCACAAGTGGCCAGTGCCGACACCGGTTACTGGAGCGCGGCGAACGTCACCGCGGAAAACTTGCAAGGGATCGACCTGCATGTGGCCACGGAACGACAGCAGCACGGCGAGACCAAGGACGCTCCTGTGATGGACTGCCGGAAGGAAGTTCGGTCTTACAGCAGATGCGAGACAAGCTGAAGACGGAGGCTGGTAAAGCGGTCTACAAGATGCGGAAACAAATCGTCGAATCGGTTTTTGGATACATCAAAGAGGAGCGAGGATTTCGCCGGTTCAGCTTCCGCGGGTTAGGAAATGTGCGCAGCGAGTGGGAGGCTTATCTGTGCCACGCACAATCTGTTGAAGCTCTTCCAGTCAGGTTAGAAACTGGAGCCTTTGAGCAGTTAACAGTGCCCAACCCGCGGTCTCCCTTTGTTGCACTCCACAGCAGCGTGCTAAGACTGCCAGAGAACGAGTATGGCTCACCACGCCGCTAGCCCAACAAACTCACCATCCCTGTCGATAAACCCGATGCCTTGGACTTCGGTGCGAACTTTCCGACAAGCTCCTGGCTGGGCCTCTAATGCTACCTTCCGCCATTCAATTCTCAAGAATCTACGATCGCCGTAGCTACAAAAAAGCCAGCGCACCGGTTGATGCGCTGGCGGAACAGTGCTTTTTATAGCTTTCTATTGGTGCATTTTGTAGATGAAGTTCTGCGGGCCGTCTGAGACCTTAAAATCCGCTGGCACGGTGAAGAGCGAAGCGTCCGGCTCAGCGCGCGTGATGTTGGTCAGCTTGAAGGTTTGCTCGCCCATTCGCGGATCGCTTCGTTTGCTGTAGACCACTGTCTTCAGGTCCGGTGAAGTCCACACCTCGGTTACGATCACCATCGGTTTTTCATTACCGATTTCTCCTGCGGGAATGGCGCGGGTGGTGCGCACTCCAGTCGCCTGTAGCCCTTCCATGTTCTGAGTTCCCAGATCTTCCGTGGTTGCTTGGGCCTCGTCATCGCTAATCATGGTCTTCTGGAGGAACATCGGCGGTGGTGGCGCGGGAATTTGACCGCCTGACGCGGCGACATCCGCGCTTTGTGCGAAGAAGACCTTCTCCTTAGCCACCGCTCCGGTCGCCATGGTACCCGCGGCACCACCTACTGTGCCGGAAGGCATCGCAAGTTTCTGCGCGGTTTTGTCCGTCAAGTTCAACGTGTACGAGACCTGCGCCACGGGATCCATGATGAACACGATGTGCGGAGCGTTCGCGGCGGATAGATTACCGATCATCGGTAACGCCGCGTCCTGGCGAGTTCGTCCTTGGGAATCGCGCGCGGTGGTCCCGCTGCTGTTCTGAATAATGCGATTGCCGTCGGCCAGCGTTTGCACAGATTCGTTGGTAATTGTGGCGGAATAGGGTGCGCCTTGGACCGGTGCGCCAAACAACCTGCCGGCTGCGGCAGTTACAACACCGGCCCCGGAGGTCTGATACAGCACGTTGGTCTTCACCGAGTCTTGGGCAAACGCGCAAGATGACACTGCCAAAAAAACTACCAGTGCATACTTCATGGTTGTCTCCTTTCAACTTCGATCAATCGCGGCCGCAGCCGAATTTGTTCCGCCGATCCATCCGCCGCAATACTCAGATCCGCAGTGAAATTTACGCCCTGGGGAATGGCGCCCGGCGGAAACATAGATTCTGCAGGAATGGAAATCTGGATGGCGCGCGCCGTGGGCTGCCAATTCGCTATTTGGGCCGCCGCTGGGGCGGCAGGCCGATGACCATGGACCGGCTTGCTGGGGGCCGGCACGTTTTCCACAACGGCAGCCGGCGGAGGCGTCTGTACCCTGATTGCGGGTGGAAGCGTGGGCGGCTCAACGCGAGCGCGCAGCAACACAAACACTAGTGTGGCAGCGATAGCGACCGCCGCAGTCGTCGTCAGCACCGGAACCCAGCGCGGCACTCGTCTCCAGTGCGTCTTCGCCGATACCACCGCATCGCAGTAGGTATCAAAGGTCGCGCTCGCTTGCTTATAGGACTCGAGTCGACTGCGGCATTCGCTGCAAGCGTCGATGTGCCGCTCGAGTTCCACCACTTCGTCACTACCAAGCTCGCGGTCGAGCCAGGCCATCAGTTTTCCCGAATGATTACACATTGCATTTCTCCGCTAATTTCCGGATCGCCCGTTCCATGGTATCTCCCACCGTGGAGGTCGCCATCCCCAGCACTTCGCTAATTTCGCGGTAACGCAAGCCACCGGCGCGCAGCAGCAGGCATTCGCGCTCAGACTCCGAGAGCAGCGCAATCGCTTTTCCCAGGCGCCGGAACTTCTCTTTCTCCAGCACGACGCGCTCGGGCGTGGTTTCATCCAACTGCGCGTCGCCCTCGAGATCAAGCGGTTCGCCGAAGCGTCGATGATAGCTCCCTTGGCAGTTTCTAGCCCGATTGTGGGCCACGCGAAACACCCACCCGCGAATGTTTTCCTGCGAGCCCCCCGAAGCCAAGTGCCGGTGCAAACTAAGAAAAGCGTCTTGGACCACGTCCTGGGCTTCATCACGCGAGAGCCCCAGACATACAAGGTATCGAAGCAGAGGTTCGCGTAGTTCGCGATACAGGTCCGTAACCTCGCAAGTGCCAGTCGCGAAGCGCGAGAGCGGCAGTGCCAACGGTAAGGAATCCCCACTCATAGGGTCCTCAAAATCGCGCCTCTATTCATATAACAACTCAGAGGTACAGTTTTCCGGGTAGGATGCATTGCCGCCCGACAATTTCCGACACAAAAAAGTCGATAAATGAGGCGACTTTTTGGCCGTAACAGGGTTCTAAATACCGACGGCTATTGCCGGCAAAGCAAATACCCGTCACAATGGAGGCCTGCCACCTCCGCCCCAGAGGACCGCATGTTCTTTCGGACCATCGAGCAGGTTCGCCGCTTCTTCCGTATTCTCGCCGGGTTTACGCTTCTCCTGGTAGGTGTCATTATGTTCTTCACGCCTGGCCCAGGATGGCTGGTTGTTTTTCTCGGACTCACGCTGCTGGCGGCGGAGTTCGTTTGGGCCAAGCGTCTCATGCAGCGCATGAAGCACGAGAGCAATCGCCTGAAAGATACCGTGCTTAAGCTCAGCAGGAACTAGACGGTTCCGAGGGATTCCCAACATGTCGAAGGAATGGCAAGGCAAATGGGCGCTGGTTACCGGTGCGAGCGCGGGTATCGGCGTGGCTTTGGCGAACGAACTCGCGGCGGACGGCACACACCTGGTTTTGACGGCGCGGCGGCGCGACAGGCTCGAAGAGCTTGCGCGCACTTTGGGCCAGCGCCACGGAATCCGCACCGCCGTGTTCGACGCCGATCTTACAAAACCCGATGCTCCCGAAAAGATCTACGACTTCACGAAGCAACAAGCTCTGGAAATCGATCTGCTCATCAATAACGCCGGCTTCGGGCAATATGGCGAACTCACTCAAGTTCCAGTGCAACGCCTTCTGGATATGGTGCAAGTGAATTGCGCGGCCGTGGTGCAGCTCTCGCGGCTGTATCTGGCCGATATGGTCTCCCGGCACCGCGGAGATGTCCTCATCGTCGCCTCCACCGCTGCCTTCCAGGCTGTGCCTTACATCTCCACTTACGCCGCAACAAAAGCCTTCGATCTTTTGTTTGCGGAAGGACTTGCCGAAGAGATGAGGCCGCACGGCATTCGAGTTTGCGCCCTTTGCCCAGGCTCCACGGAATCGGAATTCCACGCCATCGCCGGACAGGAGAAGTTCACCAGCAAGAACCAGGAAACAGCGCAGAAGGTCGCCCGGACGGGGTTGCAAGCCTTGGTCGCCGGAAAAAGCTACGTAATTTCGGGGCTCGGCAACTACCTGGGCGCGCAATCGCAACGAATCGTGCCCAGGCGCCTGGTGACGCGGATTGCCGCCAACATGTTCCGGCCGGAAAAAACCGGTAACCTCCGGAACGGCTAAGCCTTAGCGGAATCTCTGGCTCATCCAGCCCATTTGACTGACACCGGCGAGCAACTTTGCGCGTCTTCTTAATGTTGGATTCGTGTAGGCGCATGAATGGAAAGGGCTTGTCTCTTCATCATCCACGGGAACTTTTCTTGTTTCTGCCGGGAAATACCTATGAAAGCAGGGCGTCAATCAGGAGAGATGCAAATCGATTCTAGCGAACGCGATGACGTTCTGCTGCGGCGCTCCGCGAATGGCGACGAGGAGGCTTTCACGCTCCTGTATCGCCGTCACCAGGCGCCCATTTATCGCTTTGCGCTTCGTATGACGGGAAACACCTGGGCTGCCGAGGAAATTGTTCAGGATGTTTTCATGACTCTGGTGCGCGAGCCGAAAAAGTACGACGCCGAACGCGGAGCATTGGGTGCGTTTCTTTACGGCGTTGCCCGCAACCGCATCATGAAGCACCAGGAGCGTCTGCCTCGGGAAGTGCCGCTGCTGAATCCGGAAGATGACGGATTCGCGGGCTATCCCCAGGCGGTTGATTCCGCGACGCCGGCCCACTGGGCGGAGTTGCGCGAGCGCCGCGATCATGTTCGCGCGGCGGTGTTGGAGTTGCCGGCGGATTTTCGCGAGGCTGTTGCCCTTTGCTTGCTGGAAGAAATGAGTTACGAGGAAGCTGCGGAGTCCTTGCAGTGCCCGGTGGGAACGATTCGTTCCCGGTTACACCGCGGCCGAGCGTTGTTGCTGGCAAAGCTGGAAATGCTGCGCGACACGCCGAAGCGCGCGAATGGTACTCGGTGAAAGGGAGCAGGAGAAGCAATCCATGACGTGTGAAGAATTTCAGATGGCGGACCTCGACAGCCGGCTGATTGCGGAAGAAGGACCGCTGCAGCAAGCGGCCCGGCAACATCTGCTGGAATGTCCCCACTGCGCTGCGCTGCACGAAAACTGGCAGGCGCTGCGCACCGACCTGCATGCCCTTGGCGCGGAGACGCGGGAGGTCGAAGCGCCGTCTCGCGTGGAACTGCGCCTCCGCCAGGAATTCCGTACCAAGCACAAGACCCTGAAGAGGCGGCGAGTCGCCCTGGTTAGCGCGTGGGCGCTGGCAGGAGCCGCGGTGGTACTGTGCGCGATTACGTGGTTTAACTGGCGGCTGCAACAGGGCCAGATAGCGAACGTGCAGCAGACACGGGGCGGCCAGAGCACGGTCACTGCGGCGAACTCGACAGGCGGCGCTCAGCACGTCAATCCCGCGGGGCCGGAACTCGGTGAAGTGCTGATGGCCTCCAATGACTCAGGTGAGTTCACGTTGCTGCCCGGCACCATGCCCGGTTCGCTCGATGATGCCACCGTGGTTCATGTTCAGATGCAACGCGGCGCTCTCGGCGCTCTCGGCCTGACCGTCAACGAGGAGCATGCCGCGGATTGGATTCAACTGGATTTGCTGGTCGGTGCCGATGGGCAGCCGCAAGCTGTGCGGCTTCCGGCATCCAGCAATTGAGTTTCCTGCGGTCCGTAGGACGCAGACGGGGAGAGAAGAGGAGAAACAATAAATGAAGAAGAGCAAGTGGATCTATCCCGTGCTGGGTTCGGTGCTGTTGCTAAGCGCCGGTGCGTTGCGCGCTCAAGAGCCGCCGCCGGGGCCCGGGCCGGACATGATGGCACCAGGTGGCCCGATTGGCGGGCGCATGGAAATTCTGGGCTTTGGAGAAATGCATCCGGGAAAAGTGGTTACCGGAGCTCCGTATAGCGCGGTTGCTGTGATCGAATCGACGCAAACCTTGAGCGACGGCAATAGCATTAACCGCAAGGTGCAAACCAACGTGTTCCGCGACGGTCAGGGTCGTACGCGCCGCGAAACCACTCTTCCTGCGGTGGGCCCTCTGGCGGCCTCTGGCCAGCCGAGAACATTCATCATGATTTTCGATCCGGTGGCCACTACCGCCTATGTACTGCATCCCGACAGCAAAATTGCCGACAAGCTTCCGACTCCGGCGGGCAAGGGGAAGGATCCCGCGAAATTCGAAAGCAAGTTCGAGGCGCGCATGCAGGAAGAGATTGCCAATGGCACTCTGAAAAAGGATGACCTGGGTACGCAAACCATCAACGGGCTAAGTGCGCAAGGTACACGGTACACGCACACGATTCCCGCAGGCCAAATCGGCAACGACAAGCCCATTGTCATCGTCAGCGAGCGCTGGTACTCACCCGATCTGCAGATCGTGGTGAAGAGCACGCGCACCGATCCGCGGTTCGGCCAGAGCAGCTATACGGTAACAAATATCCAACGTACGGAACCCACCGCGACATTGTTCGCTGTCCCGGCGGGCTACACCGTGCAAGACGCCAAGCCGCGTTTCCGCGGCGGCCGTAGAGGACTGGGCGGGCCAGCTCAGGCAGGTGCCCCTGCCGATGCGCCGCCACCGCCTCCTGGCGAATAGTTTCGGTTGTAACGATCTTCTCTCCTGAAGA
>WNFJ01612559.1_pt5 | contig 17222 bp, 13 predicted proteins | sample 5400461 | NCBI WGS metagenome assembly WNFJ01 (sample SAMN13153349, study PRJNA577476) | soil metagenome | isolation source: 115 cm saprolite on Douglas fir-dominated hillslope | place: USA:California | collected 2013-09-17 | reverse complement strand
CGTCCGAAGCTATCACCGCCATGCTCGAAATATCCTAATCACGAGGAGGCGTTTTGCCTACAGCATCGAAACCCATATAGCATTCGTGGCTGCGACAGCCCCTGCATATTTTCGCGAGCCCCACGGCGGAATTTTGATGACCTGGTTTACAGCCGAGCAGCGCAAGATATTCGCAGGCATAGTGCTGGTTGTCGCGTGCTGCTTTCCGGCAGATGCACAGGAGCAGCGCCGCGGCTTTTACACGCCTCCGGCTGCCGATACCGTTCATGCGGTTGTCGCCGAACATGGCATGGTGGTCGCGCAGGAAAGGATGGCGGCACAGATCGGCGCCGATGTGTTGAGGCGGGGCGGCAATGCGGTCGATGCGGCGGTGGCAACCGGCTTTGCGATGGCCGTGACCTATCCGCGCGCCGGAAACATCGGCGGCGGCGGTTTCATGATCATCCACTCGAGGGAGCGCGGCGAGGACGTCGCCATCGATTATCGCGAGACCGCGCCGGCTGCGACCACGCCGGAGATTTTTCTTGGGTCCGATGGCAAGCCCGATATCGCGAAGTCACGCGACTCCGCACTCGGCATCGGCGTGCCCGGCACCGTCGCGGGGCTCGCCGTCGCGCTTGATAAATACGGCTCGGGCAATTTCACGCTTGCGGAACTGATCAAGCCCGGGATTGCGCTGGCAAACGACGGCACTGAAATCACTGACGACAGCGCCGACACGCTGCCGGATTGGCATCGGCGGCTGGCGCGCTGGCCCTCGTCGGCAAAGATCTTTTCCCGCACCGATGGTACGTCGCTGCGCGAAGGCGACAGGCTTGTTCAGACCGATCTGGCGGCGACGCTTTCCGCGATTGCCGAACAGGGGCCGCGCGGATTTTACGAAGGGCCCGTCGCTGAAAAATTGGTGAAGGCGGTTCATGACGCCGGCGGCATCATGACACTGGACGATCTGAAATCCTATCAGGCTGTCATCCGCGCGCCGGTGCGCGGCACCTATCGCGGTTACGACATCGTCTCGATGCCTCAGCCGTCGTCCGGTGGCGTCGTGCTGCTGGAGACATTGAACATCCTCGAAGGCTTTCCGATGCCTGAGATGAAGCAGGGCTCCGCGCCTTCGCTGCACGTCATGATCGAAGCGATGAAGCGCGCCTATGCCGACCGCGCGCGCTATCTCGGCGATCCCGCCTTCGTCAATGCGCCGATTGCAACCCTGATTGCCAAGGATTACGCGGCTAAGCAGCGCGCGAGCATCGATCTCGACCGCGCAACGCCGTGGACCGATGCGCTGTCGGCGACGCCGCCGCGCGAAGGGAGCAACACCACGCATTTTTCGGTTGTCGATGGCCGCGGCAATGCGGTCAGCAACACCTATACGCTGAATTTCAGCTACGGCGTCGGCCTTGTCGCTGACGGCACTGGCGTGCTGCTCAACAACGAACTCGACGATTTCACCGCAGCGCCCGGCGCGTCCAATGCCTATGGCCTCGTGGGATTCGAGGCCAACTTGCCCGGCCCCGGCAAACGGCCTTTGTCCTCGATGTCGCCGACCATCGTGCTGAAAGACGGCAAGCCGGTTCTGGTGACCGGCTCGCCCGGCGGCAGCCGCATCATCTCCACGGTGCTGCAGGTGATCGTCAACGTGCTGGACTACGGCATGGACCTCGCGGCCGCGGTGGCGGCGCCGCGCCTGCACCACCAATGGCTGCCGGATGAAGTGCGGATCGAGCGCGGTTTCGCCGACGACACGCTTGCAGCCCTGAGGGCCAAAGGCCATCGCGTGATCGAACCGCTTGGCCAGACCTCGGCCAATTCGATTGCCGTGACGGCGAATGGATTGCTCGGCGCTCCCGATCCGCGGACCCGTGGCGCGGACGCGGCGGGGCAATAGAGCGGTTGCGGATTGCGGATTTACCAGATGACAGCATCCGGGATCAGCGTAGGATTTCAGCACCCCGTGCAAACCGGCCCGCAGGGGCGAGCAAAGGCCAAAGGCCGGTCTGAAATTCTCCGGGGGGAACATCCATCATGAGCAAAGTCGAGCCGTCGGGCACGATCGAAATCGCCCCAATCGAAGATACCAGCCTTCTCGCATTCTATCGCGACATGAATCTGCCGGAGCGGCGGACGTTCTGGGCATGCGCGTCAGGCTGGGCGCTCGACGGCATGGACTTCATGATCTATCCGCTCGTGATCGGCACCATCATCGCGCTGTGGAAGCTCGATCCCGGCACCGCCGGCCTCGCCGGCACAGTGACGCTGCTGGCCTCGGCCGTCGGCGGCTGGCTTGGCGGCTATCTGGCCGACCGCATCGGCCGCGTCAAAACCTTGCAGCTGACGATCCTGTGGTTCTCATTCTTCTCGCTGGTCTGCGCCTTTGTGCAGAATTTCGATCAGCTGCTGATCGCCCGCGCGCTGCTTGGATTAGGTTTCGGCGGCGAATGGGCCGCGGGCGCCGTGCTGATGGGCGAAGCGATACGTCCGCAGTACCGCGGACGCGCGGTGGGCTCGGTGCAGTCCGGATGGGCGGTCGGCTGGGGCCTCGCAGTGCTGTCGCAAGCCATTCTGTTTTCCTATTTGCCGGCGGAAATCGCCTGGCGCTGGATGTTCGCTATCGGCGCGCTGCCGGCGCTGCTGGTGTTCTATCTACGACGCTTTGTCAAAGAGCCGGAAATCGCCGCCGCGACGCGTGAAAAGCAGGTGGCATCGGGCGACCGGCCCGCGCTGTGGGAAATTTTCGAAAGCCCCATTCTCAGGACCACGATACTGGCGTCGCTGATGGCGACGGGATGCCAGGGCGGCTATTATGCCATCACCTTCTGGGTGCCGCGCTTTCTCACCACCGAACGCAAGCTCTCTATCGTCAGCTCCACCGGCTACCTCGCGGCGCTGATCATCGGCTCGTTTGTCGGCTACCTGGTCGGCGCGTGGCTCGCCGACCGCATCGGGCGGCGCAACCTGTTCCTGATCTTCTCGATCGGCGCGATCGCCGTTGTCCTTCTCTACACCCAACTGCCGTTGACAAACGAGGTGCTGTGGCTGCTGGGCTTCCCGCTCGGCTTCTTCGCTTCAGGGTATTTCTCCGGCGTGGGCGCGTTCCTCACGGAACTCTTTCCGACCCGGCTGCGCGGATCGGGCCAGGGCTTCTGCTACAATTTCGGCCGCGGCATCGGCGCGCTGTTTCCGTTCCTGGTCGGCGCGCTCTCGACCTCGACATCGCTCGCCAACGCCATCGCAATTTTCGCGGTAGCGGCTTACGGTGTGTTCTTCCTCGCGGCCTTTGCGCTGCCGGAAACGCGCGGCAGGATTTTGCATGCGGATGCGTAGGGCATTTCGGGGACGAGATGCCTGAACTTTTGCTCCGTCGTTCCCTCCCCCCTTGTGGGGGAGGGTTAGGGAGAGGGGTAAGCCACACACACCGAACTCGCGGCCACCCCCCACCCCAGCCCTCCCCCACAAGGGGGGAGGGAGCCAATCGTCCCACGCGTCCATAACAGGAGTCTTTTAGATGACATCGCTCAAAGGCAAGACGCTGTTTGTGTCCGGCGGCAGCCGCGGCATTGGGCTTGCGATCGCGTTGCGCGCCGCGCGCGATGGCGCCAATGTCGCGATCGCCGCGAAAACCGCGGAGCCGCATCCGAAACTCAAGGGCACCATCTACACCGCAGCCGACGAGGTTCGCGCCGCCGGCGGCAAGGCGTTGCCGATCCTGTGCGATATCCGCGAGGAGGCCCAGGTGATGGCAGCGGTGGAACAGACCGTCGCCGAATTCGGCGGCATCGATATCTGCGTCAACAATGCGAGCGCCATCAGCCTGACCAATTCGCAGATGACCGAAATGAAGCGGTTCGATCTGATGATGGGCATCAACACCCGCGGCACCTTCATGGTGTCGAAATACTGCATCCCGCATCTGAAGAAGGCGGAAAATCCCCACATTCTGATGCTGTCGCCGCCGCTCGACATGAAGGCGAAATGGTTCGAACACTCGACCGCCTATACAATGGCGAAGTTCGGCATGAGCATGTGCGTGCTCGGCCTGTCGGCCGAACTGAAAACCGCAGGGGTCGCGGTCAACGCGCTGTGGCCGCGCACCACCATCGCCACCGCCGCGGTCGGCAATCTCCTGGGCGGCGACGCTATGATGCGCGCCAGCCGCACCCCGGAGATCATGGGCGATGCGGCCTATGTGATTTTCACAAAACCGTCGCGTGAGTTTACCGGGCAGTTCTGCATCGACGACAAGGTGCTCAGCGAAAGCGGCGTACGCGACTTTGAGCGCTACCGCGTCGATCCGTCAGTGCCCCTGATGTCGGATTTCTTTGTGCCCGACGACGACGCACCGCCGCCTGGCGTCACGGTGAGGGCGCTGCCTTCCGCTGGCGAGGTTCAGAAGTCGCGCTAGAGGCACACCGCAGTGGTTTCGCGAAAGCTTGTCGCAGGTGCGGTAATCCTGGCCGTGCCGATCGCGTTGTGCGCCATCTTCCGCCCCGACCGCGCCATTCGCGTCGCCACCGGCCTTGTGGCTCACAATGTCTGCTCGAAGAGCTTTGTCTCCGGGCTCGATCCGCAGACAGTGTTCGCAGAAACCATCGATCGTGCCGGCATCCGCCGGTTACGCTGGGGTCTGAAATATCATCTCGATCGCAGCGGCCAAACCGTCGAGGCGTCATTGGCGGGGTTGTTCGGCAGCCGCGCCGCGTTTCATGACGGGTTCGGCTGCGCTCTCTTGCACGGACCCGATGAACCCTACCTTCTCAAGAGCGATATCGACACGTTGAAAGCGCCAAAAAATCCGCCGCTACTGGCGGAGATTGCCGGCGCAGCCATTGTCGAACCGTCCGATCCCGGATTGAAGGCCGCGCTCGATCACGCCTTCGAGGAACCCGCGACGCCGCCGTTTCGAAGAACCAAGGCGGTGGTTGTGGTGCATGACGGCGCCGTGATTGCCGAGCGCTATGCCGATGGCATCGGCATCGATACGCCCCTGCTTGGTTTCTCCATGACCAAGTCGGTGGTCAACGCCGTGCTCGGCATTCTGACGCAACAAGGCCGCATCTCCCCGTCGCTGCCGGCGCCGATTGCGGAATGGCGCGGCGCTGCCGACCCGCGCCGCGAGATTGAGGTCGAGCACCTCATGCGCATGACATCGGGTCTTGCGCTTGACGAGACCAATTCCGGCTTCGATCCCGCCAGCCAGATGGTCTACCTGCACAACGACATGGCCGGATTCGCGGCGAAGGCCGCAATCCTTGCGCCACCGGGAACGCGGTGGGCTTACAGCAGCCCCACCAGGCAGCTATTGGCGCGGATCATCCGCGACACCGTCGGCGGTCCCGAACAGACACTGGCATTCGCGTGGCGCGAGCTGTTCAACCCGTTGGGGATGCGAAACGTGACGCTGGAGTTCGATGCCACCGGCACGCTGCAGGGATCGTCCTACATGCTGGCAAGCGCCAGGGATTGGGCGCGATTCGGATTACTCTATCTGAACGACGGGGTGATCGGCGGCCGGCGTATCTTGCACGAAGACTGGGTGGATTTTTCAGCCGCCGCGACGCTCGATACCGACTACGGCGCCGGCTTCTGGACCAATCGCAGCGAGCACGAACATGCAAAAGGGCGCGTCAGGCTCGGGATTCCGCGTGACGCGTTTTTTGCATCGGGCGATCTCGGCCAGCGAATCGTCATACTGCCGTCGCAGCATCTCGTGATCGTTCGTCTCGGCGATTCCGTCGATCCCACCGGCGATATCCGCGGTCTCGGGCGCCTGGTCAAGGAAGTGATTGCAGCCACGCAGCATTAATCCGGGATTTTGTAACTCAACCTGATCCGCTTCTCCGCCAGCTATACGGGACGCACAACCTCTGATACTCTTCCATGAGGTTAGCGTAGTCAGGATAGCGTTTATTTTGAAGAGCGAATTTCCGGGGATTGTCGTCAGTACCCGACGACCCCGGCGCGTTCTGCGTTGAGCAACTTCTAAAGGGACAGCCATGCGTAACTTGATACCGAACTCGTTCAGCCCCTCGCGACGCGATCTGCTGGTGGCGACGGCAGCAACAGCTGCATCCGCGGTCTTTCCCGCTCGTGATGCACGGTCACAACCGCCAGCCCGGCATCGCAGGCTGAACCTGTCCGATCCTGGTGCGGCCGCAACGCTCGCAAGCTACAAGAAAGCCATCCAGGCCATGCTCGATCTGCCTCCGAGCGATCCCCGCAACTGGTATCGCCAGGCATTCACTCACACGATCGATTGTCCGCACGGCAATTGGTGGTTCCTGGTCTGGCACCGCGGCTATATCGGCTGGTTCGAACAAATTTGCCGCGAATTGAGCGGCGATCCGAACTTTGCGCTGCCTTATTGGGATTGGACGAAAGAACCTCGCGTTCCCGCAGTGATGTTCGATGACGTGCTCACGCCGACACATTCGTCCTTCATCGGCAGCTTCAGCGAATTCGAGGCGCAGTTCAAAGGTCCCATCGCCCAGCTGGATTGTTGGAAATCCGGCCCGCCATTCGATCCCGAGAGCAAGTACGCGCAGCTTCTTGTCCGGGGGCTCCGCTTTCCCGACGATCTTTGGTTCGATATCAACAAGGACCCGCGTGGCGCGCTCTTTTTCGACCGCGACCATGCGCGAGGCCTGACGAAAGATAAACCGGACTTCGATACCAAGACCACGCTGGCGGTCTCGCAAGGTATGCTGCTGGACGCGCTTTCGCCGCGGGATTTCATCACCTTCGGTAGTCCGAAGACCTTTGCGCATAGCGGGCTGACCGGATTTGGGATCCTTGAGGGGCAGCCGCACAACAAGGTCCACAACTGCGTAGGAGGCGTCTTCACCGACGCGAACGGGCATACGACCGACCGCGGCGGCTTCATGCAGGCCAATCTCTCTCCGGTCGATCCGCTTTTCTTTCTGCATCACGCCAACATCGACCGGCTGTGGGACGTCTGGACCCGGAAGCAGCAGGCGCGCCGCTACCCCATCTTGCCGGACGGATTTCCAACACAACCCGGCGGGCAAATCCCCAAAGGCTCGGACTACGAGCTTTGGGCGGGCGAGCCGTTTTTGTTTTTCGTAGACGCAAAAGGAAATCCGGTCGGTAAGACCCAGGCGGGTGATTACGCGACGATCGGAGATTTCGATTACGACTATCAGCCCGGCTCGGGCGAGGAAGTCGTCCCCGTAGTTGGGCCCGTCGCTGCCGTTCCGCCGACCCAAAGCTTCAGCGCAGGGGCCGCGACACTGTCGTCAGGCTCGAAAGACGGAGGCACCGTAGCGCTCCCGTCCGCCCTGTTCAGCGCTGGCACCGACGCCCCCAAACTATTCGCGAAGATCACGCTTGCGCTCCCGCCGCTTTCCCATGCGGGGGACATCGCAGTCACGGTTGACGCGCCCGGCAGCGGTTTGTCGACGCCGGGCAACACGATCACTTTATCGATGTTCGGCCATCACACTATCCAGGGCCCTGTGACATTCACCATTCCGCTCAGAGAACCGTTGAAGGCGATCCGTGCAAACAAACGCACGACTCTGAACGCATTGAACTTTCGGGTTCAGCCCGCAGCGGCGCCTCCACAGCTGCATGCTCATGCGGCAGACTCCAAGGCGCAGGTCCTTTCGATCGTGGTCGAGGCTCACTAGCTAGCTCAGATGTCTCTCCGTTCGCGATGCTTTTTATGGCTCGCTTTGGCGATCGTGTGCGCCGTGCCGCATCCGGCGGGAGCGCAGCGGGCGAATGCGGTCGCCCTCGAGAGAGACGACACGGTCGAACTCATCTTGCCAAGAGCCCTGTCTGGCTGCGGATTCACGCAGGCAGGCTCGCAAGGGGTTCAGAGATCGTGGTCACGACCGAGAGAGGCGATCTCGTCGGAACCGCCTCGGCATTCGGCGCATCTGGAACTCAAGACGCCGCCTACCTGCTCCCGCTTCCAGCCAGCGCGATCGTCGATGGACGAGTCCGGTTACGCCTTGCGATCGACGAACCGGGATCGGGAAGGCGTCCCGTTAAAGCAGGAGAAGTTCTCGGCATCGAACTGACTTACGTCCCCGTTTCCAAGTAGCGGAAGACTAGCCAGGACATCAGCGTCCGACCGAATACGGTCCGCCCTTCTCAAGCGCACGCTTGTAGGCCGGGCGGGCGTGAATGCGTTCGAGAAATGCCATCGCCCTGGGGTGACCTTGCTCAAGCCCGCCGCGCGCCGCGGCGGCCTCGAGCGGAAAACTCATCTGGATGTCGGCGGCGGAGAATTCACTGCCGGCGAACCATTCGCTCTTGCCGAGTTCGCCTTCCCAGAACGCCATGTGCTGCTTGAGCTGCGGATTGACCAGCGTAGTCAGCGCCTGATTGGCGACCTTGCGCACGAGCGGGCGCAGCAGCGCCGGCGCGCGCTTCGGCATCAGGGTGAACAACAGCTTCAGCAACAGGGGCGGCATCGCCGACCCCTCGGCGTAATGCAGCCAATAAGTATAGCGCAGCCGCTCCGGCGTTTTGGGTGGCGGTATCAGGCGCCCCTCGCCATAGGTGTCGATGATGTATTCGGCGATCGCGCCTGATTCCGCGATGGTGTTGCCATTGTCGGTAATGACAGGCGATTTTCCGAGCGGATGAATCGCGCGCAGCTTCGCCGGCGCGCGCATATCCGGCTGACGCTGATAGCGGACGATCTCGTAAGGAAGCCCAAGTTCTTCCAGCAGCCACAGCACGCGCTGGGAGCGGGAATTATTGAGATGATGGACGGCGAGCATGGCGATTCCCCCAGTGGCTTTTGGCCCGGCGCTTGGTCGTGCCAGCCGGGCACTGGAAAGTCGAGATGCCCCAGCGCGCCATATATTACCCGGATATTATTGACAAAACTAATTTACCCGGATAATACTTGTCCCAAGAATTGAGGAGTTTTTCCATGAATCCAGGGTTTGAAGTCGCTTACATCGCTTTCGATGGGGACCGCTGCATCGCGACCGGCGATCTCCGCGACGTCGCCCGCGCGGCGAAGGAAACGCTCGATCGGCACAAGGATGCGTCGATTCTCGTCTTCGATGGCAGAACCAGCGGCCGGATCGATATCGATTTTCGCGGCACCATTGACGATGTCCTGGCGCGATTGCCTAAGATCGCCGGCGCGCCCGCCGCAGTCGACGATGCTGCGCAGCCCGCACCGCGCGGTCCTGGCCGTCCGAAACTGGGCGTGATCGCGCGCGAAGTCACGCTGCTGCCGCGGCATTGGGAATGGCTGGCGCAGCAAAGCGGCGGCGCTTCGGTCGCGCTGCGCAAGCTGGTCGACGAGGCAAGACGCGCCAACAAGGATAAGGACCGGATCAGGCACGCGCAGGAAGCGGCCTATCGCTTCATCGCGGCGATGGCGGAAAACAAGCCGCACTACGACGAAGTGGCGCGCGCGCTGTTCGCAGGCGATGCCGAGCGATTCGAGGCATGGACGGCGTCCTGGCCCGCCGACGTGCGCGATCATGCGCGCCGGCTCGCCGCGGCGGCGTTCGAGCGCGCGGCCTCGCACGAGAGCGTAGCCGGTTGATCCCGTGGACGTTGACCGATAGGCTGGTTGAAATGATAGCGATCATATAAGAACCCCGTCACATCTTCAGGGAGACCGCCGTGAGCCCCATCGCCCCGCAATTCATGTTCGATTTCGGCAGCCCCAATGCTTTCCTCAGTCACGAGGCGATCCCGGCGATCGAAAAGCGGACCGGCGTGAAATTCGAATATGTGCCGATTCTGCTCGGTGGCATCTTCAAGGCTACCAACAACAAATCCCCTGCCGAATCCCTTGCCGGCATCAAGAACAAGCGCGAGTTTCACGCGCTGGAGACGGAGCGATTTGTGAAGCGTTTTCACGTCAAGCCCTACACGCCGAATCCGTTCTTTCCGGTCAACACCCTCAACCTGATGCGCGCCGCCGTCGCCGCGCAGTTCGAGGGCGTGTTCGAGAAATACGTCGACGCGGCGTTTCATCACATGTGGGGGGAGCCTAAGAAAATGGACGATCCCGAAGTGGCGCTCAAGGCCTTTGCGGCGTCCGGCGCAAGCACCCGACGTCAAGGCGAAGCTGATCCTGAACACCCAATCCGCGGTCGAGCGCGGCGCGTTCGGCTCGCCCACCTTCTTCGTCGGCAACGAAATGTTTTTCGGCAAGGAGCAGCTGCGCGAGGTCGAGGAACTGGTCTCGGGCAGTTGATATCGTCATTGCGAGCCAACGGGTCGGCGCAAAGCGCCGCCCGACGAGAAGCAATCCAGTCTTTACTTGGAGAAAGGCTGGATTGCTTCGCTGCTTACGCTCTCGCAAGGACGTTGCCTAAGCCACGCTCAGAACGAGGCTGTCAAATCTGGTGGAGAGCCTAGAATGCAGAAACGCAACGCAACGGTCGCGGTGATCGGCGCCGGAGACTATATCGGCGCCGAGATCGCAAAGAAATTCGCCACTGAGGGGTTCACCGTATTCGCGGGACGGCGCGACGGCGCCAAGCTCGAGCCGCTGGTCAGGGAGATCGAGGCCGCCGGCGGATCGGTCGTCGCGCGGGCGCTCGACGCGCGGAAGGAGGACGAGGTCGCGGCTTTCCTCAACGACGCGGACAAGCACGCGCCACTGGAAGTCTGCATCTTCAACGTCGGCGCCAACGTCAACTTCCCGATTCTGGAGACCACCGACCGCGTGTTCCGCAAGGTCTGGGAAATGGCATGCTGGGCCGGCTTTGTCGCCGGGCGCGAATCGGCGCGATTGATGGTGCCGCGGGGCAAGGGCAACATCTTCTTTACCGGCGCCACCGCCAGCCTGCGCGGCGGAAGCGGTTATGCGGCCTTCGCGAGCGCGAAATTCGGATTGCGTGCGGTGGCGCAGTCGATGGCGCGCGAACTCGGACCGAAGAACATTCACGTCGCGCATCTGATCATCGATTCCGGCGTCGACACCGCGTGGGTGCGCCAACGCCGGGAACAGCTCTGGGGCGAGGAAGCGCTTGATAACCCTGACTTGCTGATGCCGCCGGCGTCGGTTGCGGCCTCCTACTGGCAGCTGTATCAGCAGCCGAGCAGCGCCTGGACGTTCGAGCTTGAAATCCGTCCGTTCGGGGAAAAGTGGTAAGACGCGAGTGGCGAATAGCGAATAGGAACTTTCCATTCGCTATTCGCCACTCCCTATTCGCCCGCCTCATCCCATTTCGGGAACTAAAAAAAACAACCAGAACAAAAAGGAGTTAAGCGATGCGGATTCTCGTGGTCGGTGCCGGCGCGATCGGCGGATATTTTGGCGGCAGAATGGTTCAGGCCGGCCGCGACGTGACATTTCTCGTGCGCCCGCGGCGCGCCGCTGAACTGGCTGACGCCGGCCTCGTCATTAAAAGCCCCAACGGCGACGTGACGCTGAAAAATCCGCCGACAGTGCAGGCGGATAAACTCACCGAAAAATTCGACGTCGTGTTGTTGAGCTGCAAGGCGTTCGACCTCGACGATGCTATCAAGTCGTTTGCGCCTGCGGTTGGACCGCAGACGGCAATCGTTCCGCTGCTCAACGGCATGCTGCACCTGGATTTGCTCGACAGCAAATTCGGGCTTGAGCGCGTGCTCGGCGGCCTCTGCGCGATCGCCGCCACGCTCAACGAACATCGCGAGGTCGTTCAGCTCAATCCGATGCAGTCGCTCAATTTCGGGGAACGCGACGGCAAGCGGTCGGATCGCGTCCGCGCCATCGCCGAGGCCATGGCGAGCGGCAAATTCGGCTCGGCGGCCAGCGAACATATTGTGCTGGAGATGTGGGAGAAATGGGTGTTCCTCGCCACGCTCGCGGCCTCGACCTGCCTGATGCGAACGTCGGTCGGTAATATCCTCGCCTCGCCTGGCGGCAAGGATTTCATCCTCGGCACGCTCGATGAATGCAGGGCGGTTGCGACCGCCGAGGGCTATGCGCCGCGCGCGCCCTTTCTGGAACGCACGCTCGGAATGCTCACCATGGAAGGCTCGCAGATGACCGCGTCGATGTTCCGCGACATCAAAGCGGGCGCACCCGTCGAAGCCGATCACGTGATCGGCGATTTGATCGCGCGCGGCGATGCCGCGAAGGTGCCGGTGCCGAGACTGCGGACCGCCTACACGCACCTGAAGGCGTATGAGAAGCAGCGGGGGTGAGGTGTCGTCTGCATGGCCGTGCAAAATTCCGCTTCGTCCCGGCGAACGCCGGGACCCATAACCACCAGCGTTGATTGTTGCGAAAGGCCTCTGCCATATCGTCCAAACGATAAAGCACGGCTTATGGGTCCCGGCGTTCGCCGGGACGACGCAAATTCATAAATGCGCGAGATAATGCGCGAGCGCGGTGATTTCCTCTTCGCTTAGGGGATAGGCGACCTCCGCCATCGCCGCCATGCCGCCGCCGGATCGCACGCCCGACTTGTAGTCATGCAGCGCCTTGATCAAAAATTCCTCGCGCTGGCCGGCGATGCGTGCAACCGCCTTCGTTCCCGCATATGTATCGGTGTGGCATGATGCACAGCGCCGTCCCGCGGCAGCCTGTGCGCCCTTCTGAGATAAATCGGGATTGTCGTCGGGTTTTGATGCTTTGGGCGGAGCGAGCGAAGCGAAGTAGGCTCCGAGATTGCGAATATCGTCATTGTTGAGTTGCTCGACGATCGGCTGCATCTGCTCGTTCTTGCGCGTGCCGCTGCGGAAGAAAACCAGCTGCCACTGAATGAACTGATCGGGCTGGCCTGCGAGCGAGGGAATGTTCTCGGTTTGCGAAATACCGCCTTCGCCGTGGCAGCCGACACATAGCTCGGCCTTTTCCTTGCCGGCGGCGACGTCGGCTGCGTGGGCCAATGATCCGCAGATGATTGCGACCGATAGCGTCCCGACCAAAGCAATCCGCATCACCACTCCTCTCCATCGTCATTGCCGGGCATCGCAGTCTGCCTTGCGCAGACGACGTAAACTCGTCTGCGCTCCCGGCGATCCATCTCTCACACGATGTTTATTGTGATGGATTGGCCCCCGATCAAGCCGGGGACGGGCGTCCGGGCATGACAACCGCGATTAGATCGCCCCGTCTCCTGAAATCCCGTCTCCTGAATAAAAAGAGGCTGCGGCTGCCCCTGGAGCAGCCGCAGCCTTGGTAACCTAAGCGTTACTTCTTGTTGTAGCTGATGCGATAGATCGCGCCGGCCCAGTCATCCGCAACAAGCAAGGAGCCATCCTTGGCAAGCACGATATCCGCCGGACGGCCGAGATAGCCCTGGTCGCCCTCGAGCCAGCCTGACGCAAAGATCTCCTGCTTGGCGTTCTTGCCATCGGGACCGACGATGACGCGTTTGATCCGCGCGCCCTGATATTTGTGCCGGTTCCAGGATCCGTGTTCGGCGATGAAGATATTGTTCTTGTACTCGGCGGGGAATTGGTCGCCGGTATAGAACTTCATGCCGAGCGGAGCCACGTGCGCGCCGAGATTAAGCACCGGTGGGGTGAATTCCGAACATTTGTGACCCATCGCGAACTTCGGATCGGGCAGGTCACCCTGGTGGCAATAGGGATAGCCGAAGTGCTCGCCCATCTTCGAGATCATGTTGAGCTTGTCGCTCGGGATGTCGTCGCTCATCCAGTCGCGCGCGTTCTCGGTGAACCAGTATTTGCCGCTGCGCGGATCGACATCGCCGCCGACGCTGTTGCGAACGCCGAGCGCCCAAATTTCGGCATTGCCGGTCTTGGGATCGACGCGACGAATCTGCGACACGCTGGTCGGCGGAATCCCGATGTTGAAAGGAGGTCCGAACGGCACGTAGAACCAGCCGTCCTTGTCGGGAGCCAGATATTTCCAGCCGTGGGCCGCATAGGACGGCATGTCGTCATAGACCACCTTGCCGTCGCCGAGCTTGTCGAGATTGGCTTCGGCATTATCGTATTTGATCAGCTTGTCGACGGCGATGACGTATAGCGCACCGTCGCGAAACGCGAGGCCGGTGGGCATATTCAGTCCCTTGAGGATGGTCTTGACCTCTCTCTTGCCGCCATTGTCGGTGATCGCATAGACGTTGCCGAGGCCGAACGAGCCGACGAACAGCGTGCCCTTGTCGCCCCAGGCCATCTGCCGCGCGGCCAGCACGCCCGGCGCATAGACTTCGATCTTGAAGCCCGGCGGCAACTTGATCTTCTTCATCAGGGCGGCGAGTTCCGCGTCCGATGAACCGGTCGGCGGACCTGACGGCGGTGCGAGGCCCTTTTGGGCTTCGGTCTCGTCGCCGAGGAACCAGTCGTCCGGCGGATGGGTCCAGAATTCCTTGGTGCCGGACTCGTATTTCTTCAGTCCCTTTTGCTGTGCGCTGACCTGGCTGGCCCCCGCGACAACGAGGATTGCTGCGAGCGCAAGAATGGATCGATTGAAAGCCGATTTCATCACGTCACTCCCTATGCAGCCAAGCGGCTGCGCCTGTTACTTATCTTGAACGTTTCGAGAGACGAACTTTGGTGGATTGCTGTGAGGTGGATCAGAGCTAAAAAATGTTATCACATCCACCGGCGGAGAGAAGCGCGCCCGGCGCGGCCCTGTCAGACCAGAACAAATTGAGAAAAAATTTCTTTAGGCCGGACGATCCGGGCAATCTTAAATTTGGGCGCGCGACGCCAGTTGGTGCGTTGCACAAATTTGTCGGCGCTCACTGTATCCAGGCCACCCCCCCTATTTCCGCGTCACTGTCAGTTGCACGCGGCCGCCATTGTTGCCGTAGAAGAAGCTGTAAAGCCCGGGAACGCCGATGACGGCGTCGTTGACAAAGATGAAAAGCTCGCCCTCTCGGGTGGGCTTGATGTTGGCCTGGATTTTATAATCGTCGGGATCGGGATCGAGAAAAACCTCTTCGCCGCCGACGCCGCCGTAACGCAGCACTATCCGGAACCAGTCCTGCGTCAGTTCTCGTCGCAGCGGCACACCAAGTCCCAGCAAAATCCGATGATACCAAACCGGTGGCTCGTTCGCGGAGAATCCGCCATCCGGGACCGGAATGCCGGCGTCGGTCCAGGGTACCGTCGATTTGACCTCCACATGATATCTCGCGCCACTGCTTTCGAGAAGAATGCCAGTCGGCTTGCAAAGGTCCGACGGGTTGAAGTCGACCGTTCTCGATTCCGGGTCTGTCTTGGGATTTGTCTTGCCCCTTGCGAGGCCCGTGGTGTTGCCGCTCTCTTTGCAGATCAGTCCCGCCACATCCTGGATATTGTAGAGCAGGTGGCTGACAAGAGAGAGCCCGAGATACACGAACAGCAACGCAAAGAGGGCCGGCGCCCAGCGGCGCTTCAGGCCCTCATGAATCCATATGTAGGTCCGATTGCTGCGCAGCCGGTAAATGCCGTCATCCGGCAAACCCGATGGCGCGGAAGGAGTTTTCCGCCAGATCGCGCCCATGCGATCCGAAATGCGCGCGGCGATTCTCATTCCCCATATGATGAAGAAGGCCACGAGGCCTGAAAGCAAGACGAACGGGATCGGCGCGCGGGCAAAGCCGTCGACCCATGTCGAGGCGAAGCCTGGCAGGAACCCGCCGACAAGGCGGATGATGTCCGAGATCCACCGGACCGGGCTGCGGAACTCGTCGGCGCGCTGCGCCCCGCTGATCAGCGGAAACGCCAGCAGCCATACCGTGGCGCCGACGGTTGCGAAATAGACGATGCGGCGTTTCCAGATTTCGTTCCAGACGTGTTCCTGCGCGTCCGCGCGGGCCTTTGCCGCGTCGCTGGTCTCGAAGCCATATTGATCGGGCGTGACGATCTCGCCGTTGTCCTTGACGATGTCGTAGGTGGCAGGCAGGCCGATGGGCGCGTAGGCGTGCGCATGGTTCCTGATCCGCCTAAAGACGGTTTCGTGGATCTTCGGACGCTCGATCGTGACCTGGTCGTCTTCCTTTTTCGAATACTTATAATTGCAGAGTTGAACCAGATTGCGCGGGCCGTAGCGGTAATAGCCACCAAGTCCCGAACGCGGATCGTAGATTCGCCCGTCCTTGTCACCCATCGAGATGGCATTCTTGAGCGCATCGGGATCGGCGGGCGGATCCCCACGATCCGATTTGAATTTCAGGCCACAGCGCTGCGCTTCGTTGAGCATCCAGACGAGCGGGATGTAGGCCAGCGCGTCATCCGGGTAACCGCCGCCGACGTTGGAATGGACACCGGCGAACCAAACCTGGCTGATTTGCTCATCCGCGATGTGACGCTTTTTGTTCGGATCGAACTCCGAAGACGGAACGATTTGTTCGTCCCACAATTCGGGATGGAACGTGGTGCGCTCTTCATCGAGCGAAAGGGCCTGGCAGGCGCGCATCACGCGCTCGCGATCGAGCGTGTGAGTGGGAAGTTCAAGCGGCACGATCCACCGGCTGACGCCGCGCGTCATCTCGTCCATTGGCAGACCGTAAGCGGCCACCGTGTCCCACACCCCGACGAAGCGGATGCGCTTGACTTGGCGATTGTCGCGCTTGTCGTACTTGATCGGCAATAGTGCGTTACGAATTGCCCGATACCAGTCCTCGGGATGCCAGGGCCACAGAGTATGGTAGCGCTCGCTACGATATTTCCGGTAGGCGGCGACCGCCTTTTTGTCGAGCTCGGTTTCATTGTCGGCGGAGACAAGGCCCTGATTGAGAATCAGGCCCATGACGACACGGATCGTGAATGCGCCGCGGCTGAAGCCGAAGCCGTAGATATCGTCGCTCTCGTCCTTGTAGTTGCGGCAGACGAATTTGTAGATGTCGATGACGTTCCGCTTCAGGCCAAAGCCGAACGCCCCGCCGAGAATCGCCCACGGCTTGAACGTTGAGGTGCCGACGCCGTCGTCGTAGAACGCGACCTGGTCATTCCCCGACAGATCGAGCGCCTCGAAGGTGCGCCAGACGTTCGTGCGCCAGACCTTCGCCGCGGAATTGCCGGTGCCGTCGGACAGCAGAACAATGTTTCGGTTCATGGGATTGCCCTCGCCGCGCCATGAAGCGACTTTGCAACCTCTGGTATCGGAGCATGGCACGTCCCTTCCGAACAGGAAAGGCTTTCATGATTTTCAGCGAATGGGCACGAAAACAACAAAGCCACCAAGCGGTGGCCTGTCGTTTGGTGACTGCTTTGCCACTTTAGGAAATTCTGGAGCGGGCGAAGGGGCTCGAACCCTCGACCCCGACCTTGGCAAGGTCGTGCTCTACCACTGAGCTACACCCGCATCCGAGAGATTGGCGGCGATC
>WNFJ01019963.1_pt1 | contig 17222 bp, 10 predicted proteins | sample 5400461 | NCBI WGS metagenome assembly WNFJ01 (sample SAMN13153349, study PRJNA577476) | soil metagenome | isolation source: 115 cm saprolite on Douglas fir-dominated hillslope | place: USA:California | collected 2013-09-17 | reverse complement strand
CAATCATGGGCCCTTCGGGCGCTTCCAACACATCGGTGTGCTCGATCATCACCACCGCATCGGCCCCGCGCGGGATGACGCCGCCAGTTGCGATTGCGGTCGCGGTGCCCGTCCGTACTTCGAGCGTGGGCGCATGACCGCAAGCGATCACCTCCGCATTGAGGAGTAGCCGGCGGGGCGTACGGTCGCTGCTGCCCGTGGTATCGGCGGCGCGTACCGCAAATCCGTCGACGCCGGAGCGGTCAAAGGCCGGTACATCAGTTGGCGCGGCAGGAGTAACCGCGAGCACACGGTCAAGCGCATTCTCGAGCCTGATGATTTCGCCGGGAAGTGGCTCAAGGTCAATCGCGCTTTCGAAACGCTTTCGCGCTTCGGCGGCCGAGATGACCTCAAGAAACTGCTCCTGGCGAGCCGCATTGCGCACCGCAGCCAGGAGATCCGCGGGCGCTGTGCGGACGCTTTGGTTGTCCGTCATGGCAGTGACCCCGTTATCACTCGCGCGCCGACTGGGAGACCTTCGCTCGCGGCCGGCACGACAATCCATCCGTCGGCCTGGGCGAGCGCCGCAAGCGGCAAATATTTGGAAGCTAGCGGCGCGATGCCGTCCGCCACGCGGCGCACAAGCACCAGTTCGGTAAGCCCTACCGTGGAAGCGACCTTTGCTGTCAAGGGGAGGCTCTCGCATGATGGTTCATTTGCGCCGCCGCCTCTGAGTCTTGTCAGCATATGCCGGCCGATCAGCAGCCATACGGCTAACGCCGCATCGAGCCTGCCTGGAATCAGCAGCACCGGCCTGGAATTGGCGAACCCAAATGCGGCTGTCTCACCTGGGGAAATTGCAATGCCGTGGGCCTCGACGGTCCCGGTCCGTGCCAACGCATGCACGGTATCATCGCGGGGACCGAAGCCGGTGCCCCCAACCAGCGTCACAGCATCGACGCCGCCGCCGGTGAGCAGCGCTTCTACATCAGCGCTGGCCCTTGAGGCTACCGGTTCACCGCCATCGGCCGCGATGGCGTAGGCCACCCAGTCAGCGACGGCGTCGGCAATATCGTTCCGACCGCCGCCGACGCGCGCGATCCGAACGCGAGGCTTGCGCACGCGCACGGCAGCGACGCCAAGCGCCTGAATTGCCGCTACGTCGATGGCGCGCAGCCGGTGCCCGGCTTGGCGCAACACTTCGCCAGAGCTGCAATCGGTGCCAGGCATGAGGACACCTTCGCCGGGGATCACCGCCACCTGTATCTCGCCCTTGTCCCCACGCAATGTTACGGCCTCCAGCGGCGCCACTGCATCGCCATGAGACCCGAGTGGTTCGCCCACGGCGACTTCGCGGATCTCGGACAAGATTGCGGCTGCATAGGCATCGGCACCGGCGGTCGCCTCGGCGTGCACCGCCCAGCCATCGATCAAGGCCAGCGGCACGGCTGGATGCTGACCTGCAGATATAATATCCTGCGCCAACGTCGATCCAAGCGCGAAAGCAGGCGGCATTTCGCGCGTCGGTACTGGATGAATGCGTTCGCCGATTCGAAGCAAAACGTCGTCAAGCGGCGTCAGGCGTCCAATCCTTTGGCGATTTTTCAGGGCAACAACCATATAGGATATCTGCCCGCGCCCGGTGAGGCGGTCAAGAAGGCGCAGATAGCCTTGGCGCATCCCTCATCGACAGAAGCTGCGCTCGGCTTTGCAAAAGGCCCGTCAAGTGCCCCGCGTCCGCCGGGCCGGACCTCGGCAGAACCAGCTGGGGTTGAGGCAAAGGGCAATGTGACCGTAGCGAAAAGGATCAGATCGCAGACGCCTCTCGCCGTACGAATGTCCAGTCCTTGCTCCTGCGCGCCTGACCCAGGCCGAAAAAACCAGAACAACTTCTCACTAACCCGCGGGGGCGGTGCCAAGTGGCCGACATTTGGGCGGCGAACCTCGTCTTGATGCCGCGGGAGACTTGTCGCCTGCGTCCGGCTAAGGACTCCACCAAACGCTGTGCCTCCTAGCGTCATTCACTGATGGTCAACCGGTTGGATCTCAGCCAACATTAACAAACCGGTTATGAAAAAGGCAGTTGATGCTTTGGCCTCGACGCCGTTGGCCGTTCGGATCGCATCCTCAACTTGCTGTCGCAGCTGGGCTTCAGTCCGCTTGAAGACTTTCAGCTGCTCGAAGTCGTATTGATGTTGAGAATGCCCACTCCTCCGTTTCAATTCCGATCCTGCTCAGAAGCTCCACCAAGAATTACAATGGGATCGAAGATCAAGAGCTTACGCGTCGCCACGGGTGGATACTGCCACTTGCCGAATGTGTCATAATCGGTGTGCCAGCTCAGTTCGCGGGTCTGCCTCTCGATCCGCGGCAGCCGATGCGCTGAAAGTTATGATAGACGCCTGCTTGAAAAGATTGGGAAATGCTTTCAGTCGTTGATCTTTTCGAACTTTGGCGATGATCACGACGCAGCGCGTAAGCGCCTGATCAGATGCAGAACGGATCGTGCAACTCTGCGCACGAGCTGAATCACGGGTCCAGTGATAGGTGCGCGGGCAAGCACATAGTAGCGTTGCAGAAGCCAATATCCGCGTGACGATTCGATCTGCCGAAGGTGCGCGATGGTTTGGTGGGCTTCTTCCAGCCGAGTCTTCTCCACCACGGACGCCCGCCCCAGCTCCGCAATCTGTCCCTCTAACGAGGCCACGCGTTCCTTCAATGACTGAATGCTCAGTCGAGTTTTTTCCACCATCGACGCTCGCCGAAGCTCGCCGATCTGCTCCTCGAGAAAGGCCACGCGTTCCTTGAACAGCCTCAAGGCCCACCAGGGCTCCAGGCAGGCCTGTCTCGACATGGGAACAACCACATGCACGGCATTCCCTGAAGAACCCCAGATCCCGACGTAGAAGGCACAGCTCTCTGGCGTGGCCCGCAAATTTGACTGTACCAACACATGGCCAGGAGACGTCTCAAGGGAAACCGCCAGCAGCGACGGGTCGCGGTGCAGGAGGGAGGAAGAAGGCTCGGCAATGACGACACCCTGGAGGGGGGTTCCGAGATACCAACGCGCAGCGGTCCCGAGGACGTCAGTCGTTAGCTGCTGGAAGTCAGCCAGCGTGTAGGTCTTAAGATCAAGTTGGCTAGTGTCGCCGCGCGTGCTCTCCAGCGCATCATTCGGGCAGCTCAACACGATGACCCCGCCGGGTGTCAGCATGCGCCGAAGGCCGTCAAGGAAGCGACGAGGATCGGAAACATGCTCAATAGTCCCAAAGCTGGTGACAATGTCAAATGGCGCCCGATTTCCAAGTATCCTGGAAAGATCAAGGGCGTCGCCGACGAGGAATTCCACGCCGTCCCGGGCAAAGCGTTTTTGCCCGACCGAGATTCCCTCCTCGGCAATGTCCACGCTGACCACTTCCGCGGCGCCATGTCGGGCCAGAATGAATGCACCATAACCCTCGCCGCGGGCGACATTGAGCACGCGCTTGCCTGCGCAGAGCGGCGCTGCGAAGGCATAGCGGCCGACATGCTCCGCTGGGAGTACGGCGTCAGAATAATCCATATAATTCATTTGTCGGTGGCGGAAGTGCAGCGGCTCAGCGCGCACGGGCCTATCCGGTTGTTCCATGTTGTTGCAACCTTCCTGCGACAGAGAGGGGCCGGTCTGTCACGCGCGCTGTCGAAGGTGGATGCCGCTCGCGGCGCCCACTTTCGAGCTACCGAAGATCGCATGCGCGGCATCGGCAAAGGCCACGGGACTGTGCCGGTCGACAAGGCGTCTCAAAGCACCTGTTGCGAGCTTCGTGCGCAGCGCCGGATCGTTCGTGAGTCGGACAATAGCTAGTGCATAAGCCGCCGCGATTTCATCGTCGTTTGTGAGCGCAGGCAGGAGGAGCCCACTATCACCATCGACGATGATCTCTCCGATCATTCCGACATCTTGGGCGATGACAGGCACACCAGCAGCCATAGCGGCCAGAATCACATCGGGCATCCCGTCGAAGGCAGCAGAGCAGACCAAGGCATCATAGGCGCTGTAATCGAGCGCCGCAAAACCGTCGCAGGCGCCCCAATACGAGAGGTTATGCAAGCCGCCGAGACAGCTAAGCCTAAATATATCCGGCGCGGCGCTGCCGAAAACGTCAATTCGTGTATCGGATCCCAGTCGCTTTAATTTTTTAGCAATGTATGAAAGTAGCTCCGAGTGCTTTTGCAAATCGACCCGAGAGGCCCAAATCACGCGCCCCTTCCTGGTTGTCGCGCGCGCTACTGCCTCGACCTCGGTCAGGCTTGGAGGGTAGCGAGTCGGCAGCCAGTGCCACTTCTCGGGGCAGACGGCGATCCGTCGTCTATCGCGCGCAATGATCGTCTCGCTGTTAGCAACGATCAACGTTAGGTCCTGCACGTGCTCAGAAACGAAGTTGAAGCTCCACGGCCGTGCAAAAACGCCCGCAGGACCGACCTCCATGACGTCTCCAAAACGATAGTAGACCGAGGGATTGGATCGAAGAATAGTCTTGAATCTGCGGTAGAATCCTTCAGGGAACGGACCCTGTCGGAGATGCAGCCGCGCCCACGGCGCCGTCGACTGGATGAGCTTCAGCGCAATCAGCTGGCGCTGCTCCATTGTGAGTTGCGGCCAGTCGTTCCCAAGATCGAGGACCGTGGCATTAGGCGGCACTCGGTCGAGATAACTGCCGTCCACGAAGGGCTCGCCTAGGAGGACGAGTATCCGCGTTGTCGGACGCATATCATAGAGCACCTGCATGACATCGCCTACGTATTGGTCTGCGCCGCTATTTGCAATGAACGGCAACAGGAACACCTCATCGAAACGCTGTGCACCGATGATCTGGCAGATTTCATGATAGGCGAGACCTACGGTCAGATCGGGCCCATCCAGGTTGCTGCCGAATGTCGATTCTCTCAGCAAAGGATCGATGTCAGGGTCGATAGCGTTTGCGGCGTGCATGAAGGTGAGGTGCGAGGCGCTACCTAGCCCGTGGCTCTCGCCGACACCGTCGGGCCCGGGCGGACGCACTCCCTCCAATGGTCCAAGTCGCTCATAGGCGTCATGTGTGATGCGCACCCAAGTCTGTGGTTCGAAAAGCGTGCACGGCGGAATCTGACGAGTTGTGTGATTGTTTGATTGGTCCATTAGGCTGCCACGATGCACCCGATAGAAGTAGATCGTGTCCTCCGAAACCAGAATCTGATATCCGCGACCAACGCACTCGGCATTGAAGTACCAGTCTTCATAGGCATAGCCGGATGCGATGCGTGTGTCTGTGTAAGGTACGGCCTCAAAGATCGCGCGGTGCGCAAATGCGGCTGAGGTATACGGGTGCCCTTCCAGAAATGCGAGTGGAGTAACTATATCAAGGGGGAAGCGCTTCCAGCACTCATAGCGCTCGCCAAAAGTGCATATGTATTGATGAAAGATGATATGACCTGGACCGGCAGTCTCCGCCAACCGAAACATAGCTGCGATGGAGTTAAACGAGATAAGGTCATCGCCGTCACACGTGTAAATAAACCGGCCGTGCGCGGCCTTGACGCCGCTGTTGCGAGTCGGGCCGAGCGAACCATGATCTACCTCCAAGATGGTCAATTCATCGAATTCGTTAGTTTCAAAGTTCCGCAGCACCTGACGGGTTAGTTCGTCCGCCCGGTCAAGGGTCGCTACAAGTTCGACGCTTATGCCCTCAGCACGCGCATAGTGCGTTGCTTCGCGTAGCGACAGTAGCGTGCGTTGGAGCAGAGCAGCCTCGCGGTGCAACGCGAGGACCAGTGACACATCAAATGCGGCGCTCTTCTTAATAATTTCAGCACCTCGAACTGGTTTTCTTGCATAACGGGCTATAGCGCATCCACCGCGCGAATCAACACGCCGGGCGCACGCGGCCGCTGTGTGAGCAGAAGGACCGCACACCGCGAAGGCGGTGAGGCTACGCCTCGACTCTTGGCTGAAGCTTAACCCGCTACAGTGTTCGGCCCGGCGCGGAGCCCACACACGGCGGCCGGATAGCATACAACGGTGCGCAAACCGTACGTTAAAACAAATTGACACCGGGCAAATGGTAATATATTGCCCGCCGCTAGAGGCTCGCCATCTGGGCGAAGCCGACCGCGCGTACTGCCTCCTCTCATAGAGGTAGCACGCTACGCCTCAAAGAGCTTCAAGACACCGCCGGCCCGATGTCGCACACGAAGTCATCACCGGACGAATTAATATTTTACCACCACAATCTTCGGGAAGATGTATTTGTTGAGGGGTGGAGACACGATGTTCCTGACAAGTCTCGCACACTTTCGTACCAGTTACATGGCGACCCGGGGGCGCGTCGACTGAGATGGCCGTTGCAGCGAGAACAATGCAAAACTGCAGCTTCCTCAGCGCGTGGCTCACCGTCCGGCCTCTCCCATCCGGACGATTGCGATTGCTCAATGGCCAATACCTACCACCTGACTGATCGTGAAACGGCCGCCATGAAGATCGCCCTGCTGGTCCATCAGTTTCTGCCCCATCACGCCGCGGGTACCGAGCAGCTCACGTTAAAGATTGCACATGAATTGTGCCGTCGCGGTCACGACGCACGGATTATAACAGGTGAGCCTTTACGCAACGCGGGTCTACCCGCCATCGAGTCCAGCACCTTTGCCGGTATAACTGTTTTTCGGTTTGTCGGACTTGGGCCGTGCAACTCCTTTAGCCACATTCAGAATAGGAGAGCCGAGCGCCTGCTGTCGAAGCTGTTGACGGTGTGGCGGCCAGACATTATTCACGCTCATCATTTCATTCATGTCGGAGTTGGCTGCGCCGCCGTCGCGAACAAGGCGCAGATCCCAGTTGTCTACACCCCAACCGATTTCTGGTGGTGCTGCCCCGCGACTCGCTTTCAAGAGGCGGACGGCCGACCGTGCCCCGGTCCTGGTACATTTGCTGGGCGTTGCGCAAGACACATGTCGGCATTGTGGGCCGAGCGACGCAGAGTCGCAATCCGATCCTGGATGCCTAGGGTGCCATGGCAACTGTTCGCAGGCGTCGTCTTGATTACTAGCATTCCTGGAGTTTCGTTAATTCCAATGGCAAGTTGGTTTTCCAAACTTGGGGCCCGTGAGCGCACGCTTGCACGTCTTCGTGACTCTCTCAGTTTCGTATTCGCGCCCACGGTGGAGGTTTATAATGCGCTGCTGCGCGCTGGCTTTCCCGCTACGAAGATGGAGCTACTGCCGTATGGAATAGAGAGGCCGGTGCCATCGGCGGTCAGGCCACGGCAACATCCTCAGATCACTATTGGGTTCATTGGCACACTGCAGTCCCACAAAGGCGCCCACCTCCTGCTGGAAGCTCTCAAGATGTTGCCCTCGCACCCTTGCTTGCGTGTTGAGATTTACGGCGATCCGTCTGTGGACACGATTTACGCGGAGCGGCTGCGCAGCCTTGCCTACGGAAGCGCCCACGACATCGTATTTTGCGGGACATTCCCGGAAGCCGAAATCGGAGACACTTTCGCCCAATTGGATGCCTTGGTCATTCCGTCACTTTGGACTGAAAATCGGCCTTTGGTCCTGCTCTCCGCTCTAATGGCGCGAGTGCCGGTCATCGTGTCTGATCAGCCAGGGCTAATTTGTGAGGTTATCAACAACAAGAACGGGCTTGTCGTTCCGAATGGTGATGCAGGCGCACTGGCGCAAGCCTTGGTGCGCATCAGCACCGATCGAGAACTGCGCCGTGCGATCGCGAGACATCCCAAGCGTCCGAAAGAGCTACGCACCTACGTAGACAACCTCTACGAACGATACACGGAGCTAGTCAAGACAGCGCCGATGGTTCGGTGCGAATCGAATTCGCCTTTGCCACGACCGTGAAGAGCGAGACGTTAAATTACGGTGCTCCCCTTGAGGCATACCAATGAAAGTCGCGCTTTTCGTGCATTGTTTTTTTCCCGATCACTTCTACGGCACAGAAACGTATACCCTACAGCTGGCACAAGATCTACAGGCTCTTGGACATGAAGTCGTGGTAGTAGCGGGCGTGTTTCAGGGCGAACCGCGCCGAGCGGAGTTAGTGACCCGATACGACTATGCCGGCATCTCGGTTGTTGCAATCGACAAAAATTTCGAGCCCCACACACGCATCCGGGAAACCTATTGGCAGGAAACTATGCGTCCCCACTTCCGCGCACTGCTGTCAGACCTCAAGCCGGACGTGGTTCATGTCACCCATCTCGTGAACCACACCGCAGTTCTGCTGGAAGAGGCCAAATCCGCGGGCTATCCCCTCGTTGGGACGCTAACAGACTTCTTCGGATTTTGTTTTAATAATAGACTTGAGGCCGCTAACGGCTCATCGTGTACCGGACCGAACATGTTGAGGAGTAACTGCATCGCATGCTTCTTGAAGGCGATATCAGACCGTCAGCGCCAGGAGCTCAAGGTCTTGAATCGGGTGCCTTTCGGCTTCCAATTTGGTGGGCTCGCGTTGCGGCTTGCAGGCTTTCCCCGCTCAGTTGTCCTCGATATCGTGAGACGTCCGTCTATTCTGCACCGTGCTTATGATGCTTACGATGCCATGATCGCACCTACCCGGTTCCTCCGCGACGAGTACGTTCGCAATGGTTTCGATCCCAATCGCGTTATCGTGAGTCGGTTCGGCGTAGATCTCGACCGCTCTTCCAAGCCGGCCCGGCCGCCGAGTACGCCCCTCATTGTCGGATTCATCGGTCAGATCGCGGCACATAAAGGGGTGGACATTCTGGTGCAGGCGGCACGTTCGGTACCGGCGGGCCAGCTATGCCTAAGAGTTTACGGTCCTCACAATCAGGATCCGGCCTACATGGCCCGCCTTAGGATGATGGCGGGACCAGAAACGAAATTTCTTGGCACTTTTCCTCCCGCGCAAATTGGTGAGGTCCTCGCTGGGATGGACGTGCTTGCCGTCCCATCTAGGTGGCATGAAAATAGCCCTCTGGTGCTACTTAACGCACTCGCTTCGCACACTCCAGTGCTCGTTTCAAATGTTGCAGGCCTTACTGAGTTCGTCACTGACGAGAAAGACGGCTGGTGCTTTCGACGAGGTGATTGCGCCGACCTTGCTCGAAGACTTGCCTTCTTGGCAACTAATCCTCAGCGCTGTCGGGAATTAAGTAAGCGCACTACCTACGAGCGGACGGTTCGCTCAATGACAGAGGATGTTGTATCGGTTTATGAATATGCGTGGCGACGCAACAGGGAGGCCGTGACCATGCTGTGACGCAGAAAAAATGACCGCAGCATTTCTTTTTGGGATATCACCAATGCACTGTCGGCGGTTCTGCAATTGGCTCATGGAAAGGTAGACCTCCTCGGCGATGAGGCGAACGCTGCCCCATTGTTTTTTGGGCGAACTTAGCCGTTGAGAGCAAATCGATGATGCCGAAACATGCTTCCGGCAAGATACTAAAAACGCCACAAGTCGGCCGCCCAGAGTGTCCGATTTGCGGCCGTCAAGAGACAGTCTTCCTATGCACCGTCGGCGGACATGACATTTGGCGATGTCCCCGCTCGGCAGTTGATTTCGTGTTTCCTATGCCCTCACGTAGCGTTCTGCAAAAGCTCCATGCTCGGCCAGCATGCTTCGAGGGGGGACAACAAGAAGCCGATGTCTCGTTCGATGCTCGAACTGGCGCCTGTCCGGCATGGCTGGATGAACTTATTAGTCGATTGACAGCAGAGCGCACCAATCCGTCGATTTTGGATATCGGGTGCAGAGACGGCCTGCGCCTGAGCGCGGCGCGCGCTCAGGGGTGGCAGGCGTTTGGCGTCGAGCCGTCGCTGCATGCGCGAAGCGAAGCTCGGGCTCGCGATGCCGCGCTCTATGTCGTTGAAACAGTGGAGGAAATACCACCCCACCGATTCGACGTGATCCTCATTCTTCATATGATCGAGCATCTAAGCGCGCCTTACGAGTTGCTTTATGGGCTAGTCATAAAAAATGCGATCGGACCGGAGACGATCGTAGCTATTACGACCCCTAATGCATGCACACATGACGCGCTAAAAGATGCTGCGAACTGGCTATATCGGCAACCGCCATCCAACGTCGTGTTCTATTCCGCTACTGCTTTGAACGAGCTCTTGAGAAGCATGAATTTCACAAGCGTGGAAATTCGAGGTCAAGATTGCATGGGCACTACTCTCAAAGATACTCTTCCATTAGATGAGACCTCGGCACTTAATCGGCCCTGGGTCGATTTTGCACAGCTCCTGTGCATTGCCTCAGGAAGCGAATTTGCTGCTTTTATACAGGAGCGATACGTCCCGGGGACATGGTCGGAAATTGCCGCTTACGAACATATTCCACGCTACCGCTTTGCACGCACATTTGCGGCCGGCAAGCGCGTGCTCGACTTCGGTTGTGGGAGCGGGTATGGAGCGGCGATTGTTGCCAAGGATGCTAGCATGGTCGTGGCCCTCGACGCCAGCGAAGGTTCACTAAAGTATGCGCGTCGCAAATTCGAGTTATCGAATCTTTCTTTCATTCTCGACAAGGAGCTCGGCTCATCCCTTGATGATGCGAGCTTTGATGTCATTATTTGCTTTGAAGTAATCGAGCATTTAGATGCGCATACGCAACGCCGGTTGCTTGCCGCGCTGCGGCGACTTTTAGCCCCTCAAGGTCGTCTTCTGATTTCCACGCCAAATCCTGACGCAACCGGACTGTACGGTGCGAATCGATTTCACATTCACGAGCTGACTTTATCTCAATTTCAATGCCAGTTGTCCGAGCAATTTGCTTACGTCGAAATCATACAGCAGTGCATTTATGCAGGTATCTTCTTGCAGCCTACTAATCAAAAGAACATTCTAGAAGTGCATAATCTGCCGGAATTCTCTGGCAGGAACCAACCGGCGGCCTTCATGGCGATATGCAGCCTTGACCCAATCGAGCCAATCGTCGGCGTGGTCTACCCCGATTTCAGTCGACATTATATTGCATCACGAATCAAAGCGCTTAGATGCCGAGATGCTCAGCTCATCGACCGCTATAATATGGGGCAGCTCAAGGCAAGCATTGATGCAGAGCGACGTGAAGCGGCTGCTAAGACTCGTGCAGCTGCATCCGAAGTGATGGATGCAAGAAATCGACTTTCACATATTGAGCAAGAATTGATATCCACGAGACATCACCTCGGTCAAGTCAAGAGCGATTATGCGCTGGCCACCGATCGTCTTGCAGGACTTGAGCGCGAATACGCTTTAACTACCGAGCGTTTGCGAGAGGTAGAACGCAAGAATGCCCTTGCTAAAAATGCACTGGCTGAAGTTGAGCGTGAATATGCCTCTGCAAGGGCAGGCCTATGTCGCCAACTCAACGAAGTTGAGCGGGAGAACGCCTCGATAAAACGCAAACTTCTAGAAATTGAGCGCGAATATGCTGCGAGCTCTGAGCGACTGCAGCAAGTATCGACACACCTCAACGAGATTCTGCATTCAACATCGTGGCGCGCGATCCGTTTGTTTTCGCCGCTACTACGAGTGTTTCGACCGGTTCTGAGACCGACTCTACGTAGAATGTACCGGTTTCTGCGGTATGCATATCTGACTTTTCCAGGCCGGTTAATTATTGAACGGGCCACGACCTCACGTAATCCCAGCGGGACATCAAAGAAGCTTGATCTCCTGCGTGAGTCCTGCATGGAGCCAGTGTGGTGTGAGAAGAACCAGCTGTTCTTTCTGCGCTGCAATGAGCAACTCCTATCCGAGCGGCTCGCCGGAGGCCAGACGGCACCGTTTGCAACAACGAAGCCATACAGTGCGAGACTTGGCACACTTATTGACCCGACTGTAAAGCGCTCTAAGGTGCTCCACGTTATTCCTAATGTTTACCTTGGCGGATCAACGCAGCTCATTGTGGATCTCGTGGACCATTTGTCGGTACGATCCGAGCACCACATTTTGACATCGGCATTATGGGCAGGGGGAGCACATAATGGCCTCGTTGTTCATCACGTCGCATCTCCAGATGTGATCGCGATGCGCAACCTATATAAGCAAGTGAATCCCGACATTATCCACTTTCACTACTGGGGACTTACGGATCAACGGTGGTATAGGGCAGCGCTTGAGGGTATGCTGGACAATAGTGCACGAGCGCTGCAAAACATTAACACTCCCGTTTATCCCTTGGTTCATCCGCGTTTTGACTGTTATATTTTTGTAAGTAATTATGTTCGTGACCTATTCGGTAGAGCAGTGATGAATCGCGAGAGCTCTCATGTTATTTACCCCGGTATAGACCTGGCAAAGTTTGCTGGCGGTACGACTGAAGACGCGGCCGATGCGATAGGGATGGTATACAGGTTGGAAGGTGACAAATTGAAAGCGGATTCGATTGACTTGTTAATCGAGGTTGTGCGTTTGCGTCCTCGAACTAAAGCCTATGTTATCGGCGGCGGCAGCTATTTTCGTCCTTACCTTCTCCGAACAATCGAAGCGGGTGTTCGCGATAACTTTGCTTTTACAGGATATGTATCGTACGAGAGTCTTCCACAGTGGTACGAAAAGTTTTCAATATTTGTCGCTCCTGTTTGGCAGGAAAGCTTTGGCCAGGTTTCACCGTTTGCGATGAGTAAGGGGTTAGCGGTCTCAGGCTATAATGTCGGCGCTTTGAGCGAAATACTTGGCGGCACAGAGACGCTCGGAGCAACACTCGAGGAAACAGCTCACATTATTGTTGATTTGCTGAACGATCCTCAACGGCTGCGAAGAATCGGCGAGCGGAACATCGCTCGGGCGAAGAGTATGTTTGACGTCCGCCTTATGGCAGCTCGGTACGGGGAGATTTATGATCAGCTCTTGGAGCTAGGACGTGATTGCTGATGGTCAAAGGGTTGGTCGACGTGCGCCGTTCGACGTTCACGAGTCGATTTGAGTAGCCAGTCGATCGTTCGCGCAATGCCATCATCCAGCAGCACTCGAGGCCGCCAATGCAACGCTGCCTTGATACGTGAAATATCAAGGACATTGGCCGGCACGTCAAGAGAGCGTGCGGAACGGAAGATGACATCAACATTGCTGCCGATGGCCGTCGCGACAGCCTCGACTATTTGATTTAGACTGTGGCCTATACCACTGCCCAGATTGAAGATTGTTTCATCGCCATTGTAAGCAAGAACGCTGACCATCGCACTCGCAACATCAGATATATGTATGTAGTCGCGTACAACACTCCCGTCACCCCATATTTCAATAGGCTGTCCCGACATTGCACGATTAAGGAAAACTGAAATGGCGCCCTGACCCGAGTTGGCTCTCTGATAGCGCCCATATGGGTTTGAGATGCGCAATACGGTGTATCGGAGTCCGTGAAGCTGAGAAAAAAGGGCAAGATACTTTTCGATTGCTAGCTTGCTAATGCCATAAGAGCAAATTGGGTCAGTAGGATGTGTCTCTGGAATAGGCAGCTGTTGCGGAATTCCGTAAACGGTCCCCCCAGATGACACGAAAATCACGTGGCGGACGCCCACCTTGTGAGCGGTCTCTAAAAAGTTGATCGTTCCGACGACGTTACTTTGGACGTCATAGGCCGGATTATCATTGGAACTCTTTGGCAGCGTTGTGCTCACTAGGTGATAAACCGTATCCTGCGCCTTAAGCGCTGGGCCCACCTCCTCTGTGTTAGTCAGATCGCCAAAGAATATCTCGATTTTTTCAAGAGTCTCCGGCGACCAGAACATTTGTAGGTTTGGTCGTCCCAAAATCCGGACCTGATGACCGTTTTCGAGAAGATTCTCGCAGAGATTGGATCCAATGAATCCGCCGCCTCCGAGCACCAGAACTCTAGCCATGTTTCCGCACCGCCCAGGTAATTGGCTGGTTGCGTAAAACATAAGTGCCCCGGTGCGTCGACCAGAATCCCTGGCGAAATTCGACAAGGTTGACGCGGTCAAGCTGGTTGATCATCACTAATAAGAAAGTCTTGTATGTAAGGGCGTGTCCGTAGTCAGAAATAGCCAAGTCGAATTGTTCTGATTCCGCGATGAAGCTGTAACGGTCGCTGTCCACAGCTATACGCGGGATATGTGTTTTATGCCTGGTCTCGCCGTCACGGGTGAAAATCAGAAGGCCAAGCGGCTTGACGAATTCCGAGAGCTTCTTGAGCCAGGGTAATTGAGTAGCGCGTGGCATGTGCGAGAAAAAGGAAGGGGCGAATACGACATCGGAGCGAGAGAATATAGCCGCGTTGGCAGGGTGTGCATGCGATATGACGGCATCAATCTTCAGCCGCTCCGCGCCGATCGCAACCGATTGGTGCTGGTCGGTGAGCCGGACGGTCCCGCCAGATGACGTGCCATCGCTGAAGAAGACCAAGCGGGCCTCTTTCATTTCACGGATGTATGGCCCGAGATGATGGATGTCATGACCGTAGAACATCAGTTTGGTATCCGAATTCTGCCGCAGAACGTCGATAAAATCGATCGCAACGTTGGGCCTGCTCAGCACGACGCAATCGAGGTATCGGCAATTGTCGCGCACCCACGATCTAAAGCCGGTCGCAGATTGGTCGGCGTAAAGCACCTCAATACCCATGTCCTGCAGGCACTTGCTGCATTGCGGATCCCACCAAAGGTTATTGGGCCAGAACTTCACATTAAAATCTGCCTCTGCGAGCTCCTCCATGATGTTGAACACCGATCGCGAGCCTGTGTCAGGATCCGGCAGGGGCACGTCATGGTCCATGACGAGAACCGAGCGCTTCCCTTTAAGGTGGACTTGTGGACAACGCATGGCCGCAACGGCTCGCCCGGGGACGACCCTTGTAAGCGGCCGCGTTTGAATGCGCACGCCCCACCTCATAGTCCTTCTGTCATTCGAAGCGAGGATAGCGGCAGGCGCCGTACACGTGCAATGCGACCCTCAGGAGGGCTGGCCGCAGCCGGGCAAGCGCGAGGGGCCACACCCTTCGCAACAGGCGTCCCCCGAACCGCGGGGACCCAGCGACGCCCTTATTCTCTGAAAGCTGTCTAACATCCACACCTTACGGCGGACGCGCCCGACCGTTCCGCCCCGAACTAAGTGCTTGTACGTGAACGAAGAGTTTTAAGTGAGTTGCAAGAGTTGCGTACTCATATCTTGTTTAGCACCACAGCGGCGGCGAGACCAAGGTTGCCCAGAAAGGTCTGTCGATAGACGCCGGCTTGAAGGAATATCCTGGTACGCTTTAAGAGCGGCTGACGGCGGGCTATGCAAAACAGGTCGAAAATTCGCCGGTTTTCGCTGCTCATGCGCGGCCGAAGGCGGGTAAGCGCCGTGACGTTTAGGTCTTCCCAACGACGTAAACGCCCGTGTCCAAGCATCCAAAGACGGTGCATCTGAGCAGTCCATCCGGTGTTGGAGCCGATGACGTTTGCGGCATGCTGCCGATAGCGGACCGAAGGGTAAGCATCGTAATGCACTTCGCCGCCGCAGGCGGACGTCACCTGATAGAGCCACCAATCGTGCGAGGGCACGTTCAAATCCGCGCCGCAGAGCGCCAGCAGCTCGCGCGCCTTTTCATTGAAGACCATGGTGTTTCCACCAGCAATGCTTTGCACGAGCGCACACTGGAAGTCCGGCCTCCGATGGAACTTCGGAGAAAAGCCTATCTCATTGTCATTTTCGTCGATCAGCCTGGTGCGCGAGCCGTAGAGCGCCGGAATGTCCGGACCTACTTTCTTCAACAGATCGACGGCGCGAGCCAACTTATCTGGCTCCCAAATGTCGTCTTGGTCGCAAAAGGCGTAGAAATCGCTGACAAGATTTTCCGCGCAGGCCAGAAAAAGAAAATTTGCCGGAGCCCCGCGCCGCGGGCCATCCATGATCTCAACCTTGCCGGGCTCGAACGATTTTTGGAAAGCATGCAAGATGGATTTAGTGCGATCCGACGATCCATCGTCCGATGCTATCAATCTCCAATTCTTAAAGGTTTGCTTTTGAAGTGAAGCTAGTTGCTCGGGTAGAAAACGTTCGCCGTTGAGTGTGCAAAGAAGAATCGTAACGCTGGGGCCGGTCACTGACCGCGACGGCGCTCGCGTTCCACATGTCGGCAAACCGCCGCCGCTCGCCTGCGGCGATGAAACACTTCTATACATAACGCCCCCACAGATAGCCACGTATTGCTGATAGGCAATCCGCGTCATAATAGCAATCCGCGTCATGATAGGAAGCATTTTATGCAAAAATTAGGGGAGGCCCAACTTTCCGCCGCACTCTCGAGCGGGCTCCATCAGATTTTATTCCTACCAGCGCACACAAATTTGCCACGCCGCGCCCTGGTGCGAACTCTAGACGTGGCACCACCGCCTACGTTCGTACAAAGGGAAGCTCGAACGGCCAGCCTTCGGCTCGCACTTCGATCGCGCGCAGCGCAGCCGTGCCGTTGCTTTCGTTAGTGAGGGTGATGCTGATGTCGCTCGCAGGAGGCGGAACTTCGAAGCGGACACAAGGTCCGCGGGCTGAGTCCAAGGTCGACGGTAGGGCACCCCGAGCTGAGGCCAGCGTCACGTTCTTGAGTGAGGCCGGCGAGGAAGCCGATCGCAGTTTTGACGTTGCCGTAGGACTCGAGGACCAGCTTTTGTGGATCGAAATGTTTGACGAGAAGGCGGCGGAGCGTCTTGGGATAGAACGACCAGCTCCACGTTGACGATTCAGTCGCATCAGTCCCAATCTGCGATATCCCGGGAACCGTAATCAGCGCAACACCGCCAGGCTTGAGAATGCGCGACACCGTTCGCAGCGCCGCCTCGACATCGAAGATGAGCTCGAGCACCTGAGTGAGTATCACGCAGTCGAAGGTGCCATCGGGTATCTGTGGCGCATCGACCAGGTCGGCAATGATTGTGGCCTTGGCGTTGTCCGCGCTGACATCCGCTATGATCGACTTGCCAACGCGTCCCTCCCCGACGCGCAGCGTATAGTTGTTATCGCCTATCTCGAGTACGTGGCCGCGAATATCACCCCTGTGCTGCGACAAAAACCGCTCAATGTACACGCGGTCAACGGGCTGGCCCCGCGCTAAGCCCCAATTGTCCGTGACGGGTGACAGTCCGCAAAGGCCTCCAAAGTCAAAGGTAGCTGACGACTCTTCTTTCGCAAGTTGATGCCTGAGCCGTTCGACCTCAATCAACAACTCGTCTCTTTGCTTGATGAGACGACCGATTGCCGGAACTTGCCGCGCAATGGTTTTGGCCGACTGCCTCAACATAAGCATCCCCTTGTTC
>WNFJ01163699.1_pt2 | contig 17223 bp, 14 predicted proteins | sample 5400461 | NCBI WGS metagenome assembly WNFJ01 (sample SAMN13153349, study PRJNA577476) | soil metagenome | isolation source: 115 cm saprolite on Douglas fir-dominated hillslope | place: USA:California | collected 2013-09-17 | reverse complement strand
ATTCGCCGCCATGTTGCCGTGCCGAAGGGAATCCGTTGACGCGCGAGCCTACAGGAAAACTCCCGCCATGCTACCGCCGTCGAACTATTTTCCGATCCCGTACGTTGCGTTCGTTTCCCGGGTCGCGGCGGCCCCGGCCCCGGGTCTACTATGGTCCGAATTCGATAAACGATACTGGATGCGCAGGGGGAATGATGCAAAGCCAGATGAAGGGACGGACACATCGGACTCGCGCGGCCCGCGTAGCTGTCGCCATCATCGCCGCCGTCGGCCCCTGGGCTGCCTGCCTTGCGGCGGACGCCGGCGATGAAGACAGGCTTGCCGAGATCATCGTCACCGCGCAGCGGCGCGAGCAGAACCTGCAGGATGTCGGCACCTCGGTCACTGCGTTCGATGCCAACTCGGTCGATAGGCTCGGATTGAAGGACGTCACGGATATCGTCGGCCAGACGCCGGGAATGCAATTCAACCAATACGGCGCGACCGTCACGGTCTACAACCTGCGCGGCGTTTCGCAAAATGATTTCAGCGATCATCAGGAGGCGCCGATCGCGGTGTACTCGGACGACGCTTATATCGCCAATGCCGGTGCGCTCGCCGGCTCGCTGTTCGATCTGCAGCGGGTCGAGGTGCTGCGCGGGCCGCAGGGCACGCTGTTCGGACGCAACGCCACCGGCGGCCTCATACAATACGTGAGCAAACAGCCGACCGATGCGCCGGAGGGCTATGTGCAGGTGACTGCGGGCAACTACCATCTCCTGCAGACCGAGGGCGCCGTCGGCGGGCCTCTGTCCGATCGGGTCGACGCGCGGGCGTCCTTCCAGACTTCGTACCACGACGGCTACATCACCAACCGCATCGGGAACTCGATCAATAATCAGAAGCAGTTTGCGGGGCGCCTGCAGTTCAAGATCAAGCCCTCGGACGACGGGGAAATCCTGATCAAACTGGATGCAGTCAACAACGACCACGAGACCGAGGGCAACTATTCCTGGGCGGCCGCCATTCCCGATGCCACCGGCCGCGGTGTGTTCGCCCCGCCGGGCACACCGGATTTCGGCGGCTACGTGAACACCAGCACCAGTCCGTTCAACCAGGCGGAGAATCGCCGCGGCTTGTTCAACCGCACGGTCTGGGACGCCAACGTGCGCGTCAACTGGCAATTCTCGGGCTTCTCGCTCGCCTCCGTCACGGACTTCATGCAGCTGCAGAAGCGCTACGGCGAGGACTCGGATATCTCGCCGAATCCGATCTTCAACTACGATACCGGCGTGCACTACCAACAGTTCTCCCAGGAATTTCGCTTGAATGGCACGGTAGGGGCGTTGCGCTGGATCACGGGCGCGTACTACATCAAGTACAAGACCAACAATTTCGAACAGACGGTTTTGCCGAACTACATCAACTATCCGGGTCTCGGCCCCCTTCCCTACGGCGATGGTCTCGCACAGCTCCGCCTCACGACCAGCTCGCCGGCCGTGTTCGGTCAATTGGAATACGACCTGAGCGAGCACTGGACCGCGATTGCCGGCGCCCGTTATACGAGCGATGAGAAGTCGTACACCTTCAACTACGCCTGCAACGTCTGCGGACCGCCGAACCCGAACTCGCCTCCGGGGGGCTTCCCTTACGCCGTCACCTACTCGACCGCGGCGGGTTACCCGCAGGCGGAGCACACGTATCACATCCCGACCGGTAAGGTGGAACTTGATTACAAGATCGACCGCGACAACCTGCTGTACGCCAGCGTCAATCGCGGCGCCAAGGGCGGCGGCTGGTCGGCGCCCAGTTCCGGCTACGTGAATTTGAATCCCGCGTATACGTTTCTGCCGGTGCTCAACTTGAACTACAACGAGGAGAAGTTGACGAGCTACGAAATGGGCTTCAAGTCGACCTTCTGGGACGGCAAAGCGAGGGTCAATGGGGATCTCTTCTATTACGACTACAAGGACTATCAGGGATTCTTCTTGGACGTCGCTACCACGATCGTCGAGAACGTCAACGCCAAGGTGAAGGGCGGCGAGCTCGAACTCGCCGTCGCTCCGCTGCGCGGGCTCAACATGCAGCTCGGCGTGTCCTATCTCGACACGCGCGCCGAGGACGTGCCCACACCCTCGGGAGCCAAGATCACCGCGCAGTTGCCGCAGGCGCCGCTCTGGAGCCTCAATGCGGAGGCGCGCTACGAGTGGCCTGCGTTCGGCGGCCAGCTCTCCGTCGAATCCGACGCGAAGTGGAACAAGCAGCAGTTCTTGGAACTCATCAATGCCGAGGATGATCTCGAGCATTCCTACATCGTCACCAATGCACGGGTCGCGTACACCAGCGGCAGCGGCCGCTGGGAGTATGCGGCTTTCTGCAAAAATCTCGCCGATCGCTGGTATCGGGTATATAACCTGGATCTGTCCGGATTCTTGGGCATCGACCAATCGGTCTTCGCCCCGCCGCGTACCTTCGGTGCGAGTGTGCTGTATCGGTGGGGTAAATAATCCCGGTCGGGCAGGTCGGCCGGCGCCGGCCAGGGCATCGGCGAGGGGATCGCGCGCGTTTTCGCCAAGGCCGGTGCCCTGCATTGGCTGGAGGTGGCCGCTCTCGGGATCGCCATCGCGATTTCCGGCAACGTATCGGGCTGGAACTACGGCCTCGGTGTCGGCGGCTGGGGCGGCATGTTCCTCGCTGCGCTCGCCATGGCAGTGCTTTTCTTGTGCCTCACGCAGAGCCTGGCAGAGCTTGCCGCCGCGCTGCCCGACGCCGGCGGATTCGACGGTTACGTGCGCCGCGCGCTCGGACCCACGGCGGCATATCTGACCGGCATGTCGGTCGCGATCGCGCTCGCCGTGGGAGCGGGGCTCGCCATGTCGTTCGGGGAGGCATATGTCTCGGCGTGGCTCGGCGTCGGAGGTTGGCCGGTCAAGCTCGCGTTTCTCCTCTTCGTCATGGGACTGCAATTACGCGGCGCGAACGAGGCCGTCGGTCTCACGGTCGCCGTCGGCGTGGTGGCCCTGGTGATACTGGTGGCCTTCTGTCTGTTCATGGCCCCCGAGTATCAGTCGGCCCGTCTCTTCAGCGTCGCACCCGACGGTGCGAGAACGTTGCTGCCGCATGGGATCGGCGGCGCCGCGCGCTGCATCCCGTTCGCGCTATTCCTGTTTCTGGGCGTCGAACAGGCGGGCCACGCCGCGGCCGAGATGCGCGACATTGCTCGCAACATGCCCAAGGCGCTTGCCACGGCGATCGGCGTCGCCTTCGTGATCGGCATGTGCGTGCTGCTGATCGCGACCGGCGCGACCGGCGCCGAGCGGCTGGCAACCGTCGATGACCCGCTATTTGCGGCGATCACGACCAATCACGCGCGAACCGGGGTGCTGCTGATGACGCGCCTGGTCGGCGCCGGGGCGCTGGTCGCGCTCCTCGGAACCTTCTTTTCACTCGCATACGCGGGCTCGCGGCAGTTCTATCACTTGGCGCAGGCCGGGTTCCTGCCGCGCCTGTTCGGTCGCGTCAATGCGCGGCATGCGCCCGCGCCCGCCGTGTACCTGGTCGGCGTCATCGCCCTCGCAACGGCGGCATTCCCGCCGAACAGCGCCATGGTCGTGTTCATCTTCCTGATCAGCGTCTCGCACGTGCTCCTGCTCGCTGCATTCCTGCGCCTTCGGCAGCAAGAGCCGCACTTGGCGCGAAGTTACCGCGCCCTCGGCGGTTCACCGGTCGCAGTAGTCGCACTGTGCTTGTCGCTTTCGGTCATGGTGTCTTGCTACCAGCTCGAAGTGCGCGCGTTGCAGATCGCCATCGCGGCGATCGGCGCGATGGTCGCGCAGTTCGTGTGGCTCAGGCCGGCGCGGCTGCGGGCCTCGTGAATCATACTGTGGAGGATTCGTCATGAAGGTCGATCTATCGGGTAAAGTCGCTATCGTGACCGGCGCCGGCCAGGGCATCGGCGAGGGGATCGCGCGCGTTTTCGCCAAGGCCGGTGCCAAGGTGGTCATTGCCACGCGCAGCCGCGCAAACGGTCAATCGGTCGCCGACTCCGTCGTGAAGGACGGGGGAGTCGCCTGGCTCAACCAGACCGATGTGGGGCGCCACAGCGAAGTGAAGCGCGTCGTCGCGCAAACGGTGGAGCATTTCGGACGGCTCGACATCGTCGTGCACAACGCCGCCGTATATCCCATCTTGTCGATCGAGGAGCTCTCCGATGAGAATCTCGATCTGACGCTCTCCGTGAATCTCAAGGCGGGCTTCTGGCTCATTCAGGAGTCGCTGCCGCATCTGCGCAAGCAAGGCGGGGGCCGTTTCCTGTTCACCTCCTCGGTCACCGGTCCGAACGTGGCGATGCCGGGCACGGCGCATTACGCGGCTTCGAAGTGCGGCATCAACGGCCTCATTCGCACGGCGGCGCTCGAATACGCGCGTCAGAACATCACCGTGAACGGCGTCGAACCCGGCTACATACTCACGCCGGCGATGGACGCCCTGGGTGGACCGGAGGCGCTTGCACAGATGGCGACCCAGATTCCGCTCGGCAAGTTGGGGCTTCCCACCGACATCGCGAACACGATGTTGTTCCTTGCCTCGGACGCCGCGGCCTACATCACGGGGCAGACCATCGTCGTTGACGGCGGTTCAACGCTGCCGGAGAGCCCGGTCGTTCTCGAAGCCTTCTACCAGGGCCGGTAACGAAAGGAGCGGCACCAGTGGAAACCGATTCATTGCTCGAGCGGCGTTACCGCGTTCTTGGGCGCAACTCGCCGCTGTTCTACGACAAGCCTTTGCACCTGGTGCGCGGCGAGGGGGTGTGGTTGTACGACGCCGACGGCCGGCGCTACCTCGACGCCTACAACAACGTCCCGCACGTCGGCCATTGCCACCCGCGTGTGGTGGCGGCGCTGAGCCGCCAGGCAGCCGCGCTGAATGTCCACACGCGCTATCTCGACGAGAACGTGGTGGCCTATGCCGAGCGGCTCACGTCTCTGTTCGACGATGAGCTCTCGATGGCCATGTTCTGCTGCACCGGCAGCGAAGCGAATGAGCTTGCTTTGCGCATCGCGCGCGATTGCAGCGGCGGGCAGGGGATCATATCGACGGCTTGGGCGTATCACGGCAACACCGCGGCCGTAATACAGGTGAGCTCGCTGTTCACTCCCGAGGACCAGCGCGGCCCGTACGTACGCACGGTGCCGGTGATGGACCCCTACCGCGACCGCGCGGGGCGCAGCGACGGGGAACTCGCGACCGCCTACGCGGAGGAAGTAAAACGGGCGATCGACTCGTTCGCCGCGGCCGGTGTTCGCTTTGCCGGCCTCCTCTACTGCACCGCCTTCTCCAGCGAGGGCCTGCCGACGGTGCCCGCCGGATTCATGGCCAAAGCGCTCGCACACGTGCACGCCGCCGGCGGATTCTTCATTGCGGATGAGGTGCAGGCGGGCTTCGGCCGTCTGGGCAGCCACATGTGGGGACATCAAAAGCTGGGGGTCATTCCGGACATCGTCACCCTGGGCAAGCCCATGGGCAACGGTCACCCGTTGGCCGCAGTGGTCGCGCGCCGCGATCTCGTCACCGCGTTTACGGGCCGGAACATGTATTTCAATACGTTCGGCGGCAACCCAGTCTCGGCCGCGGTCGGCACGGCAGTCCTCGATGTGATCGAGGACGAGCGCCTGCTCGAGAATGCCGTCACCGTGGGCGGTTATATGTTGGCGAAGCTGGCGAAACTCGCGGACCGGCACATGCTAATCGGGGATGTGCGCGGCGCCGGTATGTTCTTCGCGAGCCAGCTGGTCAGCGACGCCGACGCGAAGACCCCGGCGACGGCGCAAACCAAACGGCTCGTCAATCTCATGCGCGAGCGCGGCGTGCTGATCAGCCGCATCGGGCTCCACGACAATATCTTGAAGATCCGGCCGCCGATGCCGTTCTCGACGCAGCATGCCGACCTGCTCGTGGACACGCTCGACCAGGTGTTGGCGTCGCTGTGACCGAGAATCCGTCAGTTGAGTCGGCGGCCTTCCTCGACGAGATGCAGGTGCTCGCGCTCACCGCCTTGCGCCACTGGGATCTCAAGGTCGCGAATCTCGCGCCGATCAAGGTGCGCGAGAATGCGGTGTTCAGGATCGACTTGGCGGACGGCGGGCGGGCCGTGTTGCGGGTGCATCGCAGCGGCTATCACTCGGACGCCGAGCTCAATTCGGAGTTCATTTGGATGCGCGCGCTGGAGACGGTCGGCATCCCGGTTCCGCGCGTGATTCGCTCGAGGCGCGGCCTCGACTTTGAAGTCGTCGCGATGCCGGCGATCGGCGGCGCGCGGCAGATCGACGTGTTCGAGTGGATCGATGGACGCCAGCTAGGATCCGTCGAGAGCGGCGTCAGCGGCGAAGGCGCCGCCATTGCCGAGCAGTACCACATGATCGGCGCCGTTGCGGCGCGCATCCACAACCATGCCGCCGGCTGGCAGTGCCCGACAGGGTTCCGGCGGCACGCTTGGGATGCCGCGGGCCTCGTCGGCGAGCAGCCGTTCTGGGGACGGTTTTGGGAGCTCGCCGCGCTCACGCCGGGGCAGACGAAGCTGCTCGTGCGCGCGCGCGCAAAGATGGCGGGCGAGCTCGCAGCCTACGGCACGAAGCCTGACCGCTATGGGCTCATACATGCCGATCTGGTCCCGGAAAATCTGCTCGTCGACGGCAACCGAGTTCAGGTGATCGATTTCGATGACGCGGGGTTCGGTTGGCACTTGTTCGAGCTCGCGACCTCGCTCTACTTCATCACCGGCGACAGCATCTACCCGACGGCCCGCGAGTCGCTGATTCGCGGCTATCGCACCGAACGGGAGATGCCCGACGAGGCGCTCGAATGGCTGCCTCTGTTTCTGGCCGCGCGCGGCACGACGTATCTCGGCTGGGTGCACACACGGCAGGACAGCGACACGGCGCGCGAGCTGACGCCCTTGCTGGCGGAGAGGGCCTGCGCCGTCGTCGAAGAGTACTTCGCGGCGTCGTAGCGGATCCGCAAGAATGGGCATGAGAATCTTTCAGGAGAGCCTTCATATGTCATACTATGCATTGACGATCGGCGGCAAAGCCGTCACGACGTCGAAGACCTTCGACGTGCTGAACCCGGCCGACGAGACCGTCGTCGCAGCCTGCCCGGAGGGCACCCCCGCGTTGGTGGATGAAGCCGTCTTGAGCGCGCGCCGCGCACTGTCGTCGTGGGCGGCGTTGCCCGACTCGGAGCGCGTGTCCAAGCTGCTGGCAATCGCCGACGCGATCGAAAAGCATCACACGGAGCTTTCCGAGCTCGTCACGCGCGAGCAGGGCAAGACCCAGAGCGGTCCAGGTGCCAATCTCGAGGTAGGCGGCGCCGCCGCATGGACACGGGTCACGGCGGGCCTGTCCATCGTGGAGGAGACGATCCAGGACGACGAGAGCGGCAAGATCGTCCTGCGCCGCAAGCCCGTCGGTGTGGTTGCGTCGATTACTCCGTGGAACTGGCCGCTGATGATTGCGGTGTGGCATGTCATGCCCGCCATACGGGTCGGCTGCACCGTCGTCATCAAGCCTTCACCATTCACACCGCTCTCGACGCTGCGTCTCGTGGAGCTCATGAACCAAATTCTGCCGCCAGGGGTCATCAATTCAGTGACGGGAGGCGTCGAAGTCGGCAACCACCTCACGAACCATCCGGGTATCGACAAGATCGTGTTCACGGGATCGATCGCCACCGGCAAAAAGGTGATGGGCAGCGCCGCGCAGCATTTGAAGCGCGTAACGCTCGAGCTCGGCGGCAATGATGCGGGCATCGTTTTGCCGGGCACGAACATCGAACCGCTGCTGGAAAAGCTGTTCTGGGGCTGCTTCATCAATGCCGGACAGACTTGCGCGGCGTTGAAGCGTCTGTATGTCCACCAGGATCAGTACGACGAGATCGTCAAGAAGTTCTCGGAGTACGTCGCCAAAATCCCGGTCGGCAACGGTCTCGATCCCAAGAACCTCATCGGGCCGGTCTCGAACAAGATGCAGCTCGACAAGGTGGCAGCCTACGTCGACGACGCGCGTGCCCGCGGCGCCACGATCGTCACGGGCGGTGTGCGGCCGAAATCGCCGGGTTTCTTCTATCCGCTGACGGTCATCGCCGATGCGGCCGACGACATGCGCGTGGTGAAGGAGGAACAGTTCGGCCCGGTCATTCCGATCGTGAAGTACAAAACGGTGGACGAGGCCATCGGCCGTGCGAACGCCCTGGACGTGGGCCTCGGCGGCTCCGTCTGGGGAAACGATCCGCAGGAGGCCGCGCGGTACGCGAGCCGGCTCGAGTGCGGCACCGCCTGGGTGAACCAACACGGCACGCTGCATCCCATGGCGCCTTTCGGAGGCGTGAAATGCTCCGGCATCGGCGTCGAGTTCAACATTGACGGACTCAAGGAATACACTACCGTCCAGGTCGTCAACGTCGCACTTTGAAATCCGTCGCGCAGTCCGGCCGGGCGAGCTGCGCCGACACGAGGAGCTGCGCCGACACGACGAGCTGCGCCGACACGACGAGCTGCGCCGACACGAGGGGAAGCAATCGATGCCCGAATATCGACATGGCACAGCGGCGATTCGCGCTCTGGTGCGCGATGATGCGGTGCATCGGGACGTTTACATCAACCCCGAGCTGTTCGATCTCGAAATGGAACGCCTGTGGCGATCGGCGTGGACCTACATCGGGCACGATTCACAGGTGCCGAACGCCGGTGATTTCTATACGGTCAATATTGCGCGTCAGCCGCTGCTGATGCTCCGCGGCACGGACGGCGCAGTGCGCGTGCTGCTCAACCGCTGTGCGCACAAGGGCTCCAAGATCCTGGGCGCCAATTCGGGTAACTGCGGCAAGCTGCTGCGTTGCTCCTACCACGGGTGGACCTACACCCTCGACGGTTCGCTGCGCACCGTGCCCGTCAAAAGCGGCTATGCCGATACCCGATTCTCCGAGTCGGAAGCTGCAAGCGGGTTGACGCCGGTCGCGGACGTGGCCGTCTACCGCGGTTTTGTCTTCGCTCGACTGAACCCAAGCGGTGCAAGTTTCGAGGAATACTTCGGCGATTCGCTGAGTTCGATCGACAACCTGGCGGACCGCTCGCCGGTCGGCCGTCTGGAAGTGGCGGGAGCCCCGTTACGGTACATGCATAACAGCAACTGGAAGATGTTCGTGGAGAATCTCAACGACACGATGCATCCGATGGTGGCGCACGAGTCCTCCGCGGGTACCGCGCGGGAGCTGTGGAAAGATCAGCCGCCGGACGCGCCGAAACCGATGGTGATCGAGCAATTTCTGCCCTTTGTCTCGAACTATGAGTTTTTCGACAAGATGGGCGTCAAAATCTACGACAACGGCCACAGCTACACAGGCGTCAATTTCTCGATTCACTCGAGTTACTCGGCGATTCCGGAATATGCCGCGCAGATGGAGGCGGCGTATGGGCCCGAGCGGGCGCAGGCCATTCTCGGGGAGTCCCGGCACAACACGGTTTACTATCCCAGCTTGACGATTAAAGGCGCCATTCAAACCATTCGAGTGGTGCGGCCGATTGCAGTCGATCGAACGTTGATCGAGAGCTTTACACTTCGGCTGGTGGGCGCGCCACCGGCTCTGCTGGAACGCAGCGCGGTGTACAACCGGGTCATCAATGCGCCCACCTCCGTCGTCGGCCATGACGACCTGTATTGCTATCGAGCTATCCAGGAGGGGTTGGCGGCGAACGGCAACGAATGGGTCAATTTGCAGCGCAATTGTTCAGATCGGGAGAAGGAGGGGGGATTGCTTGGCACGCACAATGGCACCAGCGAGGTGTCCATGCGCGGACAATTCCGCGCGTGGGTCGCGGCGATGACCGCGGGCGGGGCGGGCGCGTGATCCAGGCCGTCGGCGATGACAAGACGCTCATCGAGTTCGTGTACCATGAGGCGCGGCTCATCGATGAAAAACGCTTCGATGAATGGTACGACCTGTATGCCGAGGACGGCCGTTATTGGATGCCGCTGATGCGCGGCCAGCCGCAAGGCGCCGATCACACCTCGCTATTCGACGAAGACAAGCTGCTGCTCAAGATCCGCATCGAGCGGCTGCGCAATCCCAAGTCTTACTCGCAGGCCCAGCCGAGTTGGTGCCAGCACATCCTGCAGGCGCCCAGTATTGAAAGGCGCGACGCAGAGAGGGGGATCGCCGTGCTGCGTACGCCGTTCATGTACCTCGAGTATCAGCAGGATCAGCAGGAAGTCTACGCGGGCGTCGCATGGCATCACCTCAAGCGCGGCGCCGAGAATATTCTCATCGCACTGAAAAAAATCGAACTCCTGAACTGCGAGGCGGCGCTGCCCTCCTTGCAGCTCTTTCCCTGAATGAGTCCAATGCAATCCAGTGATCGCGTCAAGCGAGTGGTAGTGACCGGCGGCAGCTCCGGCATCGGTTTGGCCACGGCGCAGGCGTTTCTGGACCAAGGGTACGAAGTCATCAACCTATCGCGGCGCGACTGTCCGTTGAACTCGCCGCGGTTGACCTCGATCACCGTCGATCTGTCGGACGCCGCGGCTACCTTCGAGGCCGTCACGTCGGCGGCATCGCGGACGCCGGCGACCACCATCGTGCATTGCGCCGGCGCGATTCGCGAAAAGCCGATCGAGGAGGCGACTCTCGCCGATCTCGCGGAACTCGGCAATCTGCATCTCGGCGCCGCATTGTCGCTGGTTCAGGCCAACTTGTCCGCGATGAAACGAGCTCGCTTCGGCCGCATCGTGTTGATTTCCTCGCGAGCCGCGCTGGGGCTCGCAAGACGAACCGCGTATTCGGCGACCAAGGCCGGCATGCTGGGGCTTGCGCGCACCTGGGCGCTCGAACTCGCCGCCGATGGAATTACCGTGAACGTCGTGGCTCCGGGTCCGATTGCCGATACCGAAATGTTCGAAGAAATAATTCCGGCGGGGAGCGCCAAGATGACCACGGCAGCCAGGCAAGTGCCCGTGGGACGTTTCGGTACGCCGCAAGACGTGGCGCGCGCAGTCACCTTCTTCGCGGATCCAAAGGCATCATTCGTGACCGGGCAAACGCTTTTCGTCTGCGGCGGCACGTCCGTCGGCAGTATCGTGTACTGACGCCGGCAGGCCTAGGAGCCTGTCTGACTAGTGATCGCGGTGGATGACGACGGGGTGCGACGTGGACAGACCTCCATCCACGGCAATCGCCTGGCCATTCACATAGGAGGAAGCGTCGGATGCCAGAAACAATGCCGTGTGCGCGATCTCATCGGGAGCCCCGGGCCGTCGCAAGGGATTGAGCTGGCCGATTTTGCGCTCGGTGCCGCGGGCGCGCGCCTGCTCGAATATCGGGCGTGTCATTCCGGTTTCGATCAGGCCCGGGCAAATGGCATTGACGCGCACACCCGTGCCGGCGAGTTGGTTGTCCGCGGTTTGCACCAGACTGATGACGCCCGCCTTGCTGGCGCTGTAGGGCAGACCGCCGGCGCCGGAACGCAGCCCCGCGACGCTGGCCGTGCAGATGATCGAACCGCGCCCCTTCGGCACCATGGCGAGGGCCGCATGCTTGGCCGCCAGAAAAGTACCGATCAGATTGATCCTGAGAACCTCCGTCCAGCGTTCGACCGTCTCCTCGAAGAAGGGCACCAGGCCGCCGCTGATGCCGGCATTCGCGAAGCACACGTCGAGACCGCCATATTCTTTGACCGCGAAGGCAACTGCGCCGGCGACATCTTCGTCCGCCGAAGAGTCCCTGATCAGCGCCACCGCGCGCCCGCCGGCCGACCGAATCGCGGATGCGGTCGCCTCGACTTCCGCGGCGCGATCCAACGCCACGACCGCGGCGCCCTCGGCCGCGAACAATAACGCGCTGGCGCGTCCGATGCCGCCGGCCGCACCGGTGACGAGGGCGGTCCTGCCTTGTAGTGCATTCATCGGCAATTCCAATTGCGCGGCTGACTGTCCATGACGCTCCGGTCGCTCGAGTTATGGATTAGTATACCTCCCTCACCCACATGCCAACGGGGTATCTATGAGCGACCAACCACATACGATTTCACGCCGAGAATTTACGGCATTGTCCCTCGCCGCCGGAGCCACTGCAGCCGCGGGCATTTCCGCCGCCGCCGGCGGAGTGATGGAGGCGGATGTACAGGTGCATACTCCGAGCGGCGTCTGCGACGCGGCGCTGATCCATCCGCAGGGAAATGGGCGCTGGCCTGCCGTCATCTTGTTCGCCGATGCGTTCGGCCTGCGGCCGGCGATGCGCGACATGGCGAAGCGCCTCGCCGTCGGAGGGTTTACCGTGCTGATACCGAATCCCTATTATCGCTCGACCAAAGCGCCCGGCCTGGATCCCGGATTCGATTTCACCAATCCCGCGGATCGCGCGAAGCTCCAGGCATTGCGTGCACCGCTCACCAGCGACGCCGTGATGCAGGATGCCATCGCTTACGCGAAGTTTCTCGATGCGCATTCGAGCGTTGATAAAAAGGCAAAAATGGGAGTCTTCGGTTACTGCATGGGCGGCCCGATGACCATGCAGGCGGCCGCCGCGCTGCCTGAGCGGATCGGCGCCGGCGCGTCTTTCCATGGCGGGGGCTTGGTCACGGATAAACCGGATAGCCCGCACTTGTTGGTGCCGAAAATGAAGGCGCAGTACTATTTCGGCGTCGCGGCAAACGATGATGAGCGCCAACCGGACGCGAAGACCAAGCTCGATGAGGCATTTCGCGCAGCGAATCTTCCCGCGAAGATCGAAGTCTACGAAGGCACGCTGCATGGGTGGTGCGTCAAGGACATGCCGCTGCAGAACGGCAAGCCCGTCTACAACGAGGCGGGCGCCGAGCGCGCATGGAATGAATTGGTCGCCCTCTACAAGCGGGCGCACGTCTAGGGCGCGCGTACGGCACTTTCAAACGAACATGCAATCAAATGAGCATGCAATGCATCGTCGAATGAGGAAGCAATGAGCGAGGCCTTCATCTGTGACTTCGTGCGAACCCCGATCGGCCGCTTCGAAGGCGGCTTATCGCGGGTGCGCCCCGATGATCTCGCGGCGGTTGCGATCAAACACCTGGCCGCTCGACACAGCGCCATCGGCGAGGTGGTCGATGAAGTGTTCATGGGTTGTGCCAATCAAGCCGGAGAAGACAATCGCAATGTCGCTCGTATGGCGCTGCTGCTCGCCGGGCTGCCGGCGCGGGTGCCCGGCATGACGGTCAATCGGCTGTGCGCGTCCGGATTGGATGCGGTGGCTGCAGCGGCCCGGGCGATCCGCGCCGGTGAAATCGAACTCGCCATTGCAGGCGGTGTCGAGTCGATGACGCGCGCTCCCTTCGTGATGGGGAAGGCGGAACGGGCGGCTGGCGTTTCGCCAATGCGCAGATGAAGGCGCTGTACGGCGTAGATTCGATGCCCGAAACCGGCGAGAACGTGGCCGCGGACTTCAACATCTCGCGCGCGGATCAGGACGCCTTCGCCTTCCGCTCGCAACAGCGCGCCGCGCGGGCCCAGGATGCCGGAGTGTTCGCCGAGCAGATCGTGCCCGTGACCGTCCCTCAGGCGAAGGGTGCCCCTGCGCAGGTCGTCGAGCGCGACGAGCAGCTTCGCCCGGACACCACGCTCGATGGACTGGCCAAGCTCAAGCCGGTGGTGCGTGCCGGCGGCACGGTCACCGCCGGAAATGCATCGGGAATCAACGATGGTGCCGCGGCGCTGCTATTGGCGTCCGGTGCGGCTGTCGAAAAATACGGACTCAAGGCGCGCGCGCGGGTGCTGGGCTTCGCGTCGGCCGGAGTCGCCCCGCGCATCATGGGCGTGGGTCCGATCCCGGCGGTGGAGAAACTCGTGAATCGGCTGCGCCTCAAGCTGTCCGATTTCGATGTGATCGAACTCAACGAGGCCTTCGCGTCGCAGGCGTTGGCTTGCGTGCGGGCTTTTGGCTTGGCCGACGACGCCGAACACGTCAACAGCAATGGCGGCGCCATCGCGCTGGGGCATCCGCTGGGAATGTCCGGAGCGCGCATTGCGGGGGCCGCAGTGCAAGAGTTGCTGCGCCGCTCGGGTCGATACGGATTAGCCACGATGTGTGTGGGGGTCGGGCAAGGGGCGGCGCTGGCATTCGAACGAGCATGAGCGGTGACGCCGCTCGGGCGTTGCTTTCCAAGACGCGGTCAACGGCGGGGCACGCGGTCGAAGGCGAGGCGTGCTTTCAAAGGCGACCGCGCGCTGCTACATTACATCCTTAAGGCGGAACTCAGTTCTGCATAGTGGAATTGGATGGCATGAACAAACTGAGTTTCGAGGCACGGGACGGCGTTGCGGTCCTGAAGCTCGACAATCCGCCGGTCAACAGTCTTGGCCATGAATTGCGTGAGGCATTGGTGGCGGGCCTGGAGCGCGCGAATGCCGATCCCGCCATCAAAGCCATCGTGCTGATCGGTTCGGGTGCGGGCTTTTCCGGCGGCGCCGATATCCGCGAATTCGGCACACCCAAGGCGGTGGCCTACCCCAACCTGCGTACCGTGATCACCGAGGTCGAAGACAGCATCAAGCCCGTGATCGCGGCCATCGGCGGAGTGTGCATGGGCGGCGGTCTCGAATTGGCGCTGGCATGCCATTTCCGAGTAGGCGCGCCGGGGGCGCGAATCGCGTTGCCCGAAGTCAAGTTGGGACTATTGCCGGGCGCCGGCGGAACTCAGCGGCTGCCGCGTCTACTCGGCGTTGAACCCGCACTCAATATGATTGCCTCGGGCGCGACGATCGCCTCGGAGAAACTTCGCGACACTCCTCTGTTCGATGCCTTCGCCGACGGCGACCTGTTGGAAAGCGCCTTGAAATTTGCGCGCCGGGCGAGTGCGGAAGGATTGGAGCGCAAGCGCGTGCGCGACCTGAAACTCGACGTGCCGAACGCGGAAGCCTTCTTCCAATTCGCGCGCAATACGGTCAAAGCCGTGGCGGGACCCTATCCCGCGCCCCTGGCCTGCGTCGAGGCGGTCGCCGCGGCGGTCGAGAAGCCCTTCGACCTGGGCCTCAAACAGGAGCGGGATCTGTTCACGACGTTGATGCTCTCGCCCGAGTCGGCGGCCCTGCGTCATGTGTTTCAAGCCGAGCGCGCCGCCTCGCACATACTCGACGTGCCGGACGACACGCCGGTGAGACCCATCGCCAAGGTCGGCGTCATCGGCGCCGGGACCATGGGCGGCGGCATCACCATGAGCCTCATCAACGCGGGGCTGCCGGTCGTGCTGCTGGAGACCAAGCAGGACGCGCTCGACCGCGGACTCGCCAACATCCGCCGCAATTACCAAGGCGCGCTGCGCAAGGGCACTCTCAACGAGGACAGCCTCGCGCAGCGTCTGGCGCTCATCACCCCGACATTGGACTATGCCTTGCTGCGCGATGTCGACTTGAGTATCGAGGCCGTGTTCGAAAGCATGGAGGTCAAGCGCCAGGTCTTCGAGACATTGGACGGGATCGTACGGCAGGGCGCGATTCTCGCCTCCAACACCTCGGCGTTGAATCTCGATGAGATAGCGAACTTCACGCGGCGTCCGCAGGATGTGATCGGACTGCATTTTTTCAGTCCGGCCAATGTGATGCGTCTGCTCGAAGTGGTGCGCGGCGCCAAGACGGCGAAGGATGTGCTGGCCACCGCCATGCGCTTGTCCAAAACCATTGGCAAGATCGCGGTGGTGTCGGGCGTCTGCGACGGCTTCATCGGCAACCGCATGCTGGCTCGATACGGTGCGGCCGCTCATGATCTCATCATGGCGGGCGCCTTGCCGCAGCAGGTCGATGCGGCACTTCAGGAGTTCGGCATGGCGATGGGTCCGTTTCGCGTGGGCGATCTCGCCGGCCTCGATATCGGGTGGGCGCTGCGCAAGCGGCGGGCCGCCGAGTTTCCCGGCCGCGACTTCTCCAACGTGGCGGACGACTTGTGCGAAGCCGGCCGATTCGGACAAAAAACCGGCGCCGGATGGTATCGATACGAAGCGGGCTCGCGGCATCCGATTCCGGATCCGAAGGTCACCGCCATCATCGAGCAATACCGCCGGCAAAAAGGCATCACGCCGCGCAAGGTGAGTTCGGAGGAGATCGTCGAGCGCTGCATTTATGCGCTCGTCAACGAAGGTGCCCGCATCCTCGAGGACGGCATCGCGCAGCGATCCTCGGACATCGATCTCGTGTATCTCAACGGCTACGGCTTCCCCGCCTACCGCGGCGGGCCCATGTTCTTTGCCGGCCAAACAGGGCTGCACGAGGTCGTGCGCGCCCTGAAGAGCATTGCAGCCCAGCCCGGCAGCGACGTGGGCGCCTGGACGCCGGCGCCGCTGCTCGCCCGTTTGGCCCAACAAGGCCAGACTTTCAGCGGATTCAAAGGAACAGCCTAAGTGACAGAAGCGGTCATCGTATCTACGGCGCGCACCGGCCTGGGCAAGAGCTGGAAGGGTGCCTTCAACATGACTTATGGCGCCACGCTCGGCGCACATTCGGTGCGGCACGCGGTGGAGCGCGCCGGCGTCGACCCGGCCGAAGTCGAGGATGTGATCATGGGCTCCACGTTCGGCGAAGGCACCACGGGCGGCAATGTCGCGCGCGCGATTGCCCTGCGCGCCGGACTTCCCACGAGCACGGCGGGTTTGAGCATCAACCGCTTCTGCAGCTCGGGATTGCAGTCCATCGCTCTGGCGGCGCAACGGATCATGACCGAGGGCGTGTCGGTGATCGTCGCCGGCGGCGTCGAGAGCATTTCCTGCGTGCAGAACGAAGCCAATACGCATATGCGCCGCGATCCGTGGCTCGTCGAGCACAAGCCGACGCTGTACTGGAACATGCTGCAGACCGCTGAGCAAGTGGCCAAGCGCTACCACATTGCCAAGGAGGCGCAAGATGAGTATGGCGTGCGCAGCCAATTGCGCGCAGCGGCGGCACAGACGGCGGGCAAATTCAAGGACGAGATCGTGCCGATGACGACCGTCATGGGCGTGGCCGACAAGGCGACCGGTGCGATTGGCACCCGCGAAGTCACCATCGCCGCCGACGAGGGTATTCGTCCCGACACCACGCTCGAGGCCGTTGCGCAGATTCGCCCGGCCATCCCGGGAGGGGTCGTCACGGCCGGCAATGCCAGCCAGTTTTCCGACGGCAGCAGCGCCGTAGTCGTCATGGACGGCAAGCTCGCGGAGCGGCGGGGTCTCAAGCCGCTCGGGATATTCCGCGG
>WNFJ01732390.1_pt1 | contig 17225 bp, 11 predicted proteins | sample 5400461 | NCBI WGS metagenome assembly WNFJ01 (sample SAMN13153349, study PRJNA577476) | soil metagenome | isolation source: 115 cm saprolite on Douglas fir-dominated hillslope | place: USA:California | collected 2013-09-17 | reverse complement strand
TAGCTTAGAATTCTCTGCGCCTCCTCTGCGTGCTCGGCGTCTCTGCGGTGAGTGTATTTGAACCTATTATTCACGGCAGAGACACAAAGGTCGCAGAGACTACGCAGAGAAAAACTAAAAGCAAAGCCTCGCGCGAGGTCGGCTGAAAACCATCTCGCGCGAGGCCGTTTGCGAAGCAACTCCCGCTGGTTCAGAACGTAAACCTGACGGCTAACTGCAGCTGTCGCGGATCACCCACACCCTGACGCAGGAATCCGTCAAAGTTAAAGAGGCCCGGCGTGCTCAGCGGGTTGATGTTGTTTTTGTTGTTAAAGGTATTGAACATCTCGACGATTGGAATCAGCGCGAAACGCTCGCCCAGCTTGAACGGACGTTGGATGCGCCAATCGAACGAGAAGTACTTGTTATCCTTGCGCAGCGTGTTGCGATTGGTCGCCGTGCGCACTGCCGGCGTGATGGGTTGCGCACTCCGCCCCTGCACGCGGAAGTTGCCTTCCAGACCCCAGCCCATTTGCACGAACGAAAAGAAATTGAACTTGTGCCGGATGTCTCGATCCGACAGAGCATAATCCAAACTCAGGTTGAGTGGATTGAACGAGCGATCAGTAAATGGGTCGCGCTCGTTTGAATCGTCGTCCTGATCTTTCGCGAGGGTATAGTTCATCTCGAACTGATACCGTTTGCTCATACGCTTTCGCGCTCCAACCGTGAAACCGTTGTAAAGCGACTTACCCACTGCGCTGGTCACAAAGACATCGCCCAACGTCGGAAACAGGCCCAGCCGGTTGTAATTGATGAACCGGGTAAGATGCACGCCCTTCGAGTGAGTGAAGTCAAAGTACACGGAGAGATCGCGCGCGACTTCCTGTTCGAACTGCGCGTTAAATGTATAGATGCGCGGGTTCGCGTAATTCTTGTCAAAGACACGAACCGAAGCGCCGAAGGGAATACCTCCCAACGGCGGCACGCTTTGTATCCCCGGCCAGATGGGCGGTCTGGTGGCCGCGCCAAAGCAGGTAAAAGCAAAGCTGGAGTTGCAGAAGATACCGAATTGCTGCACGCCGTTGTCGGTTATGGAGCCCACCTGAGTCAACATGTTCTGCCGGCCGTAGAAAATGCCATAGCTGGCCCGCAGCACGGACGTGCCTTTCTTCGAAAGGTCCCAAGCGAACCCCACCCGCGGCTGGAACTCCTTCTTCGGGCTGTGCAACGTGCCGTCTGAAGGAAAGAGCGGATTGCTAAGCAATGGTCCGTAGGCTGTCTTTGAGGGCGCAACGATCGGCTTGGGAAAGATTTGGGCTTCCCAGCGCAGACCGTAATTCAAAGTGAAGTTGGGCCGCATCCGCCAACTGTCCTGAGCGAACAGGGACAGGTCTTCATTCTTGATGGTGGACTTGCCTGGCGCCGGTACGCCCGCGATACCGGTCGGAATTCCGTTCTGCAAATACAGAAGCAGCGGACCCCCGACACTACTGCCCGCAGGGCATGTTTGATTAAAGCCAGCGCCTTGAGTCACCCAGCCCATAAACGCGAACCCGGGGGTCAAGCACTCGCCGACGGTAGAGCCAAACCCTCCAGCCGCATCCGGTGACGCGTAACGCAGAAAGCCGCTGACACTGTCGAAGATATATCGGCCTTCGAAGAACCCGCGGAAGACCTGATCGTTGAGCGTGTGCAGCCACTCGCCGCCAACCTTGATGGTGTGATTACCGTGAATGATCGAGAAATTGTCTCTTGCGTCCGCGCGCCAGAGCAGTTCGTCAATTGTTGGATTCAGGAAGAACGGGTTTCCAAATCTGAATGTGGTACCGAAACCCATCGCGGTGTCCGCCGGCACCTTTGATGGGATAGCGTTGCGAGGTCGCAACTCGCGTGTGTAAGAGAAATGGGCCTCGTTCAGCCTGGTGGCCGAAAGCGAACTGAACAGATTGACGTTGAAGTTGTTGATCTTCGACGGGCCTTCAATACCATTGGCCGAGTTTCCATAGGTCGCCACGTCGAATGTTTGATTGGTGTTCTTCGAGTAGTCGAAGTTATACGACAGAGCGAGCTTGTTTGAGGATGTAAGGTCCCAGTCGACCTTGGCCAGAAACGCCTGGTTATTGATGTTATGTTTGACAGGCAGTCCCTCGTCCTGGCTTCTGGTTGCCTTGATGAAATTGATGAGCGCGACTCTTTGACAATCGGGGCTGCCATTAATCGCCGCTTCGTGCACCGGATTGGTAATCACCGGGGCCGCAATCGCACAGGGCGTTCCGATCGGTTCACTGAGGTTCGCGCGACTTAGTTTTTCGCGAATGCCTTCGAAGGCAAAGAAGAAAAACGACTTGTTCTTTTTGATGGGGCCGCCAATGGTCCCGCCAAATTGCTTTCGATTGAAATCTTTGAGTGGCTTTCCGTCCGAGGTGTGCGCGGTCAGCGCTTCCAATCGCTGAAAATAAAAGACGCTGCCGTGGATGTCGTTGGTCCCTGATTTTGAGATAACGTTGATAATGCCGCCGGCCGTGCGGCCAAATTCGGCCGTGGCTCCGGTTGCTACTACCTGAAATTCCTTTACCGCGTCCAGTGGGATATCGATGGCTGCGCGCTGGCCGCCGAGTTGCTCGCCAAAAAAGCCGTTGTTGTAGTCACCTCCATCAAAACTTACGTTGTTGAAGACACCACGCTGTCCGGAGAAAGTGATTTCGTCGCCGTCAGGCCCCTGGACAACGCTGACCCCTGGGGTCAATGTCAGGAGATCTTCGAACTTGCGCCCCAGAATCGGGGTGGTGTTTACTGCGGTCTCATTCAAAGTCGTGCTGGATTCCGTCTTGACTGTATCGACCACCGGCGTTGACGTAATGGTGACCCGCTCCTCGACCCCTGAGACTTTCATGGCCACCGGAAGATTGAGCGCCTGCCCGACGGTCAAATCAAGGTGTTCTGCTACGGCCGTGGCGAATCCCGTCTTCGAAACGGTGACTGAGTACCTGCCAGGCGCCAGCGCCAGCGCCACGAACCGCCCCCCATCATCCGTGGTCAGGGTCCTGGAGAGATTGGTGTCCAGGTTTTTGATTTCAACGTTTGCTCCCGGCATGACGGCGCCGTTAGCGTCAGTCACCGTGCCCTGAATGGTGCCGGTGGTTATCTGAGTTTGGGCCGCGGCTGTCAGCGCCAGCACCAAAGTTACAAAAGTTACAAGCACACAAAAACCAAACCTCTTAACCCAACGGGCCAGAGAGGGAACTGTAAAGTTATGCATCGATCTTCTCCTATCGGTTTCCGATTCTCGGTTTTCGATTTAAGGTTGAGCGAGGTTGTGACACGAACAGGTGCAACTGCGCGGGGAAGATAAATCTCTCTCTCAGACATAACCACCAGGTTGAGTTGTTTACTCGAGAGCGGTCGAATCTTAGTTAATGCTAGCCGCGCTGTCAATAACTTGTTACTGGAGATGATCCGGGCGCAACAGCGGCGGCGCTTTGCCGCGTCAGCGAGAGAGTCTATATTGGTAAGCGAAAGATTATGCCTGGTTTAATGACTCAGCCGTTGGCGGCCGTGGCAGTTCTGCAAAACTGGCAGAGCGCCCTGGCCCGTATCTGGTATTACTTAAATCACCCGATCACGATTGGCAATATCGAAGTCTCGGTCACCAAGTTGATCGAGGGCGCGCTGATCCTGGCGCTGACCGTGGTGTTCTCGCGCACGCTCAGCCGCCTGTTACAGCGCAGCATTGCCAAGAAAGCCTATCTCGATCCGGGTCTGCGCTATACGCTGGGCAAACTCTCGCAGTATCTGATCATCACCCTGGGCATCCTGCTCGCTTTGAAAGCCGCGTTCAGTCTCGACCTGACTTCGATTGCGGTACTCTTCACGGCACTCTCTGTCGGCATTGGCTTCGGCTTGCAGTACATCGCCGCCGATATTGCCTCCGGTTTTATTTTGCTGTTCGAGCGGCCAGTGCGCGTCGGCGATCGCATAACCATCGGCACCGACGAAGGCGATGTGCAGAGCATTAACCTGCGCACGACCGTGGTGGCGACCAATGATCGCATCTCGATCATCGTGCCGAATTCAAAGCTGATCAGCCAGCGTCTAATCAATTGGTCTTATGGAGATCCGCGCGCGCGCATTTCGATTCATATCGGCGTGGCCGCCGATTCGGATGTTGAGTTGGTCACAAAGACTCTGCTGAAGGCGGCCGAAGACGTCGATAACGTGCTACTGGATCCGGCGCCCAAAGTGCAATTCCTAAAGTTTGGTGACTGGTCGCTTGATTTTCGTTTGCTGGTTTGGACTAATCGCCCGCGGCTGCACACCCAGATTCGCAGCGACATCAACTATCGCATCGAAAGACTCTTTCGCGAGGCCGGTATCGAGATTCCTTTCCCGCAAACTGAATTGCGTCTGCGCGAAGGCTCGCTGCACCTGGACACGGGTGACAAATTCGTCGCCGACGGAAAGTCGAGTGACGGCGAAGCTAATTGATACTACTTACCCTGCAAGATTCTTATCAAGGCCCGGTTACTATCGTGAAAGCCGTCACGGGATGCACCTCCCACGGTGTCGCGCGCCAGTTGCAGTTCTTGTCGCCGAAGTTGGCGCAAACCGGCTGGTTGGGCCGAATGCTTTGCGAAGCGTCTTCGTGAATGAAGTCATACAGCATCCAACCCGAAAACTTTACCCTTTTGCCTTTGATCTGGCTTTCGATGAGTTGGCGCATTGCCTCATAGTTGCTGTCATCGAACCCAAAGGTCTTTTCCCACCGTGGAGTGAATTCGACAATCACGTACTTTGTTTGGTCTGCAGCTTCCGATGGATCCGCGACGATATTGATATGAACGTCTCGCAAATCCGTTCGACCACCTGGTTTTTTGCTCGTGCAGTTGCATGTCTCCGGCATCCCGCCCGGCTCGACGCTGGCAACGAAGCCCGTCACCCATACCTGCTTCTCAGGAGTGAATACCCCTTGATTATTAGCTGGGTCGCGGATTTCTTGCACGGTGATCTTCTGCGGCTTGGTGACTGCCGTGCCTCGATTCTTATTGACATTGAGCGTTAGGTGTTTTGCGTCCTGCGTCTTGCTGCCACAAGCCGGACAGCCTCTGAAAGGTGTGCCCTGCGAACACGGGGGTATTATAGTCTTGGGCTTGGGCTTGGGCTTTTTCTTAGCCTGCGCAGTTGGAAGCAAACAAAGAATAAGCAGTGTTAAGAGAGCGAAGCGATATACGAGTTTCATGGCAGGGAGCCTCCTTTCGAGAGACGGAAGGTTGAAGGCCAAGCGAGGGACGAGAGTCTTATACAGCTACTGTGCCAGAGTTACAATAGCCGGCGCGTCAAATTAGGACTAATTATCTAATTGAAATGAAGTAGATAATTAGTCTTGTGCGATTTCTGGCTAAGGCGCTGACTCTGCTATTTATTAGCGTCGTATTGAAATTGCAGATTGCGGAACTTCGAATCGCCGGTGAGGTTGCCTTCCTCGTTATATGAGAGCCGACGCAGAGGGATGGATAGTCATCAACGCCTTTTGATTATGGCCCTATCTGACTTGCGCGCATCTGCGGTACAAGCTAGGCTAGGCGCACTACTGAGTGACGATTCATTCAGTTTCGATTATGGCCCGCAAGGGAACAAGAAACGGCGCCGCCAACAAGCGCGAGGCAATCCTGCGCGCAGCCACCCGTGTGTTCGCCTGCAACGGCTATTTCAGTTCCAAAGTGGCCGATATTGCGCGGGCCGCAGACGTCGCCGACGGCACGGTCTATCTTTATTTCAAGAGCAAGGAAGAGATTCTCCACTCGATCTTCGATCAAAATATGGCCGAAGCCATCGCGGCCTGCCGCCAACTGATCGAGAATTCGCGCGACCCGCGTGAGAAGCTGCGCCGCATCGCAACACTCCACCTCGAGCGGCTGGGCGCTGACCGCGATCTCGCCGTCGTGTTTCAGGTTGAGCTGCGCGGCTCGACTAAGTTCATGCAGGAATTTTCCGCCGCCGGCTTTGCAGAATACCTGGACCTGCTCCGCAAGATATTCGAGGAAGGACAGCGCGCCGGCGTGTTTCGCAAGGATCTTAATGCCAAGGTAGTTTCAAAAATTCTTTTCGGGGCGCTCGATGAAATGGCCACGAACTGGATTATTTCAAAACGCAGTTACAAGCTGGAGCCTATGGCCGAAATCGTGATGGACGTTTTTCTCAGCGGAGTAAGCCAAAAGTGAGCACTGTGAAAGCGTCCGACAAACTTCAGTTTGTCGTTCGCCGCGACAACCTATGCTGGAAATTCACGACAAACTGAAGTTTGTCGGACATCGTGTTCCTCTTGAAGCGGACGAGCCGACGACATTGGTCGAGGTGTACGAGCGGGTCGCCCGCGTACATCAGAAACCTGACACGCTCAACTACAAGCGCGATGGCGGCTGGCATTCGATCTCTGCCGACGAAATGCTGAGACGTTCACGCTGGATTGCGCTGGGACTCTATTCTTTGGGAGTGCGCAAGGACGATCGCGTGGCGCTGCTGGCTGAGAGTCGCCTCGAATGGGTGCTCGCCGATCAGGGCTGTATCTTTGCCGGCGCCATCTGCGTTCCGATCTATCCGACACTGACGCCCCAACAAGCTGCGTACATCATAAATGACAGCGGCGCGCAGGCGCTCTTCATTTCCACGCCCGCGAAGTTCGAGGAATTCGAGGCGGTGGTAAGCCATTGTGTCAGGGTCGAAAACATCATCATCTTCGATCCAAATGGTTTGAACCGGCCGAACTGTCTGAGCTTCGCTGAACTGGAAGAGCGCGGCCGCAAACTCGAAAGCGCACAACCTGGGCTCGCTGATTATTTGGCGCACGCCGCCGGCCCAAACGATCTGGCGACGATCATTTACACGTCGGGCACAACCGGAGAACCGAAAGGCGTAATGCTGACCCACGCGAACATGGTTTCAAACCTGATCGATTCGTCCAACCATTTCGAATTCGGTGAAAACGATTCAGCGCTGTCGGTGCTGCCGCTGTCCCACCTGTTCGAACGCCAGGCGATGAACATGTATTTGTATCACGGGATGAGTGTCTATTTCGGCGAGTCGCTGGAAATGATCGGAGTGAATCTGCGCGAAGCACATCCGACGGTTTTTGTCGGCGTGCCACGCATCTACGAAAAGATTTTGGAGAAAGCCGCCGAGCGCGCCGCCGCCAAAGGAAAAGCCAATGCCGCTTTGTTTTCGTGGGCGCTCGAGTTGGGAAAACGGTGGGCTCAGTTGAAAGCAAGTCGACGGCGAATTCCGTTTTGGCTTTCGCTCAAGCATGCGGTGGCTGACTTGTTCGTCTACAAGAAACTGCGGACAACGTTGGGTGGCTGCATTCGGATTTTTGTTTCGGGCGGCGCGGCCCTGTCGCCTGATACCGCTCTGGCACTTAACGGGGCCGGCTTACCAATTGTTCAGGGTTATGGTTTGACGGAAACGTCGCCGGTGATTACCGCCGGCCAACTTGAAGACGATCGAGTCGGCACGGCCGGCAAACCGATTCGCAACGTGGAAGTGCGCACCGCCGCTGACGGCGAAATTGAAGCGCGCGGGCCGAACATAATGCGCGGTTATTGGAACAAGCCCGATGATACGCGCGCCGTAATCACTGCAGACGGCTGGTTCAAGACGGGCGACATCGGCAGCATCGACGCCGACGGATATCTGACGATCACCGATCGGAAGAAAGAACTTTGGAAGACTTCCGGAGGCAAGTACATCGCGCCCGCGCCAATCGAGCAATTGATCAAGAGCTCGCGCTTTGTCAGTCAGGTGGTGGTGATCGGCAATGGCCGAAAGTTTCCGGCAGCTTTGATTGTGCCTGACTGGGAACAGCTCGACTCATACGCCAAACTCAAGGGCCTGGCCCTGCGCACGCACGCAGAGTTCTGCCGGGACTCGCGGATCATCGATTTGTTCGAGCGTCAGATTGCCGCGCGGACTAAGACGCTGGCACAGTTTGAAAAGATTAAGCGCATCGCGCTGCTGCCTCACGAATTGACGATGGAAGGCGGCGAGCTAACGCCGACACTGAAGGTTAAGCGGCGGATAGTCGATGAAAAGTATCGGGACGTGATTGATCGGATTTACGCGGGCACGGACTAAACTCCAGCCCACTCAACGAAGCAGGGTCTCGTCGCGCACCCTGATGTCGAATGCTGCGAGGATTCGCTCCGCGGCTTCGCGCGCGGCTTGTTTTAGAGCGTATTCGGAATAGACTGCGCCTCCCTTGGAAGAAGTAGAGACTCCGCCCCGACCCGTCTTGTAAATTTGCTGATGAGTCCGGCCAGACTGTCTGACCTTGGCCGTGACCGGTTCGAAGATCGTATAACGCACGTACAGCTCGTCGGGCCCGTTCTTTTGTTGCTTGGCTGAATCCAGCACGTCACTCTCAATCTGCAGCCAAACGACATAGCCTTCTTTTTCGGCTTTCGCGCGGCGCACTGCGTCCACACGATCCATTCCTCGGCCGACGGCATTGGGAATAATGTCGGCTGAGTCTGCGAGACGCCGCACACAATTATCAAGCACCGTGTCTGAGAGGTAGTAGGGAATATTCGTCAAGGGATTGCGGTTCTCAACTCCGACCAGCAGATGAATTCTGGGAGCCTTGGCCGGCGCTTTTTCGAGTGTCTTGGGCCCCGAAACAGATGGCGAGGTCGTCGGCGTGCTGGTTGAGCGGCGACCGGATTGGGCCTGGGTGAGCATTGCACAGGCCAATATCAGCGATATCGACAGAAGGATTTGACGATTGTTTGGCAGGCTCATATTTGACCTCGGCATTTTAGCATTGGAAGCACAAACAAGCACTGAGGTTTGCCGGGCGTGCACTAACGCGATTTGAAAGAGCAACCCGGGCGTCGCGCTGTTGAACTCAGGCCCAGAATCCAGGACCCGGTCAGTGAGTTTCAAGTCTGGAAGGTACCGGGGTCTTTTTGCTGGGAACGCGGACGCCCTAGTCTGCATTGAGCGCGAGCGCGAACAAGAATGTCTCCAAAGTTATCCAATTAGATTGAACACGTGGGAGTGTGGTGCGACATTTTGCAGGCGAGGGCGCCCACGCTCGCTGAACCTCAAATTAATCCACGACCCATAGTGTCCGGTTTCTCCTTGCGCTGCTGAATGAATTAGACTGCCGAGAACATAAGCAAAGCGAGTTCAATGGAACAGCAACACACACGTTCACTAATCATCACCCGCGTGCGCCAGCAGGGGCGCGACATTCGCTCGTTCGATTTGATTCCCGCGGATGCTGCTGGCACGCACGGCATAGACTTTATTCCCGGCCAGGTAGCGATGCTACGCGTGAATGAAGCGGAGCCCTCATATTTTGCGTTTGCCAGCGCGCCGGAAGATGCCGAACTGGAGATTTTGGTGAAGCGGACCGTAGGCGCGAGCGCCGCACTCTTTGATATGAAGCCAGGCGATCGAGTCGACCTGCTTGGCGTTACCGGTCACGGCTTTGATTTGGATCACCAACTGGGAAGCGACCTGGTTTTTGTCGCGATGGGTACGGGCGTGGCGCCGTTGCGCTCGGCGCTGCGGCACGTGTTGAATCGCAAACCGGATTTTGGGCAACTGGTCGTCCTTTATGGCGCGCGCACTCCTGATGATTTTTGTTATCGAGATGAAACCGAAGACTGGGAAGCTGCGGGCGTCGAGTTGCGTCAGGTGATTTCACGGCCGGACGGCCATGACTGGTCCGGGCCTACAGGTTACGTGCAGACGCTTCTGGATCATGTGCTGCCTGAGTTGAAAGCTCCGGTGGCTTTGGTGTGCGGCTCGCGCGAAATGATCGAACAGACGCGGGGACGCTTGCTACAGATGGGCTTTGCGGCGGAAGCGATCCTCACGAATTATTGAATGTTGAGTGAACGTGGTCAGTACCGCTCGTGTTGGCGGGCGCGTCGAACAGGCCAGATAACCGGCCCGCTAAGGCCGACTCTAATGACTCCAGGACAACTGTTTTTTTCCAATAGATTCTTGCCTTAGTCTTACTTACTGAATTAATATTCGTCTTCTGTAACTGATTTCCGCAATCTGTTCCTGGTTAGAGCCCACAAATCCGAGTCCGTAAGTTAGAGCTCAGTCCTAAATTCGAACCAAATTGAGAGAGGGAAACATGTCTGGAAAATATCGTCACCTTACTACCTTTTGCGTCCTAGTATCCTGTCTGTTGTGGGCAGGACTTACCGCGTTTGCTCAATCGCAGGCGACCACCGGTAACATCGAGGGGCGGGTCGTCGATACAAATGGCGCTGCCATCCCCGGCATTACCGTCACGGCCACCAACCAGGAAACAGGATTGGCGAAAACTGCCGGTACTGATACTGAGGGTATCTATCGCATTATCTTTCTACCGCCGGGCAAGTACCGGGTCACGACTGGCGGAACCAAAGGTTTTGCGGGCGCCGACTATGGAAATGTGACCGTGACTGTCGGTGGCCAGACACCGCTCGACATTCAATTGAAGGTTGGCGGAACGACCACGATGGTGGACGTTGCGGCTGAAGGGCAAATAGTCGAGACCACGCGCACGGCTGTTTCTTCGACAATCAACGAGCGCGCGATTCAGAACCTGCCGGTCAACGGGCGCAACTTTTTGGATTTCGCTACGCTCACGCCCGGCGTGGTGCGCGAACCTACGCGTAGTGGGGACCTGACTGTCGGCGGCCAGAAGGGCACGCTGAACAGTTTGCAGGTTGACGGCGCCGACAACAACAACACGTTTTTCGGCCAGTCGTTTGGTCGTACCGGCACTCGCCCGCCGTATCAGTTTTCGGAAGAATCAGTGCAGGAGTTTCAGGTGAACCAGAACGGATTCTCGGCCGAGTTCGGCCGCGCCGGCGGCGCGGTGATCAATGTGGTCACCAAGTCAGGGACCAACAACTGGCACGGCAGTGTTTTTGAGTACTTCCGCGATGAATCGCTGAATTCGAACACGCCGATTCTGACCGCACGCGGCGCCAAGCGGCCCAAGTCACAGATTAATCAGTTCGGCGGCACCGTCGGCGGCCCCATCAAACGTGATCGCGCTTTCTTTTTTGCGGCTTTTGACGGACAGCGTTCGACTATTCCCAACGTGGTTGACCCACCGAACTTCTTTGCCCAACCAGCCGCAATCCAGACTTTGCTGGCGCCGAAGATGGGCACTTATAACATCGGTCGTGATCAGAATGTTTACATGTTCAAGACGGACATTCGTCTGAACAGCGCGAACCAGCTAGTGCTGCGATTCAACCAGCAAAACTTTACCGGCAACAACAACGAAAATGGCGGACCATTGAGCGTCCAGGAACACTCGGGAAACAGCGTCGCGAAAACGACGACTTTTTCCGGCTCGCTGACTTCGACTTTGACCAGCCGGGTAATTAACGAGTTTCGCTTTCAGTTTGGACGCGACAGCGAGCCCGGCGAAGCCAATAGCTCGGCACCCGAGGCGCGCATTCAGACGGGCGGCGGCTTTCTGCAGTTGGGTCGTAATAACTTCAGCCCGCGCGAGACGACCATCAAGCGTTGGCAGTTCATCGACAACGTCAGCTACACGCGGGGCGCGCACAGCTTGAAGTTTGGCGCCGACCTGAACTTTGATCGCATCTTCAATTTCTTCCCGGGCCTGTTCAGCGGGCAATACACATTTAACTCGTACGCGCTGTTCGCATCCAACACGCCCTCGGCGTTTACGCAAAATTTTCCGGGCGCCGGCACTTCAGGTGGAACGACCCATCCGGACCTCAGTGAATATGGATTCTTTGGCCAGGACGATTGGCGCGTGAATCCAAAGCTAACTCTGAATCTCGGCCTGCGTTACGACTATCAGAAACTGGCGCCTCCCAGAGTAAACAATCCGAGCGCTACGCTGGCCGCGTTGGGATTAAGTACGATGACGCCCGTGCGCGACGGCAACAACTTCGCACCCCGGTTCGGGTTCAGTTATGCCTTTAACGAAAAGACAGTCGTGCGCGGCGGCTATGGGATCTTCTTTGCTCGCACCACAGCCATAATGCTGGGCACGGCGCATTCACAAAACGGTCTTCAAGTCACTGGTGTGACGCTCAATTGCGTGACCGGTCTACCGGCTCCATGTCTTACCTATCCGGCTATCTTCACGGCGCCGCCGGCTGCCGGAGCCAGCCCCAGTATCTATTTATTTACGCGGGATTACGCGCAGCCTTACGTGCAACAGGGCCGCCTCGGCGTCGAGCGCGAACTAATGCCAAACCTGAGCCTGTCCGTAACCTATATGTATTTCCACGGTGTGCATCTTTCGCGCACGCGCGACATTAACCTTGGCGTTCCCGTTCCTACGGTCGTTACCGATCCAAGCGGCAACACTTTTACCGTACTGCGCCACCCGTCAACGCGTCCCATTCCCGGCTTTACGCGCATCAGCCTGTTCGAGAGCACCGCCAATTCACGCTACAACGGGTTGGCGGTAGAGCTGAAGCGACGCTTCACTCGCGGTTTTCAATTCATCATGGCTTATACCTACTCAAGCGCCAAAGACAATAAGCCTGATCAGACGATGGTGGTGGTGGGCACCGATGACGTGAAGGGCGTGCAGAACAACCTTAACATCAGCGCCGATTGGGGACGGAGCGATATGGATATTCGCCATCGCTTTGTCTTCAGCCCGGTTTATGAAATTGGCAGAGTGGCGAAAGACAATACCGTGGCCAGCGCCATTCTGAGCAACTGGACGTTCTCAGGCATCGTAACCTTGCAAAGCGGTTTTGCGTACTCGGGTTTGATCTCCGGCGATGCCAATCGCGACGGCAACTCGGCCACCGATCGCGTACCAGGCACTCTCCGAAACGGCTTTACCACACCGAGCATTTACATATTCGACACTCGCGTGACCAAGTCATTCAAGTTTGGCGAAAAATACAACCTGAGTTTCATCGCCGAAGCTTTCAACCTGTTCAATCGATCGAACATAGCGACGGTCAATACCGGACGTTACGGCATCGCCAGCTCTTCGGCAACGACCTTGACGAATCCGGCCCTGTCCACGCCGTTTGGATTCGCGCGCACGTTTTTGGGCGAGCGGCAGATCCAACTGGCGGCGCGATTCAGGTTCTAGCAGGGTGCTGAAAAAAGAGAAGCGATCAGAAATGCCAACAAATTCTTACCCTCTTTGTTCTGATTTTTCTCTGTGTCTCCGAGTCTCGGTGGCTACGATTACTTTTTCATCAGCCTACTAGGTTGAGATGAGGTCAGAACCGCCTGCGGTAGCGGGCGGTTGATCCTTAGTGGACCGGTGTGCGAGTCGATCTGAGATCGATTACCGCTAAAACTTAGCCACTAACCAGGTTCACGCGCACGTAAGGTAATTAACAAAAGGTTTACCGGCAGGATAAACTGGCACTTTGCTTAAACACCAAATACGATCCGCACCTTTGCGGAGTGTGACGAGCAATAGCTGGGTTTCGTGGAAAATAGATCTGGTGGGCCATGATGGGGGCGTGGCAAGATTAACGGGAGCCTGACTGCACTTGCCCGAAAATCGTAACCGGGAAGAGGAGAGGCAGAGGCCGGAGGCGGGCTCTCTGCCGTCTCAGTCGTGAGCTTTAAGGGACACTCTGATCGAGCCGCACAGCGTCGCCCAGATTTGAGTTGCCCTCAAGAAAGCCGATCCCGTTAACCTCGGCGGCATTGGGACCCGTATAGCGGAGCACGTAGAGCCCGTTGCGAATGTCAACCACATAGATTAGCCCGTTCTTGATAATCGGGTAGCTCCACATGACCACTTTGTTCGGCCCGCGACTCAGTGCCGGGTCCTCGTTCGCTACTGAGTCGAGCGGCTCCGGCGAGAACACGCCAGCCTGGACGGGAGCGGCCGGGTTGGAGATATCGATCGCTTGCAGGCCACCCGAGTGCCAAGCGATGAAGGCGAGGTTGCGCGTCACAGTCGGGTTATGCGACGAGTACGAGGTGAACTGCTGTGTGTCCGCGTCCACGCTAGGCAGAAACGCGTCGGTATTTTGGAAGATCTTGAACTCGCCGACGATGCTCGGCCGCTCTGGATCGGCGAGGCTGATGAGGCGCGCCCAGCCCCACGGCCACCCAAACGACGGAGCGGTGAATGTGCCGTACACTTCGTCGGTGTTCAGTTCGAACTGCCGGCCCAGAACCGGGACGGCCGAGTGACTCTCCGAGCAGCCGACCGACGTATGCCCAGCGCACTGGTCGCCAGTTCCCCACCTCGCGAATTGTGGGACGGGACTCAACAATTTGTCGTTGAGCGAGATCACCTGGCCCGGACTGCCATTATCGACTACGTCACCTGTGCTGAGGGTTCCGAAACCCCCTCGCAGGTAGGCAAGATTTGTGCGCCTCCCGTTGGTGGTCGGCGCCATCGAATGCAGGGCCAAGTCGAAGTCGTAATTGACTTGGTCGTTCGCACCCGGGAAGAACTGGTTCCAGTTACCTTCGGCGACCTCCACAACTGGGCCGCCACTTGGCACATTGCTGATGTCGGCGATCACCAGTTGCGGCCTGTTCGGGTCTATCGAGCTGAAACGCCCAAAAAACGGCGTCGATTGCCAGAGCAGGACCCGATTCGAGTTCTTGGGGTCGATCCAGAGGTACATCTCATGCGGCTTAATCTGCTGTCCCGCTTTGGAGGTCGTGACGTAGCTCAAAATGAACCGTGGATGGACAGGATCGGTGAGATCGAAAAACTTGATGTCGAACGGGAAGGTTGTATCGCTCCCAGGAGGACAGGCGTGGATGACGGAGCTGCAGCGGAAGGTCATCACCATCAGCAGCTTCTTCTGCGGCCAGACACGAAGCTCGCGGGTGCTGATGCCGACATTGCCAGCGAAGGGAGGCCCGATTTCGCCCACCACGGTTGGATCCGATGATGGGTCGGCAATGTCGAGGATAAGAATACCGGGATGCGGATGCGGGCATCCATCAATGTTGGCGGCCCGGCGGGGATCGCCGATACCGCACCTGCTCGATCCATCGGTGCGGTTCCCGACATATAAAAAATGATCGAAGATCGCGGGCGCAGCGTTCAACCCACGATTGAAGAGCGCGTTGTGTCCTACGAGCTGGAAATTCTGCGACGTGCCGGGTGCATTTGCCTGGCCTATCGCTGTTTTCTCGAACATAAAGCCAAGAAGGAAAATGGCGAGCGCGATTCGAAGTTTCATCGTCGAGACCTCCAAAGTAGAATGGAACGAAAAAATGCTGACTGCTGCCAGCACGCCAGTAAGCTACAGGCGACGAAGTTGATGAAATCCGGCGGTCTTTCAGAATGCATTCCAGCATCCCTTTTCCGCCAGGGCACGTACACTTGAATTTGTTTGGGGGAACGGCTAGCGATTCTACCACGCCTCGGTGGTTTTTCCACAAGAAGTCCGCCACAAGATCGTGGCGGACCTCCTTCGGAAGATCAATGCAAACCGTCGTCAGACGTGTCAGATGTCAGAATCGCGCCTACACTGGACTCAGTCAAAGTAATTCCCAAACCTACGAGTGCGATGATGACGATTAGGGTGATGCCCAGAAGCTTTTTCCAGCGACGTCGGGCCATTTGCTTTTGCATTCTCCTAACCCTATAAAATGAGTGAACCAAGTTTAGCAAATTTGAGCGGTATCCTAATCTGAAAAATCTCTGCGCCAAACTCGAAAGGACGAACCATAATGAAACTACTTCGCATGGTCTTTTATCTACCGGCCGCCGGGCTGGTTCTATTTCTTACGCCAATTGCCCTCATGGCTCAGAGTCCTTCGAACGTGAGCCCGCCGGCGCCGTCATCGTGGGCTGGAAAATATCAGGGCGTCGCAAGAGCCGTCGCCGGAGACATGCAGATAACACTGCAACTCAACGATGAAGCCGGAAAGTTTTCCGGCCATCTGGCCACGCTGCAGGAGGAGTTTGAAATCGTAAAGGGACGGTTGATTGACGGACTGTTGTTGTTGGACCTGGACGCGAAAGGCTCACCTGCAAAACTAAGCCTGCGCCAAGAAGAAGACAAGCTGGTGGGCGAATTGTCGCGCGGAGCCATGACAAAAAGCATTGAGCTGAAAAGAGTCGATCAGCTTTCCGGAGATTGGGATGCAGTCGCCAATGTCGACGGCGAGAACTACCCTTTCTCGCTCACCTTGAAGATTGACGGCGACAAGATCAGCGGCAGCAGCGCTTCCGAGCTTGGCAATTCGACGATCAGTAAGGGAACCGTGAAGGACGGGAATCTCGCTTTTCAATTAGATGGCGGGGCCGGAACCATCGTCATGACTGCCAGCTTGCAGGACGGAAACCTGGTCGGAGATTTTGATTTCAACGGACAGTTGCAAGGGCGCTGGGTGGCGGTCAGGCGGAAATAGAAACCCAGCAACTAATTCCCGGGCTCGAGCCGGCGGGATTGAAGAAAGCTCAGCACCGCATCGGCCGCTCTGTCTGATGCTCCCGGCGCGCCTATCTTTTCAGCGACGCTCTTCAATTCGGTTCGCATCGAGGCGTTGCCTTCCGGCTCCAGCAGCCGCAACAACTCCTGGGCGAGTGACGCTCCGGTAAATTCATCCTGGATCAGCTCAGTGACTATCCGGCGTCCGGCAATCAGATTTGCCAGGCCATAATGTTCTGTAGTAATCAGACTGCCGAGTGCATGCCAGTTGAGCACAGATTCCTTGTAGACAATCACCAACGGCGTGCCCAGCAGCGCTGCCTCAAGCGTGGCGGTGCCACTGGCGACCGCGGCAGCGTCCGCAGCAAACAGCGCTTCGCGCGTTTCGTGATGAATGATTCGCAATGAACTCCCGAGCTGAGGGTCGGATTTTCTGGCATTCAAAATCTCTGCCGCTTCTTTGGGATCGCGATTCGGGGCCACTACCAGGACAAACTGAACCTCGGGCCGTAGTTCGGAAACAATCGCCGCCGCATCAAGCATCGGCGGCAGAATGCGAACCAACTCTTTGTGGCGACTGCCGGGCAGCAACGCCGCAATCGGACGCGAGGCATCGAGATTGTGGCGGCGGCAGAATTCCTCGCGATCAAAGTCAGGACTCACTTCGCCTGCGAGCGGGTGGCCGACATATTCGACGTGCGTCATGCCACGCGCAGCGTACCAATCCTTCTCGAACGGCAGAATCGAAAGCAACAGATCGACGTCGCGTCTCACGTTGCGGGCGCGATATGAACGCCAGGCCCACAATTGCGGGCTGACGTAGTAGATGACCGGAATACCGCGAGGATGTAACCAGCGCGCCAGACG
>WNFJ01306511.1_pt1 | contig 17227 bp, 12 predicted proteins | sample 5400461 | NCBI WGS metagenome assembly WNFJ01 (sample SAMN13153349, study PRJNA577476) | soil metagenome | isolation source: 115 cm saprolite on Douglas fir-dominated hillslope | place: USA:California | collected 2013-09-17 | reverse complement strand
CGCTACTGCAATTATCGCGCAACGCGCGCGATCGGCACCAACCTGGTGGCGCCGGTTCAGCAATTGAATCTCGTCTTCACGTTGCTGCTGGCGATCTTGATCCTGGGCGAGACGCTTACGCCGTTGCGCGTGCTGGGTATCGCCCTGGTGCTGCTGGGGCCGAGTTTCACGCTGCGCGAGCGCAACGCCAGGTCCGTGCCGATGCTGCGCGCTCAGGCAGCACTTGGCGCTGATGTCACCCGCAAGGCCCTCGGCGACAGCCCGGCCGATGATCTCATCATCACCGAGCAAGCGGCGTTTCGACCAAGCTACGCGGAGGGTTATTTTTGGGCGCTGTTGTCGGCGACCGGCTATGGCTTGAGCCCGATCCTGGTTCGCATCGGGCTCGAGGGCAAAGGGCTCGCGGTCAGCGTCGCGGGAAATTTGGTCGCGAGCCTCGCCGCCACCGTGGTGATGGGGCTGTTCCTGTTGCGGCCGCGGCAACTTCGGCACGCGCTCGCGGTCGAGCGCGAGCCGGCGAAATGGTTCACCCTGTCGGGCATCCTGGTCGCGATCTCGCAACTGTTTCTCTACATGGCGATGTCGATCGCGCCCGTCACGGTCGTGTCGCCCATCAACCGGCTTTCGATTCTGTTTCGCCTCTACTTCAGCAAGCTGCTCAATCCGCAGCATGAGGTGTTCGGCGGCAAGGTCGTGCTCGGCACCATCGTGTCGCTCACCGGGGCCGTCGTGTTGTCGCTCAGCATCGATACCGTGCAGTCCTGGCTGCCCCTGCCCGAGGCCGCCGTCGCGGTCCTGCGGTGGCACTGGCCGTGAGATCTTGGGCTGATGAGCTCGCGCCAGGCTGCGAATTTTTTGAGCGCGGCCGATGAATTCTGCATCATGCTCGGCAAAATTGCCCAGGGCAGAGGCATTTTTCGCCGATTCGCCGTCCAAAACTTGATCTTTGTTGCGATGCAGCGGTGAGGTAAAAAAATGGTGCCCTGCGCTGCAGGGTACGTTGACTATCTGAGCCCCCGCTGTGCTTCCCGGCAAACAGCGGGGGTTCTATTTTGGCGCCACGGCCTCAATAGCCGGCTGCCGCGGCGCCGCGGCTGCGCGGGTCGGCGGCGCCCACCAGGCCCTGCGGCGTGATCAGGATCGAATTGGCCGAGGTGCGCGGCACGTCTTGGCGCACCTTGTGGCCGAACCCTTCGAGACCTTGAATGAGATCGGGCGCAAGCCCGCGCTCGACCACGACCTCGTCGGGCGACCATTGATCATGGATGCGCGGCGCCGCGACCGCGTCCGCGATCGGCAGCTTGCGGTCGATCACGTTGCTGATGACCTGCAACACCGCGGTGATGATGCGGCTGCCGCCGGGCGAACCGGTGACCAGAAACGGCCTGCCGTCTTTCAGCACGATGGTCGGCGTCATTGATGAAAGCGGCCGCTTGCCCGGCCCCGGCGCATTGGCGTCGCCGCCCGTGAGCCCATACGCATTGGGGGCTCCCGGCTTGGCGGCGAAATCGTCGAGCTCGTTGTTGAGCAGGACCCCGGTGCCTTCGGCCACCAGGCCGAGCCCGTAGCCGAAATTGAGCGTGTAAGTGTTGGACACCGCGTTGCCGAAGCGATCCACCACGGAGAAATGGGTGGTGTTGTCGCCTTCATGCGCGCCCGCGCCGTCGGGGCGGATGTCAGTGGCGGGCGTGGCGTGAGCCGGATCGATCCCGGCCTGCAGCGCCCGCCCATAGGGTTTCGACATCAGCCGGGCGAGCGGCGCCGTCACGGTCGCGGGGTCGCCCAGATAGGCCGCGCGGTCCGCATAGGCGCGCTGCATGGCCTCGACCAGCAAGTGCGCGCGCCGCGGGGTGTCGGCGCCGAGCTCGCCCGCCCGGTATCCTTCCAGAATGTTGAGCATCTCGATCAGCACCACGCCGCCCGAGGACGACGGCGGCATGGAGACGATGTCGTAGCCGCGATAACGCCCGCGCACCGGCGTGTGCTCGAGCGGCCGGTAGTTTCTTAAGTCGTCGCCGCTCAGGATGCCGCCTTCGGCGCGCACCGCCGCCACCATTTTGTCGGCGACGGCACCTTGGTAGAAGGCCCGCGGTCCGTTGCGCCCGATGGCTTCGAGCGTGTCGGCAAGATCGCTCTGGACCAGCCGGTCGCCGGGTCCGAGCGCGCGCCCGTCGGCTTTGAGGAAAATCCTTGCCGCAGACGGCCAGCGCGCCAGGCGTCGCGCCGCGCCCGGCAGCGAATCGGCGATATCATCCTCGACCGGGATGCCGGCGCGCGCGAGCCCGATCGCGGGCGCGATCAGATCGGCGAGGCGGAATTTGCCCGAGCCGTAGCGCGCATGCGCCAATGCCAGTCCCGCCACCGTGCCGGGCACGCCGATCGCCAGCGCCGAATCGCGCGATTTGCGCGGATCGGCCTCGCCGTTCTGATCGAGAAACATGTCCCGGGTCGCCGCCGCCGGCGCCGTTTCCCGATAGTCGATCGCCACATCGGAATGCCGGCTGGCGCGGTGAATCAGCATGTAGCCGCCGCCCCCGAGATTGCCGGCGCGCGGATAGGTCACCGCCAAGGCAAAGCCGGTGGCGACCGCCGCGTCGACCGCGTTGCCGCCCTGCTTGAGCACCTCGACGCCGATCTGCGCCGCGCTTCCCTCCTGGGCCACCACCGCACCGTGGCGGGCCGGGGCCTGCGCGGCCGCGTCGCCCAAGCCCAGGCCAAGCGTGAGGAGAGCAAGGAAGGCACGGACGGCGAAACCGTTCTGCTGTCGCCGCCGCGTGCTCGCGCGCGCGTCCACATGTCTTGCCGCACGCGAACCAACGGCCCTTTTCCGCGCTTGCTTCGCGCGGGCGCTCTCTCCCACGAGGGGAGCGGAAGATTGCGGCTGGTGGGACATCTTTTGCCGTTATGTCAAGTTATGAGCCGTGCGAGCGGCGATCCAAAGGCCAGGCTGCATAATATAGGTAGCACCGGTGGAAGCTGCCCCATTGCGGAAGGACCATCGGAAGAATGACTTTAAAGACACCCGGGAGGAATCCGCTCATGTTGACACGCCGCAACTTCCTCAACAGCACGCTCGGCGCCGGCCTGGCGCTGGCGACGCAACGCGCGCAGCCGGGGACGGCGCAGCCCGTGCAGCAACGGCGGCGCATCATCGTCGATTCGCAGATTCACATGTGGAAGGCGAACACGCCGGATCGGCCCTGGGCTCCCGGCACCCGGCCGCAACTTCCGGAACCGATGACCATCGAGCGGGTAGTGCCGATGATCGACGAGGGGGGCGTCGATCGCGTGGTCATCGTTCCGCCGGGCCTGGAGGGGGAACGTGTCGACTATGGTCAGGAAGCGGCGCGAGGATACCCCGGCCGTTTTGCCACCATGGGCCACATCGTGCTCAACGATGCGCTCGAGGCGCGCCGCCTCCCGACGTGGAAAGAGCAGCCGGCCGTGCTCGGCATCCGGCTGAATATCGCCGGCGAGCAGGCCAAATGGCTCACCGACGGAACCGCGGACTGGTTCTGGCCGGCGGCCGAGAGGGCCGGCATTCCCGTCATGTTTCTGACGACCGGCCAGCTGCCGCTGTTCGGCCCCATCGCGGAGCGCCACCCGCAGCTCATGCTCATCATCGACCACATGGGCGTGTCGTCGGAAGCCATGAAGAACAATATGATGCCGGCCACGATCAGCGCAGCTGCCGCGCTCGCAAGGTACCCGAACGTATCCGTGAAGCTGTCGTCGGCGCCGCTGTTCTCGTCCGAGCCCTATCCGTTCCGTGACATGACCCCGCATATCCGCCGCCTCTTCGACGCCTATGGTCCGCGCCGCTGCTATTGGGGGACCGACGTCACCAATTCATTCGCCAAGGCCACCTACCGTGAGCGCGTGACGCATTTCACGCAGGAGCTGAGCTTCCTGTCGGAGGAGGATAAGGACTGGATCATGGGGCGCGCGATCCTTGCGCGGCTGGGGTGGGCTTAGGCCCCCCTTCTTTCTCCCGCTATGCGTCCTTCACTTGGGCGACCTCGCTTGGGCGTGGTAGGCGCTGTTCGGCCGCATGTCGGCGGCGGAGGCGAGCCGGTTGGGCATGTTGTAGAAGGCCGCTACGGCCGCGATGTCCCAGACGTCGCGATCCGAAAAGCCCGCGCCGCGTAGGCGCGCACGGTCGCTCTCCTCGATGGTCCACGGGGCGGCGGTGAGCTTGACGACGAAGTCGAGCATGGCGCGATGGCGCTTGGACAACCGCGCCGACCGATAGTTCATCGCCATCAATTCGCCGAGCACCGGATCGCCCGAGAGATTCCGCACCGAGGCGCCGTGCACGGTGATGCAATAAAAGCAACGGTTCTGCGCCGAAACCACCGTGGCGATCATCTCGCGTTCGAGCACGGAGAGGCCGGAGCCGCCCAGCATGAGGTCGTTGCGATAGGCCACGAAGGCTTCGAGCTTGGCCATGTCGAAGCTGAAGGCCTTCATCACATTGGGCACGAAGCCGAGCTTCTCCTCGCAGGTCTTGAAATAGGCCGCCATGGATGGGCTCAGCCGGGCGGGCCGCAGCTTCAGGGCCATGATCTCGGCGTCCTGACGCGCCATTTTGCGCCCCGACGAGCGCCCCGGGCGGGCCTGCTTTGCCGCACCAGACTGCCGCTCACTGACTGTCTTCTGGGCGACGGTCTTGGTTGCTTTGGGCACGGCATTGTCTCCCTCTGGCCTTGACCCGAACCTATACCCTGTGGATCAACCGCCGCGCCAGCCGGCCTCAAGTCGTCTTCACTTCTTCGGACCGCCACCAACGCGTGTCGCGGCGCTGTATTGCGAATGGTAGACACTCGGGCCACAAGGCTTCGAGTCCGCAAACCAAAGGGACATCATGGCGGTCGACGACCATCCGGGCACTGGGAACGAGCAGGCCGTCTTGGCGCTGATCGATGCCGCGGCGGCGCTGCTCGGCCGACACGCGGATATTCCCAAGACCTTCATCGTCGGGCTGTTCGCCCGCGCCGTGCCGGAGGACTTTCTGTCCTATGAGCCGCGCGAGGTCGCGGCGCTGGCCGAGCGAGCCTGGTCGCTCCTCGCCGTCCGGGCGCCCGGGGCGCCGAAGATTCGCTTCGAGACGCCGGCCGACGCGCCTGACCGGCTCAAGGACATTTCGGTTCTCGAAGTGGTCAATGACGACATGCCGTTTCTGGTGGACTCGGTCATGGCCGAGCTTGCGGAGCGCGGCGTCGACGTCCGTCTCGTGGTTCACCCGGTCTTCGCGGTGGCGCGCGACCCGCAGGGCCGGCTCCTGGATTTCAAGTGCCTGGACTTCAAAGGCCCGCAGGCGCCCGGAGGTTTAAGGGAGAGCTTCATCCATATCCATGTCGCGCGCATCGACGACGACGCGCAGCGCAGCGCGATCGTGGCGGCGCTCGAGCAGGTGCTCGCCGACGTCCGGCTCTGCGTGCAGGATTGGCGCCCCATGATGGGCCACCTCGGCGAAATCATCGCCGACCTGAAGCAAAGCCCGCCGCCGCTTGCGCCCGCGGAGGTCGCCGAAGCGGTGCAGTTCCTCGAATGGCTGGTCGCCAACAATTTCACCTTCCTGGGCATCCGCCATTACCTGCTCAGTGATGACGGAAACGTGCTCGAACCCCAATTCGAGACCGGGCTGGGGCTGTTGCGCGAGCGTGAGGTGCGGGTGGTGCGGCGCGATCAACAGGTGACGATCACGCCGAAGATCCGCGAATTCCTCGACGCGCCGCGGCTTCTGTTCGTCACCAAGTCGGCGCTCCGCTCGCGGGTGCACCGCCGCGTCTACATGGACTATATCGGGATCAAGCGCTTCCATGCCGACGGCCGTCTCGCCGGCGAGATCCGCATCATCGGCCTGTTCACCTCGACCGCCTATACGCGCTCGACCCGGTCCATCCCGTATCTGCGCCGCAAGGTCGACGCCGTGGTCGGCCGCGCGGGCTTTGATCCGGAGGGGCATTCCGGCAAAGCCCTGGTCAACGTGCTGGAAACCTATCCGCGCGACGAGCTGTTCCAGATCGACGACGACACGCTCTATCGCTTCGCGCTGACGATCCTGCAGCTCGACGAGCGGCCGCGCGTGCGGGTGCTGCCGCGGCGCGACCGCTTCGATCGTTTCGTTTCGGTCTTCGTGTTCGTGCCGCGGGATCGCTACGACAGCGACGTGCGCAAGGCGATCGGCGACTATCTGGCCGACGTCTACAACGGTCATATCAGCGCCTTCTATCCGTTTTTTCCCGAAGGTCCACTGGTGCGCGTGCACTTCATCATCGGCCGGCGCGACGGCCCGGCGCCCGATCCGGCCCGGGCCACCTTGGAGGAGGCGGTCGGCGGGATCGTTCGCACCTGGCTCGACGGCCTCTTGGAGGCGCTGTCGGCGGCCTGTGCGGGCGCGAAGGCGCGGGCGCTGGTCGAGCGCTATCGCGACGCCTTCTCGCAGGGCTATCGCGAGGCCTATTCGCCGCTGGTCGCGGTCGACGATATCCGAGTCATCGAGGGGCTGTCGCCGCGCCGTCCGCTCGGCGTCGACTTTCACCGCCGCGGCCAGGACCAGGGCGGCTGCATCGGGCTCAAAGTGTGGAGCTACCAGCGGCCGATCCCGCTGTCGGAACGGGTGCCTGTACTCGAGAACATGGGCTTCCAGGTGGTCGACGAGCGGACCTACCAGATCGCGTTGGGAAGTCCCCAAGAACCTGATGTCTGGTTCCACGACATGATGCTGTCGCGCGCCGACGGCGGCGCGGTCGACTTGACGGCCAGCAAGCAGCGCCTCGAGGCGACGTTCCTGGTCGTGATGGGCGGCGGCGCCGAGAGCGACGGCTATAACGCGCTGGTCCTGGCGGGGGGATTGATGTGGCGCGAGGTCGCGCTGGTGCGCGCCATCTCGCGCTTTCTGCGGCAGATTCGCGTGCCCAATTCGCAGGGTTATATGGCGGCGACGCTGGTCAAGCACGCCGGCATCGCGGCCGATATCGTGCGCCTGTTCCACACGCGCTTCGATCCACGCTTGCAAGCCACGGCGGACGAGCGCGCGGCCCGCGAGGCGGAGATCGCGGCCGCGATCGAGGCGCGCCTGCAGGCGGTCGAGAGCCTCGACGAGGACCGCATCCTGCGCCGCTTCGTCAACGCGGTGCACGCGGCCGTGCGGACCAATTTCTATCAGATCGACGCCGCCGGCCAGGCCAAGCCGATCATCGCCATCAAGTTCGCCAGCCGCCGGCTCGACGGCGTGCCGCTGCCCACGCCGCTCTACGAAATATTCGTCTATTCAGTGCGGCTGGAGGCTGTGCATATGCGCTTCGGCAAGGTGGCGCGCGGCGGTATTCGCTGGTCCGACCGGCCGCAGGATTTCCGCACCGAGATTCTCGGCTTGGTCAAGGCGCAGCAGGTCAAGAACGCCGTCATCGTGCCGGTCGGCGCCAAGGGCGGATTCGTCCCGAAATTGCTGCCCAAGGGTCCGCGCGAGGCCATCCAGGCGGAAGGCACTGCCGCCTACAAGCTGTTCATGTCGACGCTGCTCGACATCACCGACAATCTCGGCGAGGCGGGCGTCATCCCGCCCCCCAATGTGGTGCGCCATGACGGCGATGATCCTTATCTGGTGGTCGCCGCCGACAAGGGCACCGCGACCTTCTCGGACATCGCCAACGCCATCGCAGACGAGCACGGCTTTTGGCTGAGCGACGCCTTCGCGTCCGGCGGCTCGGCCGGCTACGACCACAAGAAGATGGGCATTACGGCGCGCGGCGCCTGGGAATCGGTCAAGCGGCACTTCCGCGAAATGGACGTGGATATCGGCAAGACGCCATTCACCGTCGTCGGTGTCGGCGACATGTCGGGCGACGTGTTCGGCAACGGCATGCTGCGCGAGCGCACCATCATGCTGGTGGCCGCCTTCGATCACCGCGACATCTTCATCGATCCCGCGCCCGATCCACAGATAGGCTTCGCGGAGCGGGCGCGCCTGTTCGGGCTGCCGCGCTCGAGCTGGCAGGATTACGACAAATCGCTGATCTCGCCTGGCGGCGGAGTCTTCTCGCGCGGCCTCAAGGAGATCACGCTTTCACCGCAAGCCCGCAAGCTCATCGGGCTCAAGAGCGACAAGACCAACCCGCAACAGTTGATCAATGCCATCCTCAAGATGCCGGCCGACCTCATTTGGTTCGGCGGCATCGGCACCTATGTGCGCGCCTCGACCGAGACCGACGATGCTGTCGGCGACCGCGCCAACGACCCGGTCCGCGTGACCGGCGGCGAGCTCAAATGCAAGGTGATCGGGGAGGGCGCCAATCTCGGCATGACGCAACGCGGCCGGATCGAAGCCGCGATGCACGGGGTCCGGCTCAACACCGATGCGATCGATAATTCGGCGGGCGTCAACACTTCCGATATCGAGGTCAATATCAAGATCGCGCTGATGCCGGCGATGCGCGACGGCCGGCTCTCGCGCGATGCCCGCAACGCCTTGCTGGTGGAGATGACCGAGGACGTGGCGGCGCTGGTGCTGCGCAACAACTACCTGCAGACGCTGGCCCTGTCGCTCGCGGAGCGGCGCGGGCTCGAATTTCTCGGCTTCCAGCAACGCCTGATGCAGACCCTGGAACGGCGCGGCCTGCTCGACCGCGCGGTCGAGTTCTTGCCCGACGATACCGAGATCGCCGAGCGCCGCCGCCGGGCGCAGCCGCTGACCCGGCCGGAGCTGGCGGTGCTGCTCGCCTATGCCAAGCTGTCGCTCTACGACGAGCTGCTGGAATCGGAGGTTCCGGACGATCCCTATCTCGGCCGCGAGCTTATTCGCTATTTCCCCAGCGCGATCGTGGAGCGGTTCCCTGACGCGCCGCAACGTCACCGGCTGCGGCGGGAGATCAGCGCGACCCAGCTCGCCAATTCGATCATCAACCGCGGCGGACCTTCGTTCGCGGTGCGGATCGAGGATCAGACCGGCGCGCCGGCGGCCAAGATGGCCGCCGCCTTCGCGGCCGCGCGCGACAGCTACGAAATGACCGCGCTCAACGCCGAGATCGACGCCCTCGACAACAAGGTGCCGGACGAGCTGCAGCGCGACCTCTACGGCGCGGTGCAGGACCTGCTGCGCGACCGCCTGGTGTGGTTCCTGCGCAATGCCGACCTCTCGCAGGGACTGGCCTCGATCGTCGAGCACTACCGCCAAGGTATCGCGGCGGTCGAGGCGGCGCTCGATCATGCGCTGGTGCCGGAAGCCGCGGCCGCGCGCGCGGCGCGTCAAGCCGAGCTGATGCGGCAAGGCGTGCCGGACGCGCTGGCGCGCCGGTTTGCCGATCTTCCCGGCCTCATCGCCGCCCTCGACATCGTGAGCGTGGCGGATCGCACGCAGCAGAAGATCGCCGATGTGGCGGCCACCTATTTCGCGGCCGAATCATTCTTCCGCCTCGATCGCATCGCGCGCGCGGCCCAGGAGATCAACGTCTCCGATTATTTCGATCGGCTGGCGCTCGATCGCGCGCTCGACTCCATCGGCGACGCCGAGCGGCGCCTCGCCGCCGCCATGGCCGGCAATGGGGCGGCCGGTGCGGGCGCGGTCGAAGCCTGGACCGGGCCGCGCCGGCAGGAGGTCGATCGTGTCCGGGCGCAGGTGCAGGAGATCACCACTTCAGGGCTGACCGTCTCGAAGCTCACGGTTGCGGCGAGCCTGCTGGGCGATTTGGTCAGGCAGTAGAGGCGATAGAGGGAGAATAAATGGCTGCTTGGTATGAGAGAGCCGTGCAAGCTTCGTTCAAGCCGACCGCCGGCGGCTATGTGTTCCGCTGCCCGAATCCATGGCTCTTCGGCCGTTGGCGTACCTATCTGGTGGACGAGACCCAGAAGGAGACCCTCGCCATGCACCTGCGGCAGCGGCATCGTCTCATCCTGTGGCTCTTGGCGATCTATCTGTCGATAGCCCTAGTGGTTACAGTGGCCACGGCTCTGATCCAGTCATTGGGCGGCCCGCTTGATCCCTCGACGGCCGGTTTCCTCGCCGTCATTGCTGCGGCCTTGCTGGGAATGCTCGCGCTCGCCCTGGTGCCGCATCTTTATCTGATGCGAAAGATCGAGCCCTTGCTCGCGCTGATGCAGCGCACCGACGAGCAAACCACATTGCGCGAGCAGCTTTTCGGCGTTGCCGCGGCGATATCGCCCATGAACCTGGCGCTGGGCGGCTTGGGCGGGTTCCTGGTAGCGGTTTCGAACATCAAGTCGATCGCCGAGGAGCTCTCGGAAGGGCGCGCCGGATCCCAGCTGCTCTGGTCCATGATCGGTCTGCTGGTCGGCGTTTTGCTGGCGAGCTATTTTGCCTATCTGGCGCTTCTCAAACGCAGGCTGAAGCGCAAGGCGAAGTGACCCGAGGTTGCGGGGTCCGCAACGCCGGGCGCCAACCGCGGGAGCTGTTAATCCTGCTGCCGTCGGCCCCTCCCGCGGGCGAACCCGTTCGGCGCCGCCGACGACTAACGGTTGGCAACGACGATGCAGACGGTGAGGAGAGCATCATGGCCAGATGGTACGAGGGTGCCGAGGAAGCCGCGTTCAAGCCGGTTGCCGGCGGTTACGTCTTTCAGCCGCCCAGCCTGTTCTGGCCCTTTTCCCGTTCACGCGGTTATCTGGTGAACGAGGCCCAGAAGGCCGAGCTCGCCGCCTGCCTGCGCCGGCAGCGGCGGCTGATCTTTCTTCTGATCATCGCCTACGTGCTGATCGGTCTGGGGCTCACGACGGCGATCGGCATGTGGGGCGCGCCCGGGCGGATATCGCCGGTGGAATTCATCGCCATCGTGACGGTGACGGCGCTGGCGGCGGTCCCGATCGTGATCGTGCCCCACATCTACCTTGTGCGCAGCCTGCGGCCGCTCATCGCCGAGCTGCCGCGCTCCGATGAGCGAATTACCGTCGGCGATCAGTTTCGCCGCCTGGCCGCCGCCGTCTCGGTCCCGCTTCTGCTGCTCGGAGGAATCGGCGGCGGCCTGATGATCATCGGCAACATCGTCTCGATCGTCGATGTGATCGCCGAGGATCGCGGCGGCTCCAAGCTCTATTGGCCGATATTCGGGCTGCTGTTCGGAGTCCTGCTGACGGGCTATTTCGCCTATCTGGCGGTTCTCAAGGCAAAGCTGAAGCGAAGGGCGGATTGACGCCTCTTGCTCTCGTCATCGGCGCCGGGCTTGCCCACGGTCGTCCCTGCGCAAGCAGGGACCCATACGCCGTGCCTTCACCCGACTTCGGCCACTTCTTTGATGACCAAGTCGGGCAGGCCCGAGTTGGTGCGGCCGGGACGACCTCACCAGCAACCCACGCGGGCCGCGGCTGCCGTTCAATGCCGGAAATGCCGCGTGCCGGTAAACACCATGGCGATGCCGTGGTCGTCGGCGGCCTTGATCACCTCATGGTCGCGCACCGAGCCGCCGGGCTGGATCACCGCGGTGGCGCCGGCTTCGATGGCGACCAGGAGCCCGTCCGCGAACGGGAAGAACGCATCCGAGGCGACCACCGAGCGCTGCGTGAGCGGCTCGGCCGATCCGGCCGCCTTGGCGGCATCCGCGGCCTTGTGGGCGGCGATGCGGGCCGCATCGACCCGGCTCATCTGGCCGGCCCCGATCCCGACCGTGGCCCGGTCCTTGGCATACACGATGGTGTTCGACTTGACGTGCTTGGCGACCCGGAATGCGAAAGCCAGATCCTTGAGCTCGGAATTGGATGGCGCGCGGGCGGTCACGACCTTCATGGCCATGTCGTCGACCACCGCGTTGTCGCGCGACTGCACCAGGAGGCCGCCGGCGACCGATTTCACCATGAGCCCGGGCGCGCGCGGGTCGGGCACGCCGCCGGCGATCAAGAGGCGGAGATTCTTCTTGGCTCCGATGACCGCGATCGCTTCGGGAGTAGCGTCCGGCGCGATGATGACCTCGGTGAAGATTTCGGTCATGGCACGCGCCGCTTGCGCGTCGAGCGTGCGGTTGAGCGCCACGATGCCGCCGAAGGCCGAGACCGGATCGCAGGCCAGCGCCTTGCGATACGCTTCGATGAGGCTTTCCGCCTCCGCCACCCCGCACGGATTGGCATGCTTGATGAGGGCGCAGGCCGCGGTGCGCTTGGGATCGAACTCGGCCACGCATTCGTAGGCCGCGTCGGTGTCGTTGATGTTGTTGTAGGACAGCTGCTTGCCCTGCAGCTGCCGGGCGGTCGCGACCCCGAAACGCGCCTCGCCGGTGCGATAGAAGGCCGCCGACTGGTGCGGGTTCTCGCCATAGCGCAGCGCCTCGACCAGCCGGCCGGCGACCGCCCGATAGACCGGCGCCGGATCGGCGAGCTGCGCCGCGAACCAGTTGGCGATGGCGGCGTCGTAGGCGGCGGTGCGCGCATAGGCCTTGGCGGCGAGCTTGCGTCGCAGCGCGAGCGTGGTCATGCCGGCATGCTGGGTCAGCTCGGCGAGCAGCAGGCCATAGTCCTGCGGCTCGACCACCACGGTCACGTCGTTATGATTTTTGGCGGCGGCGCGGATCATGGCCGGGCCGCCGATGTCGATGTTCTCCACGCAGGTGTCGAAGTCGGCGCCCTTGGCGACGGTTTCCTCGAATGGATAGAGATTGACCACCAGGAGATCGATCGGGGCGATGCCATGCGCCTTGAGCGCGGCCGCATGCTGGCTGTTGCGGCGGATCGCCAGCAGGCCGCCATGCACGCTGGGATGCAGGGTCTTGACCCGGCCATCCATCATCTCGGGAAAGCCGGTCAATTCGGCGACGTCGAGCACCTTGAGGCCGGCCGCGGTGAGCGCCTGACGAGTGCCGCCGGTCGAGACGATCTCGACGCCGCGCCCGGCGAGCGCGCGCGCCAGATCGATCAGGCCGGTCTTGTCGGAAACCGAGATGAGGGCGCGGGAAATCTTGCCCGAAGCGTCTATCGAAGAGTCGGTCATGGCATCTTTCATAGCGGCTTTCATAGCGGCAATTGCAAGTCTTCGTCCCGTCTCCGGCGCGCTGCGGCGCTCGGCGGGGTGGTCAGGGCAAATGTCCACTGCACCCGCGTCGCGTTGCGGGCCCGGCCATGGATCACGAGCTGCACGGTTCGGCGCGGGCCGTCGTTGCCGGCCAGATAGACGCTCTCCTCGAGGTCGATCCGATCCTCGTAGGCGGTGAACGTCCAGACCTCCTTGTTGCTCATCACCAGCATGGCGCCGTGGGCGTCGGACAGACGGCTAGCCGTGACGGAGGGATGCAGGTGGAAACGGATCGCGAATTGGTCGCGACCGGCCGCGATCGCATCGCCGGGCACCGGCATGAAAACGTCCTCGCCGTCGAGCCGCCTGCCATCGGTCGCGAGCATCAGGGCGCGTTGGTGGATGACGTCGAAGCTCGCCGCGTAGCCGTCGTGGGAGGTGCGCAGCACGATGGCGCCGTCCTGCACGCCGCGGTCGGCGGTGACCCGGCGCGGACCGCTCACGATCGGCACGCCGTTGAGCAGGCGCTTGATGGGGCCCGATTCGACGAACCGGCACGACGAAGCATCATTGAAGGTCACCGTCGAATGCGCAGCGGTCGAGCGCGCCACCTGCCGCCAGCTGTCGCGGCTGGTTGCCGGCAGTCCGCAATTGACCACGATCCGGTTCTGCCGCGTCGACAGCTCGAACGACAGGCAGCCGGCATGCGCCTCCGTGCTTACCGCGAGCGGCGGCGGGGTGCCGGTATCCATCAGCACGACGGTGCCGCTGGCGTCCACCCGCTGGTAGCCCGAATGGGGCGCGTTTGCGACCGGCGTGCCGCGGGCATCGTCATAGGCCAGGATGGTGGTGAGCAGGTCGGTCGGGGTCGGACCCATGCCGTTGAACAAGGCGAAGCTGCCGTCGCCATGGCGGAAGAAGCGCAGCATGGGCATCATGCGGTCGATGGCGTTGAGGAGCGCATCCGGCGGCACCAGGTTGCGGGCCGTGAACAGCTGACGCAGCGGCAGGAGGTCGACCAGAAGCTCGATCGGGGCGCCCGGATTGCGGCTGATATGGCCGCCATCGGGGAGGATTTGGCGCTCGAGCTCGTCGGCCAGGCGCTTGGTCGCTGGGCGGCTGTGCCGGGCCTGTCCGGCCATGCAAAGCGCCGCATAGGTCAGCGCAATCATGGCCTGCAAGCGCGGCACCCCGTCAGGCGCGTCTGCAGCGGTGCGACGCAATTGGCGAACATGCCGGGTCAGGCTGCGAATGAAACGGCGGTAGAAACGCACATCGGAATCATTGAGCAGCAGCGTCGCCTGGCTGAGCCACGAGATGATCCGGCGCGCCAGGACCTCGGGGCGCCAGGCGATCGGCGCCATGGTGCTGCGCGAGGTCATCCATTCGTCCACCAGGGCGCGGGCATTGGCGCGGGTGATGCCTGAATCGGCGGCGCGCAGATGCCTGAGCCAGCCGAACCCCAAGAGCGCGACCGCCCAGTCCTCCGATGGAGGAGCGATCTCGAACGGCGAGCGGGCATCGCAGGTGACCACCTTGCCGGCGAACACAAAGCGGCCCGCATAGATCTCGCTCGCCCGGGTGGCGTCGGCGGTCCGCAAATCCTGCGGCGAGATGACCAAGCGATCGGTCTTGGCGGGAAACGGCAAATTGAGCAGGGCATGTCCGCTCACCCGGCTGATGAGCTTGCGAAGCAAGCTACGCGCCAGGAACACGGACAATTTGATATGTTCCGCGACCGAAACGCGCGACATCGACCCCTTTCGCTCCTTAGAATCACCGGCGTTTCTGGCCTGCGGCCCGAAGATAGCGAAGGGCTGGGCGGCGGCCAACTGTGGATAACCCGCGAAAACCGGCTCAAATCCGCACTAGCCGCGCGGCAAAGAAGCCGTCGAGGCCGGCCATGCGCAGATCCGGATCGGCGAACCCGCAGGGCAGGGTCCGCAGATCGCCGGCCGGCGTGAGCATCGCCTCGATGCCGTTGATTTCGGCTGCGGAGATCGGCCGGCGGCGGAAACGGGAATCGCGGGCAAGGAAATCGGTGACGATGTCGATGCCCTCCTCGGGCTCGAGCGAGCAGGTGCAATAGACCAAGAGGCCGCCCGGCTCGAGCAGCTCGGCCGCGCGGACCAGCATCGCCCGCTGCATTGCCGCGAGCGTAGCGATGTCGTCGGGCCGCTTGCGCCACGGCACGTCCGGGTGGCGCCGGATGGTTCCGGTCGACGAGCACGGCGCGTCGAGCAGGATGGCGTCGAACCGGGTCACCGGCCATTGGGACACATCGGAGCTGAGAATATCGGCGGTGACGGTCTCGGCGGCGAGACCGAGCCGCTTGAGATTGACCCTGACCCGGTCGATGCGGGATTGCGCACGATCCACCGCAACCACGCGGGCGCCGGCGGCGGCGAGTTGCGCGGTCTTGCCGCCGGGCGCCGCGCACAGATCGGCCACCGTCTTGCCATTCAGGCCGCCACTGACAGCGCCGAGCAATCGTGCCGGCAGGGCCGCCGCCGCATCCTGAACCCACCAGGCGCCCTCGTGAAATCCGGGCAGCCCCGACACCGGCCCATGCACCAGGGCCCGCACGGTCCCGGTCGGGAGCACGCGACCGCCGAGCACCGCGGCCCAGTGTGCCGGGTCGCCATTGACCGTGAGGTCGAGCGCCGGCTCATGGGCATGGGCGCCCGCGATCGCGCGCGCGGTTTGCGTCCCATAGGTTGCGATCCAGCGTCCCATGAGCCAATTGGGCGTATCCAAGAGGGTGGTGTCGACCCCGGCCAAATGCTTGGCGCCGTCCCGGGCCACGCGCCGCAAGACCGCATTGACCAGGCCGCCATAGCGCGCGGCGCGACGGTCGGCATGAACCAGCCGCACCGCGAGATCGACCGCCGCATGGTCGGGCACTTCGAGCCAGAGGATCTGCGCCATCCCGATCAGCAGCGCGGTCTCGGCCCGCGGCGCATCGGCCGGCAGGCCGCGGTCGAGGAACAGGCCGAGGATGTGCCGCAAGGTCCCGAGCCGGCGCAACACGGTCGCCACCAGATGGCGCACCAGCGCGCGGTCGCGGTCGGCGAGCGCCCGCAGACCCGGATGCGCGGCGACATCGAGCAGCTCGTCGAGGGGCCGATGGCGGCGCAGCACGCCGTCCAGGATGTCGGCCGCGAAGCGGCGGGCCGGCAGTCCGGGCGGCTCGGGCGCCGCATCGGGGCGCCGCGTGGCCGTGGGGTTGTTTGCAATCGGTGGTTTCTTCGACATCGGGGCTAGGTAGGCTGTTTTTGTTGGCGGCGAAACCAAATCCGCGAGCGTGGCCGGGCGCCCCGTGCCGGCCGAACCTTGAACGGCGGCGTCCGGCGGGGCATCTAAGGTCCATGACCGAGACGAAGGAAAGTGCCCCGTCGGGGTCGGCGCGCAACGACGCGGCGGCGAACGAGACCGCAGCAAGGGAAAATGCGTCGAGGAAGCCGCTTACGCCTGCCGCGCAGCGCGCGCTTGCCGAGGCAGCGGCCCGGCGCGCCGAACGTGAGCGAACTGGCGCCAAACCGCCGCAGGAAATCGCCGGCCGCAGCGGCCTCGACCCCACCCGCTATGGCGACTGGGAGGTCAAGGGCGTGGCCTCGGATTTCTGAGGGAAGTCTTCGAGCTTTTCCCGGACGCGGTGCAGCGCGCAGCTCATAAGGGCCCCGGCTCCAAGGCCGGGACAAGTGTTACGCCGACTTCTTGTTCTGCCGATTGTTCACCAGGTCGTCGACCACGGCCGGATCGGCGAGCGTGGAGATGTCGCCCAAATTGCCGGATTCGTCTTCCGCGATCTTGCGCAGGATGCGGCGCATGATCTTGCCGGAGCGCGTCTTGGGCAGTCCGGGCGCGAACTGGATCAGGTCGGGCGAGGCGATCGGGCCGATTTCCTTGCGCACCCAGGCGACCAGCTCCAAGCGTAACGCCTCGCTCGGCTGCTCGCCCGCCATCAGGGTCACATAGGCGTAGATGCCCTGGCCCTTGATGTTGTGCGGATAGCCCACCACGGCGGCCTCCGACACTTTCGGATGCGCCACCAGCGCGCTCTCGACCTCGGCGGTGCCGAGCCGGTGGCCGGCCACGTTGATGACGTCGTCGACCCGGCCGGTGATCCAGTAATAGCCGTCGGCGTCGCGCCGCGCGCCGTCGCCGGTGAAATACTTGCCCGGATAGGCCTTGAAATAGGTGTCGACGAACCGCTGGTGATCACCGAACACGGTGCGCATCTGGCCCGGCCAGGAATCCGCGATGCAGAGGTTG
>WNFJ01671352.1_pt2 | contig 17230 bp, 10 predicted proteins | sample 5400461 | NCBI WGS metagenome assembly WNFJ01 (sample SAMN13153349, study PRJNA577476) | soil metagenome | isolation source: 115 cm saprolite on Douglas fir-dominated hillslope | place: USA:California | collected 2013-09-17 | reverse complement strand
CGTTTGGGCGGGCGGAATCCTTCGGCGTTGAGGGCGTCGGCGATCTGCCGGGTGGTGCGCGACGTCGGCGAGTTCGGTGACGCGGGCAAGCAGGGCGGGGTAGCAGGACAGCTGGTCCAGGCGGGCGACGGGGCGGACGGCCTGCCCGGTGGTCTGGTGGCCGCCGGCCCAGGTGATGGTGACGTCGGCCAGTTCGCTGGTCCCGGCGACCGCGACGGTGATCTTCTCGATCAGGATGCGCAGGAGCTCCTTGCGGTCGGCCTGAGTGGTGGACGGGGCGTTCCAGACCCGCGGCAGGTCGCTGGCCAGGGACTGGATGGCCGCGCCCTCGGCGGCGGTCAGCGTCTTCGGCAGTTCCTCGGTGAACCGCTGGTAGTCCGCCTGCAGGGTGTCGGCTTCGGCGAGGGCGGCTTCCCATTCGGTTTCCAGCTGCCTGGCGACCAGGCGGTTTTCCGGTTCGGCCAGCTGGTACTGGCGGCGGGCCCGGTCAGCGGCGTAGCGGGCGCGTTCCAGCCGCTGCCGCCACAGCTTGTCCAGCGTGGCCCGCTCGGCCTCGGCCTGGGCTGCAGCGGCCAGGGATACCTCCAGTGCGGCCGGTGCCAGCGCCGCCAGCACCTGCCCGGTGATGAAGGCATCCAGGGCGGGCCCGGCGATGTGCTGGCAGGTCCCGCCGGTCCCGTAGTTGACGTGCTCGCAGGCGCACACGTAGCTGTGCCCGGGATTCGTCATCAGCGGAACGCAAAGCTGCAGCTGACCGTCACGCTCTCACCGGCTGAGCCGGTTCCCGGGCTGTATGTCCATCCTGACCACCGTCGCCGCCTGCGGCGGCAGCCTGTCCGGAGTGATCTCAGTGTCTAGTAATGAATACCGCATGTCTAGGCTCTGGTGCCGCATGGTCTCACTAGTATGGCTTCCGCAAGCTATGATCTGGACGGGAAAGAGAACTAGGCCGCGACACGCGGCAGTAAATGCTAGACAGCCGAATCGGCTGGCTCTAGCCTGCTGGGCAGGAGGTGGGCATGGTGAGCGAGGCGAGCCGACTGCAGGCGCTGACCGAGGCGGGTCTGCTGCACGCCAGCCCGGCGGCGGTCCGCTCGCCGTTGTTCACGATGGGCGGGGAGTTCTTCCTGGCCGCGGACAAGGTCCAGGTGAAGTACGAGATGCTGCGCTCCCACCTGGTCGACCGGCAGCCGGTCACCGAGGCCGCGGCGGCGCACGGCTATTCGCGCGCGGCGTTCTATCTGGTGCTGGCGTCCTTTTCGCAGACGGGCATGCCGGGGCTGCTGGACGAGCGGCGCGGCCGCCGCGGGCCGGTGAAGCTGCGCCCGGAGATCGTGGAGTTCATCCGCGGCGCCGAGGCAGGCCCAGGCGTGCTGGCCGGGCAGGTCGAGGACCGGTTCGGGGTGCGGCTGCACCGGCGGACCATCGAGCGGGCCCGGGCCCGGTGAGCGCCCGGTCGTTCTGGCCGCCGGCCGAGGCGGCGCAGGCCGACTACGAGACGCTGCGCGCCCATCTGCTCGGCCACGGCACGCTGCCCGATGACCTGGCTGCGGCACGGTTCGCCCGCCGCGGGCTGGCCGGGCTGATTACCTGGCCGGTCAGCGAGCCGGTGTTCGCCGGAGAACTGCTCGGCGCGGCCCGGGCACCGTGGAGTCCGCATGCCGATGACAGGATCAGCGCGCTGGCCGCCGGCTACCAGTTCCTGCTCCAGGCGGCCGGCACGCTACAGTGCCGGCTCGCCGCGACGGAGGCTCGAAGATGAAGGTCGCCCTCTACGCGCGGGTATCGACCGAGCGGCAGGCCGAACGCGGCACGATCGGCTCCCAGCTGCAGGTGCTGCGCGAGCGCGTCACGGCCGGCGGGGACGAGCTGGCCGGCGAATACGTCGACGACGGGCAGTCCGGCGCTCGGCTGGACCGGCCTGGCCTGGACGCGCTGCGCGACGCCGCCGAGGCCGGCTTGTTCGAGCTGGTGTGGTGCCTGTCCCCGGACCGGCTCGCCCGCGCCTACGCCTACCAGGTCCTGGTCCTGGACGAGCTGGCCCGCTTCGGGGTCACGGTGCGATTCACCGACGCCCCCGACCTGGCCGCCGGTGACCCGCAAGCGGTGCTGCTCACCCAAGTGCAGGGCGTGATCGCCGAGTACGAGAAGGCCAAGATCGCCGAGCGGTACCGGCGCGGCAAGCTGTTCCGCGCCCGCGCCGGGGAGATCATCACCTGGAAGACCGCTTACGGCTACCGACGTGCCGCCCGCGCCGCTGGCGTCGCGGCACACCTGGACATCTACGAACCCGAAGCCGCCGTGGTGCGGCGCATCTTCGCCGACCGGGCCGCGGGCATCACGGTCCGCGAGATCTGCCGGCGGCTCAACGCCGACCGCGTCCCCTCACCGACGGGGAAGGCAACCTGGGGGACATCGACCCTGTGCCGGCTGCTGGGCAACGAGGCTTACGTCGGCCGGGTCTATTTCAACCGCACCGAGACCATCGCCGATCCGCGGCCCGCCCGGCGCACCCGGCAGGTCCCGCGGCCTCGCGAGGACTGGATCCCGATCAGCTGCCCCCGCATCATCACCGACGAGCAATTCGAGGCAGCCAGCCGCGTCGCCTACGACAACGCCAAGTGGAGCCCGCGCCGCGCCGAACCCGGCGAATGGCTGCTCAAGGGCCTGGTCAAATGCGGAGCCTGCGACGTCGGCACCAACTGCCACAAAATGCGCGGACGAAACGGCACCTGGCACCGCTATTACTACTGCCGCAACCACGATCCGCTGCGAGCCGGCGGGGAAGACCGCCGCTGCCCCGAACGCAACATCCGCGCCGACGCGCTCGACGAGTTCGTCTTCGACCAGATCCGGGCCGCGCTCACCAAGCCCGAGATGCTGCTGGCCGGTGAGCAAGCCATCGCGGTCACCACCCCGATCCCCGACGACGAGCTGCTCGCCGCCGAGCTCGCCCGCCTCGACCGCAAAATCGACGCCACCGCGGCCGAACGCCGCCGAGTCGCCGACCTCTACCAGGCCGGGCTCATCGAGCTGCCCGAGCTGCAACGCCGCTCCAGCGAAGTCGCCGCGCGGCTGCGCGACCAGCAGGCCAAACGCGACACCCTCGGCGCCGAGCGAACCGCGCTCGCTCACGGGAACCTGCTACGCCGCCGGGTCACCGATTTCGCCCGGCAGATCAGCGAAGTGATCGACCAGCTCGACCGTCCCCAGAAACAGCAGCTGCTGCGGCTGCTCATCGAAGACGTCCACGTCACAGGCTGGCAGGTCAAGATCCGGCTGCGCATCCCCCTCGACCCGCCAGACCCCGGGCCCACCCGCCCCGGACCAAAACGTAACGCGCCACTGCCGACCACGCGGCCCACCGTGTCAAGCCAAGACCGTTTGCGTTCCGCTGATGGCGGCGGACGGCGTGTGATACCGGACCGGCATGCGGTGCTCGCCGGCGCACCGGCCGCACCGCAGCAGGCCGGACAGCAGGGCCGAACCATCCCGGGGCGTGCCTGGCGTGGCGGCGGTCTGCTGGTTGGCCGCCATCCGCGCCACGTTGGCCTGGTACTGCTCCGGGGTGATGTAGGCAGGCAGCCGGCCCGGCAGCAGTACCAGCCACTCGTCGCTGCCCTTGACGACCCGCCCGGTGCTGCGCCGGCCCGGTATCTTCGTGCGCGGCTCGTCCTGGCGGCGGCCGTAGGCGTAGTACCCGGCGTAAGCCGGGTTGTGCAGCATGATCTGCAGCGTCTCCCGGGTCGGGCGCCGCCACTCGATCTCCCCCTTGGCCAGGCCGCCGCGCGCCCGCACCGGCAGCTGGATCTGATGCCCGGCCAGGTAGCGCAGCACCCCGTTAAGGGTTCCCAGCCGGGCGAAGGTATCGAAGATCAGGCGGACGACATGCCGAGCCTGCTCGTCGGGGTCCAGGACGACCTCACCGGACGGGCGGCGGACGTACCCGATCGGCAGCGGGATCGCCAGCTCGCCGCGTTCGGCCTTGGCCAGCCTGCCCGACAGCATCCGCTGCCGGATCAGGTACAGCTCCGCCTCTCATCGTCCCTTTCAGGCAGCAGCCGGTCGTTATAAAACCCCGGATCATAAACGCCGTCCGGGTCGGCCAGCAGCACCCCGGACAGCGAGCACAGCTCCAGCAGCTGGTGCCAGTCCCGGCCGGTCCGCGCCAGCCGGGACATCTCGATGCCCAGGACGATGCCCACACGTCCCATGGTGACCTCAGTGACCAGCCGGGCAAAGCCCGCCATGGCATCTGCTGTCGCAGCCGACACCCCCAGATCATCATCGATCACCACGATCTGCGACCGTGCGCAGCCCAGCGCTGCGGCCCGCTCGGTCAGCGCGTACTGCAGCCGTGCCGATTCCGGGTGCTCAAGAATCTGCTGCCTGCTCGACTGGCGCACGGGTACACCACTGCAGCCCGGTCCCGGTGCCCGGGACCGATCTTCTCCTGCGACTGGCCCCACGGCCGGTACCTGCCCAGGCTCACCGCGCCCGCCTCCTGCCGCCGCCCGGGCCGCCAGCAGCGCCAGCAGCGCCACCACCGCGGCCCGCCGTCCGGCCGGCAGCTCCACCGTCCGCGGCCCCGCCGCCCCCTGCGCGGCCAGTCCCCGGAACTGGCCCGCCAGGAAGCCTGGGCATTCCTGCTGGTACACAACATGATCGCTGCCCTCGCCGCCCGCGCCGCAGCGCTGGCCGGCATCGACCCCGACCTGATCAGCTTCACCGCCGTGCTCAGCCTGACCCGCGCCCGCGTCTGCGCCGACACCCGCTGCGAGCACTGCGGTCGGCCCCCAGGCGACCCCGCTCGGCCGCCTTATCGCCGACGTGACCGCCCATCCCCGGCACCGCGCCGGACGCAAGCGGACATCAGGCAGAACACCGGCCGAACGGCGCTCCAGGCACACCGAAGAAGCGGCCTGCACCATCACGATCACGCCGTCGAATCTCCCACAATGGGTGTGCAAACTCCCGGAAGTTAAGGGCAGTGCCTGCCATCTATGGGCTACGGAGGCTGGCCCAGGATCGGCAGTTGCGCTGTTGCCCGATGTATCGTGAGTGCTGGCAGTTTGTGCCTGCCATCCTCCGAGGTGCGCCCGCCCACGCCGGTCGCGCCGCCACCGGGACAAGGGTCACTGACTCGCGCAATCTTCCCAGTCATGACGATGTGCAGGCAGGGGCCGTGGGCTCGTGCTATGGAGGAGATCCGTCGTGACTGACAATCGCGCTGCCAAGAAGGCAACTCGTGACCGGATGGACCGCACCGGTGAGCGGTACACCGCGGCACGCCGCGCCCAGCACGAAGCACCTCGCGCCCAGGGCTCCGGAATACCCGATGACCAGCCATTTTTCATCGCACTTGTGGGAGATTACGGTATCGGCCCGCGGCTGACTGCGCTTCGCGCGGGACGCGCGCACCGGCGAGGTGACGGCGCTGGCTCTGGCGCCGCCGGGCGTTCGGCGTTTCTGGGCGGTGACGGCCGCCGCCGGTGGCCTGTTCTACCTGATTGTGGAGGTGCCCGCCGCCGACCCTGCCCCTCGGACCGACGTCGGGCGCCCCATCCGTGAAATGAAGTGTCTTGTATTCCGGCTGCGGGTTGATGCCGATGGGCAGGTCGCCGACCTGACGCCCCTTCCCGAGGATCTGCCGCCACCCGGGGCTGCGGCTCAGGAGGTCGCCGTGACCCCTGACGGCTCCGTGCTCGCCTATACCACGGCTAAGGACGGCCTGCCGAGGTGGAACCTGACAGCAACCGTGCACACCTCAGGCGGGCCGCGGCGCAGCCATACCGACACAAACCGGTCAGCCGTGCACGTCGTGGACACGGGCACGGCCGCGAACTGGGTCACCGACAGCCAGCAGGTGGCGGCATACGAGGGCGAACTGCGGAATGGAATCTGTCCGCTGATCAGCGCCGACGGCTTTGCCACATACCTGAGTGTGCCGCAGCCCATCCAGCCGGCGGTCCGCACTGGAACCGGCTGATTGAACTGCCGCTCGTCGGCGGGCAGCCGCGTGTGCTGTTCGAGCTACGCTACTGCGGCAATCACGCAAACTCACTGTACGCGTGGACCACAGTCTGCCGTGACCAGCCGGGACGGTTCCTGCTTGTGTTCTGTCATAGCTACATGTACCGCACCGACATCGCAAGCGCGGCAAGCACTAGGCTCCCGTTCCAGGCAGTCCGTACTATGCCGCTTGGTAGTCGGCGCTCAGGTCACCGCCAGGTGCGCTTGACGCCGGGCGCGCTGGATCAGGTCGGCCGTGATGGCGATAGCCTGCTCGTAGATAAAGAAGTGATCTCCGGGGAAAGAGCAGTTGCCGAGGTAACTGCTGCTGCGGTCGGACCAGGACGCCATCGCGCCCGGTCCCATCAGCGCGTCTGACGCTCCGCTGTAGGTCACGATGGGGGACGAGGACCGGGCGCCATCGTCCTGGTAGCTGGCGTAGACGCTGAGGTCGGCGCGCAGCACGGGCAGGGCGAGGTCGAGCATCTGCCGGTCCTGGAAGACCTCGGCGGGCAGCAGGCCCACGTCGCGGACCCAGTTCGCGAACTCTGCCGTGGGCAGTCTCATCTTCTCCGGCGCGAGCACGGCGAAGCCCTCGGGCGCCCATCCGGAGGCCCCGATGAGAACCGGCCTGGCCAGGCCGACTCGTTCCGCCGCGATCGCCAGCCGGTATGCGAGCATGGCCCCCAGGCAGTGCCCGAAGAGCGCGTACGGCCGGTGATCCAGTTCCGCTGATAGCGCCGCGAGCAAGGCATCCACCAGCGGCTCGATCTCGGTGAACGCGCCCTCGGCCCGGCGCTCCTGTCGGCCGGGAAGCTGGACGCACTGATGTGCGACGTCGGTCGGCAGCAGGCCGTGCCAGTCGCCGTACATAGACGCGCTGCCACCGGCGAAATGAATGAGGAACAGCCGCAGCGAAGCCCCCTCATCACGGTCGGCCATATGAAACCAGCGACCTGGGGCCGCAGGCACGCGTTGCGTCGTCACGACTCGAATGCACCTCCGTTCGCTAGGCCCGATGCCGTTCTGGCTGGGCCAGAGGCTGATCACGCGGGACCCGGCGCGGGTCTGCCGCCAACGGCGCGCGGCGGCGCGCTGGAGAGCGCACCGCCGCGCACCGCCTTGCGTTCTATCCACGGCCCGGCGCCGCTCAGGAGGCCGGGACCTGAGTGAGCTGCTCGTCGAGGAATTCCGCGAGCTGGCCGGGGGAGGGGTGGTCGAACGTGACCGAAGTGGGCAGCGGTAGGCGGAAGGCGGCCTCCAGCGAGTTCTTCAGCTCCACCGCCACCAGCGAGTCCAGGCCGAGCCGGGAGAACTCGCTGGTGGATTCCACCATGTCAAGGTCGTCGATGTGCAGGACGTCGGCGACCTTGCTCCGGACGAACTCTTCGATGGCTGCCGCTCGCTTGGGCTTCGGTGCCGCCAGCAGCGTGTCCAGGTCGATTTCGCGGCGAGCACGGTCATCCTCGCGGATTAGCTGCTTGTACAGCGCGTTGACCACCGGCATGTCCGCCGTGAGGCGGTTCCAGTCGCACTCGCCGACGACAACCTGCGCCAGGGGCGTGCCGAGCAGTGTGGCCACGGCACGCTTGCCCTTCGCCGGGGTGATCAGCTTGACGCCCTGGTCCGCCCACCTCTTCAGCGTCAGGCTGCTGAGCCGTGCCGACATCCCGATGTCGGACCAGGGTCCCCAGTTGATGCTCTGGCCGCGCAGGCCCTGGCCTTCGCGCCACCGCATCAGGTTGTCCATGAAGGCATTCCCCGCAGCATAGCTCGACTGGCTGGGCGCCCCGACGATGGAGGCGGCGGAGGAGTACCCGATGAAGAACTCCAGGTCCGGGAATGATTCCGCCGCCTCGTGCAGCAGCCAGGTGCCGTACACCTTGGGATGGAGCACGGTATCGATAGCCTCCCAGGTCAGGGCCGAGATGGGCATGTCCGCCAGGGTGCCCGCGGAGTGGATGATGCCGCCGACCGGATGCGCGCCCTGCTGCAGGGCCGCGACGATCCGGCGGACATCCTCAGGGTTGCCGATGTCGCCCTGGTGGACGGTTACCTCCGCCCTCGCGCGCAGGGCCGCTTCCAGGTGGGCCACGTCGGGGGTGGCGGCGATCTTGCGGCTCACCAGGGCCAGGTGACGGGCGCCGAGGTCGACGAGCTTGTCCGCGGTCAGCAGGCCTAGCGCCCCGAGGCCGCCGGTGATGAGGTAGGTATGGTCGCTACTGATCGTGACGTCCCGCGCCGTCGGCGCATGATCGTCGATGAAGCTGAGGACCAGCTTGCCGATGTTGGCGCCGCGGCTCAGCACGCTGAACGCCTCCTCGGCCTCATCGACGGAGTAGACCGTAGTAGTGGCCGGCACCAGGTCGCCGGCGGCGATATGATCGGCGACGGCCTGCGTGATCGACCTGTTGAGCGCGATCGCCTCGTCCACGGGGAACTCGCTGAGGTCGAAGTTGTGGTACGTGACGTCGGGCCGTGTGCTGCGCACCTGCTCCGGTGACCACGCGCCGACCTTGCCAAGCTCGATGAACTGGCCGCCGTGGCCCAGCGACCGCAGTCCTGCGGGGATGTAGTCCTTGTTCAGGCTGTTCAGCACAATATCGACGCCGGCGCCTCCGGTGCTGGCCGCGATCTCGTCGGCGAAGTCGAGAGTGCGGGAGTTCATGATGTGCTGCACGCCCTGGTCGCGCAGGAGCTGCCACTTGTGCGGGCTGGCGGTGGCGAAGATCTCCGCACCAGCCAGCCGCGCGAGCTGAACGGCGGCCTGGCCGACTCCGCCGGCGGCGGCATGGATCAGCACCCGGTCGCCCTGCTTGATCCCGGCCAGGTTATGCAGGGCGTAGTAAGCGGTGACATAGGCGGAAGGTATCCCGGCGCCCTCGGCGAAGCTGATGTTCGCCGGCTTGCGCACCGCCGTTGCCGACGGGACCGTCAGCAGCCGCTTCATGCAGCCGATGCCGCCGACGATCACCTCGTCGCCGACCTGGAACTCGGTGTCCGGTCCCACCGCTGCCACCGTGCCCGAGCACTCGAAGCCCAGCGGCTGCGGCTGGTACTCGATGCCCGCGTCCTCGGCGGCCTGCTTCATCAGGCCCAGCGCGTTCAGCACGTCCTTGAAGTTCAGCCCGGCCGCGTGCACCCGTACCTGGATCTCGTCCCCCGTCGGCTCGGTCTCCGCCACGGGTACCAGCTTGACGTTGGAGAACTGACCGTATTCCCTGATCGCCAGCTCGGCGTTGACGTCGTCTCGCGGGCCCGCGAGGACGCTGGGGACCAGGCGGCGGACATGACGCTTGCCTGCCCGGTACGCCACCTGGGACTCGGCGTCGCCGGCCTGCCACTCGTCCGTCAGCGCCCGGTAGTCGGTACCGTCGGCCGGCAGGTCGACCATGGTGACCCGATACGACGGGTACTCGTTCAGCATGGAGTGGCCAAAGCCCCACAGCGTGGCCGCCGCCAGGTTCTCGCCGGTGCCGACGCTGTCGCCGGGCAGCCACTGAGCCCTCTCGGTGACCAGCCAGAGCCGCTGGTTGCGGCCGAAGCCGGCCCGGTCGATGGCGCCGACCAGCTCCAGCAGGTCCCGGTAGTTCAGCTCGCACTCGGCCCGCAGGGCCGACGAGCTCACCGGCTCGGCGGCCGGGCGCCAGAACCAGCACAGGTCGGTCACCTGATCCGCGCGCAACGCCGCGGCCGCTTCCTCCGGGGTGGCCGCGAAGGACAGCCGGATGCCGGATCGGATCGCGTGCTCGCTCAGCCCCGCGGCATCCGTTTCTCCGCTATTCAGGACCAGGACGTGACGTGCCGACTGCAGGCTCTGGGCCACTAGCGAGCGCTTTATCCACCGCGACTCGTGGAAGAAATGCCCCCGGCTGGCCGCCGAGGTGTCAGTCACCCGCTTGAAGCCCAGCCCTCGGATCTCGCAAATCGGCTGATCGTCTTCGAGCAGGAGCAGGTCGCAGGCGCGGTCCACCCCGTCGGCGTCCGACGCGACGACCCGGCTCACCGCCCGCAGGCGGTCCGCCTTCGGCTTCTTGAACAGGCGGAACTGGCCCAGCCGGACCGGCAGGTACGGGTTGTTGTCCTCGTCGGCGAGGGCCCCCAGGGTCTGCAGCGCGCCGTCCAGCACCGCGGGCGGCAGGTGCTCGGCGGCGGCCGTGTTCTCGCCGCGCAGCTCACCGATCGCGAGGTCGGCGCCGTGTCGGCTGGTCTGCTCGACCAACTGGAACGTCGGCCCGTAGGCTAGGCCGATATCGGCGTTCAGGGAATACAGCTCGTCATGCTGCAGGGTCCAGTCCGGCTCGCCCGCCGCGTCCGCCGCGGCGCGCAGGCTCCGGACCGATTCCGTCAGCGTCTCGACGGGCCCGGACGCCGCCACGTCCAGCGTCGCCGTGATGTGGCAGCGCTCGATCGGACCGTCATCGCCGTTCACCTGGCTGATGACCGCCACGCTGGCCGTGCCGTCGGGCTCGGATCGCAGCCGCGTCCGCACCCGGTTGCCATCCTGCGCCAGGAAGAGCGGCTCGCGGATCGACACGTCGCGGATGGCGCGGCGCGTCTCGCCGAGAACCGCATCCTGCAGCGCGAGGAGAATCTCCAGGTAGCCAGCGGCCGGGAAGACCACCTGCCCCATGATGACGTGGCCGGCCAGGTACGCAGGCTGGCTGGGGCTGAGCAGGGCCGCGAACTCGCGCACGCCACCGCGGATCTGCTCGGGCGTGGAGGTCTCCTCACCCAGCAACGGGTGGAACGACCGGCTGATGGTGGTCACGCCCGCCACGGCCTGCCGTCGTCCCTCGATCGGCAGCCAGTAGGGCTTGCGATCGAACGCATAGTTCGGGAGCGCGATCCGCCGTCCTGGCCGGCCCTGGTGGAACCTGTCCCAGGACAGTGGCAGCCCGGCGGCATACGCTTGGGCCGCCGCCCCGCGGATCGTGCTTCCTTCCTGGTCGGAGCGGTGGAGGCTGTTCAGCCACCGGGGATTCTTGGTGTTCACGCACTGCTTGGCGAGAGCGGTCAGCGCGGCCGACGGCCCGATCTCGACGAGGACATGCCCGCCTCGCCGATCGACCGCCGTCATGCCCGCCTCGAAGTTCACCGGCTCGCAGATGTGGCGGACCCAGTACTCAGGCGTCGAGATCTCCGCCGGCATGGCGACCTGGCCAGTCAGGTTGGAGATGAGGGTCAGCGTCGGCTCGCGGAAGGTGATCTCCTTGAGCGCGGTCCGGAACGCGTCTGCCACCTCGGTCATCAGCGGCGAGTGGAACGCGTGCGACACCGGCAGCAGCTTGACCGAGATGCCCTGCTCCTGCAGCGCCCCGGTGATCTGCGCGAGCGAGTCCCGGCCGCCGGACACCACGCACTGGCCGGGGGCGTTCATGGCCGCGATGGCGAGGTCGGGATAGCTGTCCAGCAGCGGGGCAACCTCGCCGACGGGGGCCGTCACGGCCGCCATCCCACCCGGCGCCGTCACCGACTGCATCAGCCGGGCCCGGGCCGCCACCAGGGTCACGGCATCCTCGATCGTAAACAGGCCCGCGACGGCCGCCGCGACGACCTCGCCGATGCTGTGACCGATCATCACGCTGGGCCGCACCCCCCAGGACAGCCACAGCTTGGCCAGCGCGTACTCGATCGTGAACAGGGCCGGCTGCGTGTACAGGGTCTGGTGAATCTCCTCAGCGTCCGCGGTCTCGCCCATGATCACCGCCCAGATGGACCGGCCCAGCAACGGCTCGAACAGGCGGTCGCACTCGCGCACGTGCTCCCGGAAGACAGGAAACTGCCGGTACAGGGCGCTGCCCATGCCCACGTACTGCGATCCCTGCCCGGTGAACAAGAACGCCACCTTGCGCATGTCGCCCGAGCTGCTGCCGCCCTTCTCCAGCCGGGCGTCCTCCCTGGCCAGCAGTTTCGTCAGCTCATCATGGTCGCGGACGGCGCCTGCCAGGCGGTGCTTGAAGTGAGTGCGCCCTACATTGCTGGTGTAGCACAGGTCACCCAGCTCCGGTTCCGGCCGATCGGCCAGGTACCGCTGGTAGTTCTCGATCTGCAGGCGCAGAGCCCGCTTGCTGGTCGCCGACAGCGTGAAGACGTGGCCGCCCTCGCCGGCGTCCGCCATCGGCGCCTCCGCCACGGGGGGAGCCTCCTCCAGCACGGCGGCCGCGATGGTACCGGCGAACCCGAAACTGTTGACCGCGGCGCGCCGGGTCTGCGCGGTCCAGGGCTGGCACTGCGTGGGCACCTGCACCGTATAGCTGTCCCACGGGATGCGTTCCGACGGGGTCTCGAAATTCAGGTGCGGGAAAATCGTGCCGGCCTTCATCTGCAAGATGGTCTTGATGACGCCGCCAATGCCGGCCACCGGCTCCATGTGTCCGACGTTGGTCTTGACCGAGGCCACCACCAGCGGTTCTGCCTTGCTGTGCGAGTCCCCGAATACGTCGTTGATCGCGCCCATCTCGATGGGGTCGCCCAGGGGGGTTCCCGTGCCGTGAGCTTCGACGTACTGGATATCGCCGGGTTCCAGCATGGCGTTGGCCAGGGCGGCACGCGTGATGAGTTCCTGGGCGGTCCCGTTGGGAACCGTCAGGCCGGCGCTCTCCCCGTCCTGGCCGATCGCCGTGCCGCGGACGACGGCGAGGACCGTGTCGCCGTCGCGCCTGGCATCGCGGAGGCGCTTCAGCACCAGCACGCCGCAGCCCTCCGCGCGGACGTAGCCGTCCGCCGACTCGTCGAAGGTCTTGCACCGCCCGTCGAGCGCCATCATCTGCCCGTGCGAGAACATGACGAGAGTACGAGGGTGATGGATGGCGTTCACCCCTGCGCACAAGGCGATGTCGCATTCCCCCCCGCGCAGGCCGTCGACCGCGAAATGCAGCGCGGTGAGCGACGACGCGCACGCAGTGTCGATGCTTACGCATGGGCCGTGCAAGCCCAGGAAATACGACAGCCGTCCTGACATGGGGAACAGCGAGACACCCGAGGCGAGGTGACCGTCCAGCGCCTCGTACGGAAGGTACTCAAGCTCCATCGCATAGTCGAAGGAGCCGGCCCCCACATAGACACCGCCATTTCCGTGACGGAGCTTCGCGGGATCTATATTTGCGTTCTCCAGTGCTTCCCACGTCGTCTCCAGCAGCATGCGCTGCTGCGGGTCGATGTACTGGGCCTCCTTGGGCGATATGTTGAAGAACTGCGCGTCGAACTCATCGATCTTGTCGAGGAACCCGCAGCCGGCCGTATGGATCTTGCCCAGCTCCTCGCTGTCGTCAGAACTGAATGCCGCGACGTCCCAGCGCTCCTCCGGGATGGGAACTATGCCAGACTTGCCGACGCGGAGAAACTCCGAGAAATCATCGAGCCTGTTGTTGCCGCCGGGGAAGCGCAGTCCCACGCCGACGATGGCGATGGGCTCGTACTTCTCCATCGATAGCTTCTCGATAGCTTCGCCTTGCTCGTGTATGGTCGTCAGAGCCATGGAGAGCTGGTCCTGTGGCGAAGCGGGCATTTCTGTATCCTTCCCTCAGCAGTAATGACGGTGCGCTGCCGAAGATTCCGCGATCACATCCCATAGGGTTTATACGGTGGATTAAACCAAATGGGGCTGATGCGCGCCTGACGGCGAGCTGACGCATTCACCCGGTCCTGCGCGGCAGGAGCCCCGTTGCGCCAGGTGGTCGGCCTAAATTTTAAGTCTCCGCTGCCGTAAATAAACGGACCCGAGCCCTCCAGAGGTAACCAGTCAGGACCCCTGTTGATCTGCGGCGTGTTGGTGCTGGCGTCCGGTTTGTGATCATGGTTTGGATCACGGATGCCGGATCCGGAGCAGCCTGGACCGCCCCGGCTTCCTTGGAAATCCGGGCCGGCGCGAGCGGGCAGTTAATTGGCCGTGGGACGCCGCGAGGCGTGGCCGCGGGAGACAGGCGGTGCCGTGCGGATCATGCCGAGCGCAGGCCGAGGCTCAACGGCGACGCATGCGTGGCGGACATCGTCGCGGAGGGCTGGCCTACCCGAACGTCGTCGCGCTGGGGGGATGGTGCCACCGCACGCCGGATGAGCTGCCGCTGCTTATCCGTGGCGGCTTGAGCTGGGCGACGTGGAGCACTCGTACTTCGTCACGCTCACCAAGTTCGGGACGCCGCAGGACAGCACACTCGCCGAGCTGACCGTGGAACTGTTCTGTCCGGCCGACGAGGCGACTGAGGCGGCCCTTCGCGCAGCTCAACAGTGGGCAGCGACCTAGCCCGGCCGCTCCGCCTGGTAGCTGACCAGGGTATCTTCCGCGTGGGGAGGTGCCGTGATGCCCCGGGGGCCGAGGGCGGTCGGCGCCGTCCTCGACCGTTGTCATTACCTCTCGCGTAATTGACAGGAACACGCCAGGTCATCGATGGTGTAAGCGCGATACCCGTTCAGTTCCCTTTTGGGCCGCAGGGAAACACGAAATTGATCCGGAACACAGCTTATGACCGCCAGTCCCAGCGCCGAACCCGCAGTGACCCGGCAGGGGCACGCCGGAGAAGCACCTAACCGGGCCCTTTTGCCGATCATCCTGACCGGCGTTTTCATGAGCGTCCTGGATGCTTTCATCGTCATCGTCGCGATCCCGTCCATACAACGCGATCTGCACGCCAGCTCTGCGGCGATCCAGTTCATTATCACTGCTTTCGCGCTCGCCTACGGCGCCACTCTGATCACCGGCAGCCGACTCGGCGACCTGTACGGGCGGCGACGAATCTTCACGATCGGGCTGTACCTGTTCACGCTGTCGTCCCTGGCCTGCGGACTGGCACCCAACACCTCCGTCCTGCTGGCCGCCCGGGTGGCGCAGGGAGCCGCCGCGGGCCTGATGTCCCCGCAGGCGCTCACGATCCTGGGAACGGCCTTCAGCGGGGAGGCCCGAGCCCGCGCGTTCAGCGCGTACGGGGTCGTGATGGGCATCGCCGGAGTCTTCGGGCAGCTTCTCGGCGGAGTGCTCATCCAGGCCAACGTGTTCGGCTCGAGCTGGCGCCCCGTCTTCCTAATCAACGTCCCGTTCGGTTTCGTGGCCGCGCTACTGGCACCGCGAGTGGTCCCTGAGTCGCGCGCGCCGCGGCGATCGCGCCTGGACATCCCGGGCATGATTCTGCTGACGATGGCCCTGGTCGCTTTGGTGCTGCCGCTGATCGAGGGCCGCCAGGAGCACTGGCCGACCTGGACTTGGGCGTGCCTCGCCGCCGCGGCGGCGCTCTTCCTGCTGTTCGGCCTGTACGAGCATCGGCTTGGCCAGCGTGACCGGGCTCCGCTGGTCAACCTGACGCTGTTCCGCGGGCGGGCGTTCACTGTCGGGCTCTTCGTGCAGCTGTTTTTCTGGACGGGCCAGGCGTCGTTCTTCCTGGTGCTCGCCCTTTACCTGCAGCAGGGCCGCGGCCTCGGGCCCCGCGAGGCCGGGCTTATCATCATTCCGCTGGGCATGGGCTACATGGTCACGTCAGTCAACGCGCATCATCTCGCCCGCAGGCTGGGCCGCCAGGTGATTGCCATCGGCGGGCTGGTCCGGGCCGTTGGGCTGGGCCTGCTTATCCTTACCGTCGCGAGGATCGGCGTGACCGGCCACATCCTCCTCCTTGCCCCGGCGCTCGTCATCGACGGCGCCGGGATGGGCATGGCGATCGCGCCGCTGGCGTCCACGGTGCTGGCCCGGGTGTCGCCGCAGCATGCCGGCGCGGCGTCTGGCGTGCTCATCACCGCGCTGCATGTCGGCGCCTCACTCGGCGTCGCCATTATCGGCATTATCTTCTATGGCTCGCTGGCCCATCCGAGTGGCGCAAACACCTTCCCGCACGCCTTCAACCTCAGCCTCGTCTCTATCGTCGTCGTCGTCGTCGTCGTCGCCATGATGGTCCAACTGCTACCCCGGGCAGCCGGCGGGCCAAAGGTCACGGCCGCGGCGCCCGCTAGCCACGACTCGGCCGCGACCTCGGCCACCAAACCATCAGGCAGCTAGGAATCTAGCCGAAGTTGCCCCTCGGGAAACCGGACCCCGAGCCCTCTCCGGGGGTAACCAGTCAGAGGTGCCTGGTTAGTTGATCATGCTGGATGTGGCGGCATCCAGGCGTTGCCGGTGAGTGCGTCGCTGATCGCGGCGAGTGGGTGGCGGCCGTAGCTGCGGGCGGTGGTGAGGCAGCAGCGGATGCGGCAGTGGCGCTGGACGGTGGCGAGGGTGCGCCAGCAGCCGCTGATTTTCGCGGCGAGCCCCAACCTTCCCAGAGGGCACACCTTTAATGACGATCATGGACTGGCTTGCGAAGGCCTGCGATTTCGGGGTTACTTTAGCTAGGCCTGCTGAATACTGCCGTTTGCATCATGCGATATCTGCATCGGGCGCCGCGCGCAGTGTCCAGAGTTCGCCTTGATACTGCGTTAGTTTATTGATATATTCCATTCGTACTTTTTTCGCCCGCGATAAATCACGAGACCGAAGGCGAGGGCACGGATGGATCATAAGGGAGCAGATATTCCAGTCGCCACGCGCGGGACTGACGGCTCGCCGCTGGTCGCTCGGATCATCTCATATCATGACAATAACAAGGTAGAGGCCCATGCACTCGCATACCTTGTCAGCTCATCTGGGCTGAGCCGGTTAAGATGGGCTAGAAAGTATCCCCTGCCTCCGATCGAGCAGCTCACCGGAATCGAGCTCGATAATTTTACGTTCGGCAGCGCGACCTATTGCATGCCGATCAGTGACTGGCTGCAGTGGGAGGAGTGCACCGTTCCCGAGGGCGTCCTGGGGATTCTCGCGGATGCCGCGCACACGGGCGCCGTCCTCTCGACGGCCGACCCCGCCACCGGATTCCTCACCGCCGAGCTTTCCGTCCAGTTCTGCGGCAGGATACACACGAGTGCCGCCAGGCTCGAAGCCTTCGGGACGGTGCTGTCGGCTGATGGCGGCCATGCGCTCTCAAGGGTGGACATCAGCGACTCCCTGGGCAATCTCGTCGGCGTGTCGACGGCCCGCTCCTCGTTCCTGCCGCTGCCGAATTCCCTGCCCGAGCCGGCGGATCACTCGATGCTCTCTGGCCTGAATGATGTCGAGTCAATTCTTCAGCCATTCCGCCTCCAGGCCGAAGGACAGGGCCTGCCGACGCCAGTCACGGCCGAGCGCTCGGGTCAGGAATTTCTCCAGTCTGCTGTAAACGGTCAGTGCCAGGAACCTCCACTGCAGTGTTTTATCGGG
>WNFJ01403212.1_pt1 | contig 17232 bp, 16 predicted proteins | sample 5400461 | NCBI WGS metagenome assembly WNFJ01 (sample SAMN13153349, study PRJNA577476) | soil metagenome | isolation source: 115 cm saprolite on Douglas fir-dominated hillslope | place: USA:California | collected 2013-09-17 | reverse complement strand
GCGTTCCAGGGCGCGCTTGGTGAGGGTGCGCTTCTCGTCCATCTCCTTCTTGGGCTCTTCGGGAATCGCTTTAATGATCTCATCCTTGAGAGCATCAACAAGGTGGTAGCTTTCCTTTTTGGGATGCTTTTCAGTGTTTAGCGCATCATGGAGCTTGTCGCCGTATTTTTTCTGGAGATCCTTGTAGATGGCTTCATCGAACGCCAGCGGCGCGACCACCACCTTCTTGAGCTTGAGCTGCGCGTAAAGTTCCTTAATGGCGGCGACGATTTTCTTGATTTGAGCGTGGCCGAACTCGAGAGCATCCGCAACGGCTTCTTCGGAGACTTCGAGCGCGCCGGATTCCACCATGACGATGGCTTCATCCGTGCCGGCGATGATGATATTCATCAAACTTTTCTTCTGGTCGGCGACGGTGGGATTGATCACCAACTGACCGTCCACCAGGCCAACGCGGACGCAGGCAATGGGCTTCTCGAACGGAAGGTCCGAGCAGTAAGCCGCGGCAGACGCACTGGTTACGGCAATGACATCGGGGTCATTCTCGCTGTCTGCGGACAGCACCAGAGAGACGATTTGAGTTTCATTGCGCCAGGATTCCGGGAAGAGCGGCCGCATGGGGCGGTCAATCAAGCGGGAGGTGAGAACTTCCTTTTCCGAGGGGCGGCCTTCGCGCTTGAAGAAGCCGCCGGGGATTTTCCCGGCGGAGTAAGTGTTCTCACGGTAGTCGACGGTGAGCGGCAAGAAGTCGCGGTCGTTCATGGCCGAGGCCATGCAAGCGGTGGTAAGCAGCACTGTGTCGCCATAGCGCGCCACAATGGCGCCGTTGGCCTGTTTCGCAATTTTTCCAGTTTCCAGAGTGAGAGTGCGCCCGCCGACTTCGACCGTGACGCGATGTGGTGCGGGAGTGTGTGTATTTTCAGACATGAATCATTTCCTTTGGCCCCGACCAAGGTCGGGGCATCTTCCGGCGCGTTCGCGGGGGAAACGGGCCTTGAGTTTACGTTGGCCGCAATGCGGCCATCCAAGATGAAGAGCAAGAGGCGAGAAGTATCGTGAGGCTAACGAAACGCGACGGACAACACCACGAGAAATTCCGGCACTAAAGCAGCCGGAAGCCTGACGACAGACTCCGTGTGGAATTTGTCACTTCATGAGAACGCAGTGGATACCGTCCTGATTCCGATGCAACGGCAGGACGATTACTTGCGCAGGCTAAGACGTTCAACAATCTCGCGGTACCGATCCGGGTCGCGACGGTTGAGATAGTCCAGCAAACGCCGGCGCTTATTGACCATCATGATCAATCCGCGGCGCGATGCATGGTCTTTCACGTGGGACTTGAGATGCGAGGTCAGATAGTTGATCCGCTCGCTGAGAAGCGCGATTTGCACTTCGGGCGAGCCCGTGTCCTTAATGTGGGTCCGGAATTGTTCGATCAACGCTGCTTTCGGTGCGCTCAAGTGCCCTTCTCCGTCGTCCCCTGAATTATTCCTCTTCTCTTCGACCCATTCAGGCTAACACAAACTCAACAAAGGTGTAAAGAAATGTAAAAGACCGGGTGGTGATCGAACATTCCGAGAAAAGGAGGGTATTACGGTTCGATGGTCGATGGAGGTTGACCATCAATCATTGGGCTGCTCGGCCCGGACATCGCTCAGGTTTAGCCCTTGCCTTGTACTTTCGCAAGTGCGGGGCTAAGTTGGGGGAGACGAATCCCGGTTTCATCCGTCTTTTGGAGTTGGGCGAAATCGATGTTGCACTCGGCCGGCAAATCCGGTTCAATGTTTGGGCACAGTCCGAGGGGGAGAAGAATGAGAAAAGAATTTGCAGTATTGGCGGTGGGATGTCTGACTCTGGGTCTGATGGCGGCGCTGGGTTCAGCGCAGACGGACAAAGCGGCGCGACCCAGTCCGGCGGCGAAGGCGAGCTGCACGCTGGCCGACGGGAAGAGCTTCACCGTGGATTACTCGAGCCCACGCGCCAAGGGGCGCAAGATATTTGGCGGATTGGTGCCTTACGGCGAAGTGTGGCGCGCGGGAGCCAATGAGGCGACTACTTTCGTTACCACCACCGACGTGATGGTCGGCGGGACCCATGTGCCCGCCGGCAGCTACACCATTTTCGCGATTCCGAACAAGGACAAATGGACGTTGGTTGTCAGCAAGAAAACCGGCGAGTGGGGTACCGCATACCCGGGCGCGTCGGAAGATCTGGCGCGAATCGACATGAAGGCTTCGACCCTGCCCTCGGCCGTCGAGAACTTCACGATCGCCTTTGACAAGACAGCCAGCGGCTGCACGCTGCGGATGGATTGGGAGACGACGCGGGCATCCGTAGAAATCATGAAGATGTAGTTGTTTGGAAGAGTTTTTAGTTGTCAGTTTTAAGCTTTGAAGCAGAGAACAGCACTCTTCCGGCTAGCGCTGTGCTTGTTTGGGGGAGCAGGCGAGGCCTCGAAGGCGATTTAGAATGAAGCGAGGCGCGCCGGCTAATGGGCTGGCGCGCCTTTTTGATTTTGCTCCGACGGGTGAAATTCCGGAACTCTAGGAGCCGCGCGGAAGGCGGGCCATGCCACGATCGACGAGCATGACTGCGCCGATGACCAGGGCGGTGGAGAGGAGCACGTTTAGCGTGACGGCCTCGCCGGCAAAGAACCAGCCGAGCAAGACCGCAACGATGGGATTGACGTAGGTGTGGGTGGCAACGAGCGTGGGAGAGTAGTGCTCGAGGAGCCAGTTGTAAGCGGTGAAGGCCACGACTGAGCCAAAGAGGACGAGATAGCCGAGCGCGAGCCACGAACGCAAGGAGACGGACGCGAAGGAAAATCCGCGATATTCTCCCACAACCGTTCCGGCGAGGAGCAATTGCACGGAACCCGCCAGCAATGAAAGTGCCGACAAGAGAAGCGGATGCCCGGAGAGATGCGACCGCCGGGAGTAGACAATCCCCACGGACCAGGAAAGTGCACCGAGCACGATCGCGAGCGAACCGACAAACACGCCGGGGCCAGAATTCAGGGCGCTTCGGCCCATCAAGAGGCCGACGCCGCCGAATCCCAGAAGAATTCCGGCCAGAAGCGTGGCGTTCAAGCGCCACTGCCGGGCGGCGATAGCGGTGAGCAGGAAAACCCAGATGGGCTCGCTGGCAATGAGCAGAGAGGCAAGGCCAGACGGTACTTTTTGCTCCGCCCAGTGAAGCGTACCGTGGCCGATAAGAAAGAAAAATACGCCGATGATGATGCTGGCGCGAACCTGCGCCCAGGTGGGTCGCAGCCGCTTCGCAAGGCACCAGGCGAGGAGAATCGTGCCCGCTATCAAGTGGCGGAGGCCCGCGGTGTAGAGCGGAGGAATCGTCTCCACGGCGTAACGAATCGCGAGGTACGTGGAACCCCAGATGAGGTAGATGGAGAGAAAGGAAAAAATGACGGTGGCGCGATGTAATCGCGGGCGCGCAGGTGTCAGGACCGCTGGGACTTCTTCCAGGACTGTCGCGGATTTCATGGGCGTCGGTTCACCAAGGAACGGTGATGCGAGCCGACGGTGCGGCTTCCCAAGCTCCCGTTGCTGTAATGCTCTATCACTGCTATAATCATTACCGTAGCATAAGTGATCCGTTGTAACGAGTCAAGCTCATTTAAGCCATTACGATGAAGGCGTCCCACAACATCTTCCACGCAGCGGGATTCGGCAAGGTCGCTCCCTGGGTCGATCTGGCCAACAGCGAGGAATGGGATGGCTTTGGGAACCTGACCGATCACCTTGCGAACCCGCGGTGGCTCGCCACGTTCCTCAAGCATTGGAACCTTCATCCCCTCCCCTCGAAAGGCGTTCCGAGCCGCAAACTGGTGCAGTTGCGCGTTCTGCTGCGCCGCGCCGCGGAAAAACTAGCCGCGGGAGGCTCTCTCGGCCGAAGAGAAATCTCGAATCTGAATCAGGCATTGAACGTACCGGTTCGGCAGAAGCTAGTACAGAACCAAAATGGATTTCGCGCTGAGACGGTTCCGGTGCGGAGCGATTGGACTTGGGTGATCGCACGGATTGCCGCTTCGCTTGGAGAAATGCTGGCGAACCACGAGGTGGAGCGCATCAAGGTCTGCGCCAATTCCGATTGCCGCTGGGTATTCCACGATCCGACGAAAGCCAGGACCAAGCGCTGGTGCAACGACCGCACCTGCGGCAACCGCGCCCGCGTTCGCCGCGCCCGCGCCGCACAAAAGCAAAAAGCCTGACGAAGAAATTTCTCCTGTCGCCAGGCCCACGGACGAATCTGCTGAACTGAAGTTAGGAATTCTTCCGGCGCACGAGCGCGAGAAACTCGTCCCGCGTCTGCTTATTGTGACGGAACGCGCCGAGCATGGCGCTGGTAACCGCCGAGCCACACTGTTTTTCCACTCCGCGCATCTGCATGCAGAGGTGCCGGGCTTCGATAATCACGCCGACACCTTGAGGAGCAATTTTTTCCTCGATGGACTTTGCAACCTGGTTCGTCAGGCGCTCCTGAATCTGCAAGCGGCGCGCAAACATGTTGACCACGCGCGCGATTTTGCTGAGCCCCAGAACACGCTTGTCCGGCAGATAGGCCACATGGGCCTTGCCGAAGAACGGCAGCAGGTGGTGTTCGCAGAGGCTGAAGAATTCGATGTCCTTCACGATGACCATCTCGTCGTACGCCACGCTGAACGTCGCGCCGTTCAATACATGATCCAGGTTCAGGTGGTAGCCGCTGGTCAAATACTTGAGAGCTTTCTCAAAACGCTCCGGCGTTTTTCGCAGCCCTTCGCGATTGGGATCCTCTCCGATGATCTTGATGATCTCGCGCATGTGGTAGGCGATGGTGCGCGCGTCGAGTTCCTTGCTGTCGTTCAGCAGAATTTCTTCCGTTGGCTTGTTCACGGGCGGTTCCCTTCTAGGTTTTCCCCTGCGTATTCGAAACTGTTGTTGCCGGTTTCTTGGACGCGGATGCGTTCGAGCTTCGCCTTGGGGAAGGATTTCAGGCGCTGGAAAATTTCAGTGCACAAATTCTCGGTGGTGGGCACTTTCTCGCGAAACGCGGCGACGTCTTCGTTGAGCGACTTGTGATCGAACTCCTCGAGCACCTGGCGTTCGACGAAGGCGTCCAAATCGGCCAGATTCGCGATCATGCCCGTGGCCGGGTCAACGTCTCCCGACATGCTGACCTCCAACACGTAATTATGGCCGTGGCCATAGGGATTGTTGCATTTCCCAAAGACACGGCAATTCTCCTCTTCACTTAGATGCGGGCTATGCAGCCGGTGTGACGCCGAGAATCGGTACCGGCGGCCCAGTTCGATTTTGAGCGCGTTGCTCATGGCTTCCCCGCTGCTCATGGTTTACCTGCTGCACTAGCGCCGTTGCGGTAGCAATCGGCGAAGAGGTCAGGCGACTCATATAGCCGCACGCGATGCAACCGGCCTTGGGTGATTTTGGGCTCCAGCAATTGCCAGATTACGCGCGCAACGTTCTCACAAGTCGGAATCTGTCCGGCCAGTTCAGCGACCTCGTAATTGAGATGACGATGATCCATGCGCTGCATGACTTCGCGTTCGAGAATCTCTTTCAGTTCTTTCAGGTCCAGCACCATGCCGGTCACCGGATCCGGCTCGCCCTGGACGGTTACTTCCAGCGTGTAATTGTGCCCGTGGCCGTGAGCGTTATTGCACTTCCCAAAGATTCGACGGTTCTCCTCAGCCGAAAGACTCGGGTTGTGGTAGATATGCGAGGCGGCAAACTCGATTTTTCGCGTGAGAAGAACCATGGTCTTCGCCTATCTCGCCGATTCGGGAGCTTCGACGGAGTACTCCCGGCCTTTCCACTGGATTCTTCCTTTTACATGGCCCCGGTAGGACGCCCAGAGCACAGCCACGTACAGCGCCACGGCGGGTACGTAATAAAAGATGAAGGAGAATGGGAAATGGTTACGAGCCAGATCAAAACCGTAGCCCGTTTGGCGAGCAATCAGGAACAAAACTCCCAGGAAAAGCAGAAAAGGATACTTCAGCCCTGCGACGATCAAAAGGAGCGGAATCCAAGGGAGGCTTGACTCCATCTCGCGAAACACAGCGCCTGGAGTGCCGCCCATCAAGCGATAGAGATTTTTCTTCCAGCCTTGCCACATCTCTTGGAACGAGCGGTACATTCTTACTCGAACAATGCCGTTGCCAGAGCCAAACCAGATGCGATGGCCCGCGGCTTTCACGCGCATGGCGAGGGCGACGTCTTCCAGGACCTCGCCGGCAACACTGGAATGGCCGCCGATGGCGTCGTACACATCGCGGCGTATCATCAGGAACTGGCCGTTCGCGGCAGCGGCGGGTGAGTCTGGATCATTTACTTTTTCATACGAGAAGCGCTTTGCTAACCGCAGGTAGATATAAGGAATCAGCGCTTTTTCATACCAGGTCTCGGCGATCTGCTCGGGAGAAAATGAAACCAGGACGGCATGGTGTTCCTGCGCAATTTGGAGTGCACGGGAGGCGGAATTCCGCTCGTGTTCCGCGTCGGCATCGGTGAAAAGGAGCCAGGCANNGCGGAGCCAGAGGGCATGGTTCTTCCAAACCAAGCCATCGGGCAATCCGCCGGCTTCCCGCAGGCGCAAGTTTGGCACTTTCTCCATGAGGCTCTTCACGACGCTGGCGGTCCCGTCGGTAGACTCATCATTTACTACGAGGATCTCGCCGATTTCTGGCTGGTTCGCCAGGGACGCAATGCACGCCGCAATGACCGCCTCCTCATTCCGGGCCGGAACGATCGCGGTGACGAAGCCCGAGTCCGCCGTCGGGACGGTGGCGCCGATGGGGGGTGAGTGATGGGCGTCGTTAACCATTGTGTGTTGGATGCGGAAGGATGGTTTCCCGATCTGGGGCAATTGGGTTAGTATAGCACTTGATGAGAATCGTTCGAAAAATTGGGGTCTGGGCCGTGATCGGTGTCGCTATGCTGGTTTTGGTGCTCTTCGCCATGCCCACGTACCGGCAAGGCGAAGCCTCGATAGCGGGCAAGACCGCGCAGGACTTTCCTCTGGAAGTTTGGGGGAAACCAGGGCACCTCACCGATCTGAAGGGCAAGGTTGTCATACTGAATTTCTGGGCGACTTGGTGTCCGCCTTGCATCGAGGAAACGCCCGCGCTCAACCGGCTTCAAAAGTACGTCGAATCGCGCAATGCGCTAGTTCTGGGTGTGAGCATTGACGAGGACCCAGGGGCGTACGAAAAGTTTCTTAAGGATTACGGCATTGTTTTTCCGACATTTCGCGAACCCACGCGAAGACTCGCGCTCGACTATGGCACCCCCGTGTTTCCGGACACCTACGTTATCGACCGGCACGGCAAAATCTTGCGAAAGTTCTTCGGGCCCCAGCAGTGGGATTCACCGGACATGCTGGCGTATTTCGATGCCGTCCTCGGACAAACCTAAAACACGAGATTCAAGAAAAATCTAACGCATAGACGCAAAGAACGCAGAGGAAGCGCAGAGCGGGGGCAGAAAAATGCTCATTTGCTTCTTCTGGTTTCGTTTTTCTCTGCGAACTCTGAATCTCTGCGCGTTTTTGTTTGTGGGATCACTCGTAGCGCAGGGCCTCGACGGGGTCAAGTTTGGCGGCTTGCATGGCGGGGAGCCAGCCGCTGATCACGCCCACGACAACGAGGATTGCAGTAGACAGCAGCATGGTGACGAACGAGAGCGTGAGCTTAATGTCCACTTTGCCGGAGTCGTCTTCGTAGGCGGGGCCGAGGAACGGCAGCGTGCCGATCGCTGAAGTAATGGCCGCCGAGAGCAGCATGCCGATCGCGCCGGCGGCGAGCGTCATAACCAGCGCTTCGAGCAAGAACTGCCAGCGGATGTGCGATTTTTTCGCACCGAGCGCGCGGCGCAATCCGATTTCGCGGACGCGTTCTTCGACGGACACAAGCATGATATTCATCACGCCCACGCCGCCGATGCCCAGCGTGAGTGCACCAACGAAAAAGAGCAGAGCTTCGATCCCCAGAGTGATTCCTTCGTAGATGGGCTTGAACTCTTCGCGGCCAAACATGGTAATAGCGCGCTTGTCATTCGGCGAGAAGTGCTGGCGGTTGGCGATAGCGGCGCGGAACTGTTGCATGGCGTCCGCTTCGAAATTCGGCGCGACGGGTTCGAAGAGCATCACGCTAGCGTAACGCGCGTCCCACAGGTCGCCTGCCGCGGTGTACGGAATAAACACAGACTCATCGTCGCTGGTGAAATAGTTGCTGTCGGAAAATTTCGTGTCCATGGAGCCGACGACTGTGAATTTGACGCCGTCGATGCGCACGGTTTCACCGATTGCGGGCGTGCCACTGAAGAGTTTCCTGCGAAGAATGGCGCCGAGGAAAGCCACGCGGCGGCGCTCCGCGATGTCTTCGGGAGAGATCCAGCGCCCTTCCATGGGAATTTCATTGCGCATTTCGCCGTACTCGGGGTAGACGCCGCGGATAGCGGTGTCCGAAAGCGGTTCGTCGTGCGTAATGCCCTTCCACTTCACCGTCTCGCGCGTCACGCGTTTGACGAGCGGCGACTGCGCCTTCACCCAATCCGCGTCCTCCTGTTCGAAACGGACGGCCTTGCCGGCGCGCTCACCGCCTGCCTGCTCGCTGGTCGTTCCGGGCCAGCAAATCACCGCGCCTTTGCCGAAGACTTCGAATGTGTACATCAAGACATTACGGAAGCCGGAACCGTAGCTGAGCAAGAGTGTCACCGCGACAATGCCCCAGGCAATCCCCGTCATCGTGAGCAAGCTTCGAACGGGATTTCGTCCTAAGGCTGCCCACGCTTCGCGAAAAATTTCGAGAAGCATCTAGCCTCCCGCCTCGAAGCGCAGCGCTTCGATGGGGTCAACGGAGGCGGCGCGATTCGCCGGATAGAGAGCGGACAGGACGGCGATCAGGCCGAGCAGAAAAATGGAGAGAGCACCAAGCTTCCAGCTTGTGAGCAACCCCGCAAAAAACAGCGGCATAGGCAGCAGATTCACCAGCGCGCAAAAACCGTAGGACAGGAGCAGCCCCGTGCCGCCGCTCAAGCCCACGACAATGACGGTCTCCAGAAAGAATTGGCGGAGGATGGATTCGCGCGTGGCGCCGAGCGCCTTGCGTACGCCGATTTCGCGCGTCCGTTCGCGGACAGAGACGAGCATCACGTTCATCACACCCAGGCCGCCCAGGAAAAGCGTGGCCACGCCGACCGCCCCCATGAACACTTCCATTCCCACGATGATCATGCGGTTGGCTTCGGCGTTCTTGACGGTGTCCCAGATGCTGGCCGCTTCCTTGTCGCGGGGATCAAAATTGTGGAGCCGCCCGAGGGAGCGGCGAATCTGCTTGACGCAATCGGGATGCGTCTCCAGCGACCAGGGCGCGACCAGCAAACGGTCCACACTGTGCTCGACGGCCGGCGGCTTGTTTGGGAAATCGCGGCGCATCGCATTGAACGGGATGAAAATCTTGCGGACGTCGGCGCCATCGTAGCTGGAATTTTGTTCCTTCGGCTTCATGACTCCAATGACGGTATAAGGAGTCCCGTTCAAGGAGATCGTCTGGCCAAGGGCTTCGCGTTCCGCAAAGAGCTGTTTTTTCGCGTCGCTGCCTAGAAAAGTCACGTTACGCGCTTCAGCGTTGTCCTGCTCGTTGTAGAAGCGGCCCTGCGCGACGGTGATGCTGCGAATTTCGGTGAATGGCGGTAGTGCGCCAACAACCTGGAGATCACCGCTGTTGAAGAGGCTATGCACCTGGACGTTGTTGCCAAGCTCCGGCATGACGTATTTGCAGGCTGGTGCTTCCTTCGCAACCTGGACGTAGTCTTCCTCGCGCCAGCGGATGAGGCGGCCAGAGCGCGTCCCCCCCGCTTGCATACTGGTGCGGCCCGCAAAAACGATCATCACGTCTTTGCCAAAAGTTTCCTGGTTATTCTGAATGCCCTTGCCAAGCCCCTCGCCCGCGGCGACCATCACGGTGATGGAGATGATGCCCCAGGCGATGCCGAACATCGTCAGCATGGTTCGGCGCTTATGGGCCCAGAGCGTGGCCAGCGTGTCTCGCAGTAAATCCTGGAATGACATGGCGCTCCGTCGCTAGATTAAACTATTGCAGAATGACTTGTTGTTTCTCGTTGAGACCTTCGAGGATTTCCGTCTTCACACCGTTCGAGATGCCGAGCTTTACGCTGAGTTTTTTCTTGCCGTTGTCGACCTTGGCGTCAGGGATCTCGATGAAAGCCTTTCGCTCTTTGTCGTAAATCAGCGCGGCTTCCGGAACCATCAGGACGTTTTTCTTTTCCTCAAGGAGGATCTCAGCATTGGCGCTCATATTGGCCTTGAGCTCGCCGCCGGGATTGGAAATCGAGACGCGCACTTCGAAGGTGGTGACGTTGTCCTTTTCTTTGCCCAGCGGGGAAATCTTGGTGACCTTGCCGGTGAATTTCTTGTCCTTGAACGATTCCACGATGATGCGCGCGGGCTGACTGAGAAAAACTTTACCGATGTCTGCTTCGTCGACTTTGCCCTGGACGTAAACTTCGCTGACGTCGCCAAGCGTCATGATCAAGGTGGCCTGCGAACCGAGCACCAGAATGGAGCTGACCGCGTCGCCGACATTTACATCGCGAGAGAGCACCAAGCCTTCAATCGGGCTAGTGATCGTGGAGTTACGCAAATCTTCCTGCGCGTTTTCCAGTGACGCCTTGGCCTGCGCCACCTGCGCTTCGCACTTGGCAATTTCCGCGCGGGATACAGCAAGGGTGCGCTGCGCGCTTACCTGCTTATTGAGACCCAATTGATAGTTTTTCTCTGCGTCTTCCACGAGGCTCTTGGACATCACGCCGTCTTTGTACATCTGCTCGGCTCGCTCCATATTGAGCTTCAGGAACGGCACGTCAGGGCCTTCCGCATCGACCTTGTTGCGCTCCAGTGTGGCTTTGGAAGAATCCAGCGCCGCTTCGGCGGCTTGCAAGTTTGCACGGGAGGCGCGTTCTGCGGCTTCGAGTTGTACCTTGTCGAGTTCCGCGAGCAACTGCCCCTGCTTCACCCGTTCACCGTAATCCACGTAAAGCTTTTTCACGATGCCGCTGGCTTTGGATTTGATCTCCACTTTGGAGAGCGGCTGAATCTTGCCGGTGGCCACAACCACGCGCGCCAGGTCTCCGCGCTCCACGGAAGCAATCTTTGACGGGTCAATGGTGCGGCTTGGGCTGAGCGCCGCCTTGACGCCATAACCGCCGCCGCCCAGCACCACCAGCGCAATCGCCGCCCAGATGATGCGACGGCGTTTCTTGCCGTTTTTCCCGTTTCCTAAACCATTGCCATTGCTGGACATACCCGACCCCCGCTATATTCGCCTCGCTGCTACAAGTGATACGCAACCGTGTGGGAAAAGTTCCCTCGTCTGCTCGATTAGACGATGGAGAGGGCTTTTGGTCAGGCTTGTTCGGAGTGTCCCCACAATGTTTGACGGGATTGGCGGGAGCACCTATGATGCCGCGCACAGGTCATACTGAGGAGCGCCCTATGCAAATTACTGGAATTCGGCTGAAGTCGGCTTTCCTCCTGGTCGGTTTGGGCATGGGAATTGTTTTGTCCCTTTTCTCAGAGGCTGAGACAGTTGTTGCGCAAGAACCGCCAAAGTTTAAAGTCGACCCGTCCTGGCCGAAAGAATTGCCCAACAACTGGATCATGGGCCAAGTGGGTGGCATGGCGGTGGATCGCCACGACCACATCTGGGTCTTGCAACGCCCGGGTACGGACACAGTTGAGGAATTGGGAGCGGCACAGACACCTCCGCGGTCAATGTGCTGCCTCGCCACCCCGCCCGTCCTCGAATTCGATACTCAAGGAAACCTGCTTCACTCCTGGGGCGGTCCCGGGGAAGGATTCGATTGGCCGAAGACGGAACATGGGATATACGTGGATAAAGACGACAATGTGTGGATCGGTGCAAATGGCCCCGCCGATCGTCAGATTCTGAAGTTCAAGAACGACGGGCATTTCCTCATGCAGATTGGACATCCTTCCACCGACGCGCCAAATAGTTTGCGCACCGACATACTTGGGCGGCCCGCCGGCATCGAAGTGGATGCCGACGCTCATGAGGTTTACATCGCCGACGGTTATATGAACAAGCGAGTAGTCGTGTACGATTCGGATAAAGGCACCTTCAAGCGGCTGTGGGGGGCGTACGGTAATCCGCCGAATGATGCGGATCCCGGGGCGTACAATCCTGCCGCGGCCGCAGACCAACAGTTCCGCAATCCGGTCCATTGCGTGCATATCTCGCGGGACGGCTTGGTGTACGTTTGCGACCGGGTGAATGACCGGATGCAGGTCTTTACAAAACAGGGCAAGTTTGTGAAGGAGTTTACTCTGCGGACTCAGACGCTGGGCATGGGATCCGTCTGGCAATTCGCGTTTTCCATCGATGAGAACCAGAAGTTTCTTTTTGTCGATGACGGCGAAAACAATGTGATCTGGACGGTGCGCCGCGAGGACGGCGGGGTCGTGGGCCAGATAGGACACAGCGGCCGCAACGCCGGCCAGTTTCACTGGGTGCATCAGATCGTCTCCGACTCGCAAGGCAACCTCTACACCGGGGAGGTCGACACCGGCAAACGGATTCAAAAATTTGTTTTGCTGCACTAGGACCGACTTCGGCGCTGAAACGGAGCTCGATTTCGCTAGAGCGATGCCCTTCGCAGGCGAAGAGCGTTGGCGATGACGGAGACGGAGCTGAAGCTCATCGCCGCACTGGCGAGCATGGGGCTCAGCAGCCAGCCGAAAATGGGATAGAAAACGCCCGCGGCAATGGGAATTCCGATCACATTGTAGAGAAACGCGAAGCCAAGGTTCTGCTTGATGTTGCGAATCGTGGCGCGGCTCAGTTTTCGCGCTCTAACGATTCCCCGCAGGTCGCCATTAAGGAGCGTGATGCCGGCGTTTTCGATCGCGACGTCCGTGCCGGTGCCCATGGCGATGCCGACATCGGCCGCGGCCAGCGCTGGTGCGTCGTTAATTCCATCGCCCGCCATCGCCACGATGCGGCCTTCCTTTCTCAAATTCTTTATGATCTCGCTTTTCCTCTCGGGCCTGACTTCCGCCTTAATCTCTTCGATTTGCAGCTGACTGGCCACGGACTGCGCGGTTTCCGCCCGGTCTCCCGTGAGCATTACCACTCGCACGCCCTCGGCCTTCAGTTGCTGGATCGCTCCGGCCGATGAGCTCTTCACCTTATCGGCCAACAAGAAGGCCCCTGCGGCTTTGCCGTCGATCGCTGCGTAAACTGCGGTATTCGATGCTGCTCCAACGGTGAGAACCCCCATGCTTTTTCCTACTGGAAGCTGAACGCGGCGCTCCTTCAAAAATTTCACGGTTCCGGCCAGCAAGTGTTTGCCTGCGACCTTGCCTTCTACACCCCCGCCCGGTGTTGCCCGGAATTCCTCGACGGATTGAGTCAACAGCTTCTCGTCCTCCGCCGCGCGCACAATCGCCTTTGCCAGTGGATGCTCGCTGGCTCGCTCCACGCTGGCCACCAATCGAAGCATTTGCTCCCTCGAAACTTCACTTCCCTCAAAGACCACGATATTCCCCACTTGGGGCTTACCTTCCGTAAGCGTGCCAGTCTTATCCACGACGAGGGTGTCAACTTTCGCGAGCGCCTCGAGGGCCTCCGCGTTTCGGACGAGCACACCCGCGTGCGCCCCGCGGCCCACGGCCACCATGATAGACATCGGGGTTGCGAGGCCCAGCGCGCAGGGGCACGCGATGATCAGCACCGACACAGCCGCTACCAGCGCGTGCGCGAAGCGCGGCTCCGGGCCGAAAACTACCCAGCCGAAAAAGGCCAGAACCGCGATGACAATCACGGCCGGAACAAAGTACGACGCGACGCGATCGGCGAGGCGCTGCAAGGGCGCGCGGCTGCGCTGCGCTTCGCTGACGAGTTTCACTATTTGCGCGAGCGTGGTTTCGCTGCCGATGCGCTTCGCTTCCATGATGAAACTTCCGCTGGTGTTCAGCGTGCCACCGGTGACGGTTTCGCCTGCGCCTTTTTCGACCGGCATGGGTTCACCGGTCACCATCGATTCATCGACGGCGCTCGCGCCTTCACGAATCGTCCCGTCGACCGGTATGCGCTCACCTGGCCGGACGCGTAGCCGGTCGCCGCGCTTCACCTGATCGAGCGGCACGTCTCCTTCCGTGCCATCCGCCGCGAGTAAATGCGCCTGCTGCGGCGCCAAGTTCAACAGCGCGCGAATTGCTCCGCTGGTTCGTTGCCTGGCGCGCAATTCCAGCACTTGCCCCAGGAGAACCAGCGTGGTGATGACCGCCGCCGCTTCGAAATAAACGGGCGCGGCGCCATCCATGCCACGAAAAGAGGCCGGGAAGATCCGCGGGAAAAAAGTCGCTACAACGCTGTCGAGATACGCGGCACCCGTGCCCAATCCAATCAGAGTGAACATATTCGGGCTGCGGTTGAGGAGCGAGGACAAGAAGCGTACGAAAAAGGGCCACCCGCCCCAGAGGACCACCGGCGTCGCGAGAAAAAACTCGATTGCGTTGCGAACCTGTGGGGCGAGATGCAAGCCGAGCGATTCGCCAAGCATGGAAAGCAACAGGACCGGAAGCGATAGCGCCGCGCTGATCCAGAACCGCAGGCGCATCGAGTCGTATTGTGGATCAGCCTCGACGTCGGCGAAAACATCCATCGGCTCGAGCGCCATCCCGCAGATAGGACAGCTCCCTGGGCCAATCTGGATGATCTGCGGATGCATCGGACAGGTGTAACGAACCTTTTTCTCGTCCGCAGCGCGCGACGCGTCCGCTCCCGTCTGCTGCATAGCCCCGGGTTCCGCAGGTGCGGAGCTAGGTTCCGTTCCCTCAGTCCCGGGAACGGCGAGAAACTTGTCCGGCTCGTGGGAAAACCGTTCGGCACAGCCCTTCGAACAGAAGTAGTACGTTTTTCCGCCGTGCTCGACCTTACCGGCCGCCTTTTCCGATGCAACCATCATTCCGCAGACGGGATCCTTGTGCTTGGCCGGCCCTTGCAAAATCGGAAGTGACACTCCGCCTGCATCCTGCGAACTCATTGTGTGATCTCCTCTTGCCTCGGCGGCGCTAGCGCAGATGTGCGTAGATCAGTTCGAGCAGTTCGTCGTACATCGCTTCGGTTTCTGCTTTCTTCCTGCTGTTCAGCGCTTTGGCCGCACAGTGATGCAAGTGGTTCTTCATCAGGTTGCGGGCCACGCCTCGCAGGGCCTCTTGGACCGAGGCAACCTGGGTAATGATGTCGGCGCAATAGCGGTCCTCCTCGACCATTTTTTGCAGGCCGCGCACCTGGCCCTCGATGCGGCGCAAGCGCTTCCGATTCGCGTCTTTCAGTTCGGGGTCCACGCCCGCGGCTTTCCTCGCACCGGGGCCCGATTCGCAAGCGCAATTGGCAAGAGACACGTGGCCGTGCGCCCTCGAAACCCCGCGAATTTGCCCGGCTGCCTTTCCAATCATGATACCCTCCACGCCTATATATACCCCCTATCCCTATCTGGTGTCAAGCGCCCGCAAGCGCGCCTGCGGGCCCGCTTGCCGCACGCTGCTATACTACGTGCATGACTCTCGTGGAAATTACCTATGAATTGCAGTCCCCGCTGACAGAAGAGCAATTGCGCCATCTCGGGCAATTCGCGAACACCTATGGCCTGCGCAGCTTCCGCGTCGACGAATCCAAGAATCAACTCTCGTTTGAATACGACGCTTCACGCCTGCGCGAAACGCAGGTGGCCCATGTGCTGGGCCAGGCGCGCATCGCCGTCACCCGCAGAGTGAATTGAGCTCAAGCTGAGAGTCTTAGATTCTGGGGCAGGATTGCGAAAAAGAGGGGCCCCCGCTTGGGATCGGGGGCCCCGGAAGGCGCGTTTCAATTGCTGGCGTCGTTTTCACACCAGCGCGTGGGGTCATCCATCCTAGCTTCCCTCTCAGAGGCAGGTGGGAACGATCTGCAAAGAGTGACAAGCAAGCCCCTTCCCCCTCGCTTGCCACTTTTCACATCTCGTCATTTGAAACGCGCCCACGCGCCCTCTAATGCACGGCTCCCTCCAATGTAGGATTCGCCGCGGAATCAGATAAGTGTCTTATTATCTTAAGTTTACGTTCCGTAGATTATTCCCCAACGCGCTCCAAATCCGTACTCCTAGTCCAATTCGGAACGGTCTCCAGTCTGAATCGGGAGCCGCCTCTCTTCATCGAATTCGTTCGCCCCTCGCCCGCTAGTTCCAGGACTCTGGTAACAGGATTTCCGGACTCCCGGACTATCGGTTTTTCCCGGCCCTTTCCTCAGAATGCTCTTATGCGCCGTTTCACCAACAAGACCATCTCGTGGCGGCCTCCCCTGTTCAGACTCTACCTCCAGGGAATTATTCTCCTGGCCTGCTCGTTGACGCTCCTTGCGGACACACCCGCGTTGCTGCGGAGTGTTCCGGCAAGCGGGTGCTACTGCCATTGTGCGGAATCGCGCCTGCGAGGCGGCTGTGTGAAGATGTGCGATTCGAAGCGATATGTCTCGCGCCGGCGGGCAACAAAATGCGCGAAGCTTCATATGCAGTCGCCAACGCATAATTCGCATGCTGGCCCACAGTTCCCGCATCCTGACCGCGCCGAGCATGCCCAGCTCTCAAAGCAGCTCTAAGTTGTCAGTTGTAAGGATTTAGTTCCACCGCGGAACCGCCTAGAGAGTGTGTGTTGCCACCGGCGCTGGCGTGCGAGAACGGGGCTCGGCGCCAGGCTCACCCAGAAGCTTCGCCAGAATCTCGGGGATTTCGAAAACGGCGCGGTTCTCTTGCGCTGCCACGTTCCTTCGAAACTCGGCGAGGGCCGCAGGATCGAGCATCCGCTTCACTCCTTCCGTTACATCGTCAAAACTTTTCAAAACGATGCCGACGCCCTTTTCCTGCACCCACTCCGCGTTGTACCGCTCCTGCGGGAGCGTCCAGGCGTTGCATTCGATCAACACGGGGAGCTTGCGGACCATGGCTTCCGCGATGCTACCGGGGCCGGGCTTGCCGATCAGAAAATCAGCTGCACGCATCAGCCGATGCACTTCCTTCGTGAAGCCCACGACATGGATCGGCATGATCCATTTCTGAGCACGCAGCTTAGCCGCCAGCTCTTCATTCCGGCCACAGATCAAAATCAGTTGCAGCGGAAAGCCCGCCGCATTCA
>WNFJ01177713.1_pt1 | contig 17232 bp, 10 predicted proteins | sample 5400461 | NCBI WGS metagenome assembly WNFJ01 (sample SAMN13153349, study PRJNA577476) | soil metagenome | isolation source: 115 cm saprolite on Douglas fir-dominated hillslope | place: USA:California | collected 2013-09-17 | reverse complement strand
ACTGCCAGACGACACTCGGGATCGAGCTCTTCTAGTGCCCGGATCACACCCATCGAATTCGCCGTACTCACATAGAGAGCCTTCAGTTGCCCATCCTTCAGCACTAGCCTTCGCGTTTGGTCATAAGCCGCGCCCTCATCGTCGTGACTTTCCAACACAGCCGAAAGAACGAGGGAGCTGCCGGTCGAGTGGAGGCTATTCTTGAAACCGCGAACTTTCTCGGAATGGTCAAAGGTGGACAAGTCACCGGTCAAAACTGCTACCTTGCCCGGGCCTGAGGCCATACGGCTCAACAGTTCACCGACAAGTCCCCCGCTAATAAAGGGATCGGCCGACACACAGGTGAGTCGATCAGTGCCCGGCGCGTCAGTAGCCACGCAGACGACGGGAATTCCTTATCCATGGTTTTAGTTTTGCAGGGTGGCCGGGTGCGATAATAATCCCCTTACTGCCGTCAACGAGAGCCTCCTCGAACAATGCTTCGTCTTCCTCTCCAAGTGTGGGGTGAGAACGGAAACACAAATCAACTCCTGCTTGAAACGGGCCCGAGGCTTCCACGATGCCTGCGCGCACCGCGTCGAAAAAGGAGGCGATCTTGGCAGGAAGGTTGACCGCCAGCCGGACCTGCCACGGGGCCTTCAGATACCGAGCCACCAAATTTGGCTTGTATCCGAGCTTACGGGCCATGTTCAAGACGCGATCTTTTGTAGCCGGGTTTATGTCGCCCCGCGAGTGCAGGGCCCGGTCTACAGTCCCATTTGATAAGCCCAAGGCTTTAGCGATGTCCTTGATCCCGACAGGACGGGAATTGGCTGGCGCTTGGTGGCGGCCCATCTCTTCACCTGGTATGGCATTCGCTACGATGGGGCGACCGCGTGTGTGTGCTTTTCTCATCAGTCAGAAAGCTGAGATCCAGCCTTGCGTAGACCACAACATATAACAAGTATACGGATCAGGCGACCTAACTTGAAACATTCTCAATGAGAAATGTGTAAACCGATCTGGGATATAAGGTGAATGTAAGATTTCTCGCGCCCCCGCCACCCAGGCGAACCACCTCAACGTGTTGCTTCCAATCCGGAATCCCGGTCTCCGGAGCAGTTGTTGTTGCAATGACTTGCGCTGTTTCCCCGACGGCTTTGAACATGGACAAATCGTACTGGATAGTTTGCCGCGCATCTCCGGTCACAGTAACGAAGACGAGCTTGTGCGACTCGGAATCATAGGCAGCGATGGAGTTCGAGTCTCCAATGCCAATGATCCGGTAGCCGGGGCGGATGTACCTTGTAAACTGGCCGAAGACCCAGAACTTACCGTTGACGCGGATTAGCGAGGTATTTTGGTCGGGCTTGAACTGATCTTGCGTGTCGACATAGTCGGCGTTGAGCAAACCCCATCCGTAAACTTTCGAATCGGGCTCTACAGGCTGCCAGTACACCCACGCACTGGGGCGAAGCCCCCGAATATCGAGAACGATCGAACGAGCCATGGTGTAGCCCGAAGCGTCGCTTTCGCCATACTCGGACTGCCAGAGCGGCTTGTTCCCAGCGGCCGCTCGCAATGCCTCACGGTTAGGACCGCGGTAAGGCTCTGTCCCGCGGTAGTACCCGTGAACATTAACCTTGCCAACAGCCGCCCGCGCTGCTTCGCCGTAATCGTCCCACGTTTTCAAGGCAACATCCGTGTCGTTCTCATCCGCCGCGGCCACCATTACGTCGGTAAGCCCCAGTTGATCAAGCTTTTTTCGAAGTTGTTGAACGATGGCCTGCTGCATGCCGACGTCAAAGTGGCAACCTTCCTGGCGCCCTGGATACTTCCACCAATTTGCCGAAGGCTCGTTGAACGGTTCCACGGAACCAAAAGGTATGCCCCAATCCTCCTTCGCTTGGCGCGCGATTTCCGCCAGGTAAGTCACAAAACGCTCCTGATTTGCGGGCGCCAGGCAGTCGCTTCCGGCCTCGCTGCCCGCTGTGCTGTGATTGGAGTTCATCCACCACATGGGCGAGTCGGAAAACAGCTCGAAGACGTTTGCGCCCCTGGCCCGCGCCTTCAGCATCATGGAACGCTGGTTGCCGTCCACAGACCAATCCCACGCCGTTGGCTTCTGGCTGTCAGGATTCACCCAATAGCCGTGGATGTCCATTTGCCACTGTAGCTTGGGCCCTTTATTCTCGGCCGGCTGGTCAATCCCTCCCCCACCCACGTTGTATCGCACAAGATTGAGGCCGAGTCCCGGGTAACCATCGACCGACTTCGTGCTATAGATGAGATCCGCATAGTAGTCGGCGTTGGCGGTTCCCCCGACGGCGCGGCCCCACCAAGCGAGCGAACTGCCCCAGCCATCCCATCTGCCGAGATTTTGCGTCGGGTCTATCTTCACCGTACCTATCGCCGATGAGTTCTGGGAGTGAGCGCGCACTTGCCAGCCGAGAATACTCAAGAGCGGCACCGTCGTACTCAACCATTTCCGCATGATTGCCCTAACTTCTCCTACCCCTCAAAATCGTTGCCAACCTTCTAGTTTCGGCGCCCGTCAGAGTAACCCCGGGATTCAAAAACGTTTACGCTGGCGAATCCGCGCGTCATCTCGCTGCGAAAATCGGGTCTCCGGATTGGATTTCAATTCTCAGTGCCCACTTCTTCTTTTGCTTCGGCCTCAACACGTCGCAGCTGCCTCTATGTACCGCCTCTCGAAGAGAGTCCGGATACCCGGTACACGGCTCCAATCCGACTGTGAAATGCCCGCTCTCCGGGGACGGCCAGCCTCCCTGGCAAATCCATATTCCTAAATACGGAACGTCCTGTGGATTGAAATGAAATGCGATGGTTTCCTTTGTCCGGGGATAGCAAAGCGCGCAAAACCCCTCCTGCAATCGGGAGGTAAATACTTTGTCGGCCGAGCGAGCGCTCGCATCGCGCAGTTCCGAAAGATCCGCTCTCTCGCCATCCTTGCAAGCCGCTGTTGGCCAGCCGCAACTGTCGCCGAACTTGCCTAACCGCTCTCCCCGGGACCATTCCACGAACAGCCCTGATACCTCTTCTGGCAGCACAATCCGGCAAGAGGCTTCGACGGCCAGCAATGGGTGAGCGGACCACAAGAATGCAAATTCTTCGGACCCGGTATTCTCTATTTCGTACGCTAGCATGATCACGTTGTCTTCAACCCGCACGTTTTTTCGAAATCTGTAGGGCAGACTCTTCCCTGGTGTTTCGAAAAAGAGTTCTCCATCACCAGCCCAGTAATCCCAGGAAGTCGACCACAGGTCGCCATGGTCAGGCATCTTCCTACCTGCAAACCCAAGCCCGGGGTATATGCACTCCGCGATCGTGGGACAGCATTCATCAAAGCCTCCGGCTTCGTAGTCGGCGAAGCTCGCACCATAGGCGGCGCAGCGATACGGACGCTCACGAGGCTGGTAGAGAAATTCGCGCCCGCTTCGGATGCTCTTGAGCGAGTTCATTTTGGCGCCCAGTTCGGGAAGGAAGCTGACGAAAAGCTGATCGTTCGCCAACTGAACCGCCGAAAACTCTGCCTTTGAAGAAATGCTGGATTTCCCTGCGCTCATTTGGCAATTTCCAAAAAGCATTCTATGGAAACGTACGCAGCATAGCGACACCCTCGTCGCGGCTCTTCATTTAGGACTTCCGCCGCTATTCGCATTACGCATGGTGTATACAAACAGTTTGATCTCACTGCGTTGTTCGTTGGTCCGATCTTGCTGTTGCTGGCGTAGCCGCTCGAAGGTTATGAGCTCCTGATCCGCTCGCGCTTTATCGCCAGTTCGCCGCAAACTCTGAGCAAGGTGATAATGAACGCTGGCGTCATTGGGATTGGTCTTCAGCGCCCGCTCATACTCGGCGATGGCCTCAGGGTACCTCTGCTCACGAAAATAGAGTGTTCCGAGCAGTCTATGAGCGTCGGCGTAATCCGGGTCGATCTCGAGGCTCCGTTTCAGAAGAGATTCAATTTGTCCGGCCAACTCGGGCCGCGGCTCTTTCTCATTGATTTTCCACAGGCACATTGCGTAGTAGTAGCGCACCGCAGCGTTGTTCGCATCGGCTTTGAGGAAACTCTGCAAGCGAGAACGCGCTTCCGCAGCGATGGGAGGGGAAAAATTGTCGTATGCCGTTCCCACAAACGTAACCGGCAGAGAGTCGGACGGATCCAAGTCAGAGGCACGGAAGAAAGTGCGCGCCGCTTCGTCAAAGCGGTCCAACCCATAAAGGGCGATACCAAGGCCGTCCAGCAGGCGAGCTGCCTGGGGGAAGCGCGTTAGCCCAGATTGAAATATTTGAACTGCGGGCTCAAAAGTCTGGTGCAGAAGGAACTCGCTGCCCCAGTTCAAGATGTTCTCTTCGTTCGGCTCCATGCGCGCCGCGCGCTCGTACTGTCCCGCTGACGCCACGTAGTTCCCCGATTTCTCCTCCACTTCTCCTAGCAGGCTGTGAAGTTCTGCGGAGTCGTGTGACGTGATGAGGCGCTGAAGCTGGAGGCGAGCTTCGTCCAGTTTGCCGATTCGCTCATAGGCAAGCGCTAGGTCATAACCATTGTTGTATGCCGCGGGCTGAATTTCTTGTGCGCGCTTCAGAAAAGGAATCGCAGACGCAATGTCTCCCACTTGAATGTAGAACTCTCCCAAATTGTGATTCGGGTCGTAGCTGCGAGGCTCCAATCTCTCGGCTTCCCTAAACTGTTTTTCCGCTTCGCGGTTTTTCTGTAGCCGCAGAAGGTTAGTCGCAAATGCGGTCCGCGCTTCGGCAATGTCCGGCCCCAGTCGAACGGCTTTCGCGAGGTATGGATCGGCGTTTCTATATTCGTTTTCGCCCACGAAAACCAAGCCTGCCAATTCATTGACCTCAAAACTTTCCGGGGAGGAGGCCAGCAAGGAACTGAGCTCGCTTTCCGCTCTTGCATATTGCTGGTTGCGGTAAGCCGCGAGGGCGTCTTCAAATTTATGCCTTATTTCTTCGGCCGCCCTGTTCGCGTCTCGGGGCGGCTGCGCGCTTTGCGCGCCTCCCTCCGTTCTAGAGGCGCCCGACAAGAGTGCCGCTGCTGAAAGGAGGCGCACAGCAAGGCCTTTGGCACCTCTGGTGATAATGGAAGACTCGACGCTCATTTCCTTGATCAGCCGATTTTTTGTGACAGGCTATATCATCCGAGGCGTGGCTAATCTACGCAAGCCCGTCGACGCTTCTCTTATCCTACCCTCGTTGGCAGTGAGGGGAAAGAAATCAAGCTCCGGTGCCTGGCCATATGCCCAAAGGCCTCCAGAAGACAAGCGTCACCAATATAGTTTCAACGCCAATTGGATCTGGCGGGCAATTCCGCGCGTGCCATTAATTTGCGCAAATTGCGGTGACCGGAAATCCAGGGTGATAAAGCTGTTTGAAAAGTTCGGGTGGTTGAAGGTGTTAAAGAATTCGCTCCGGAATTCCAGGTTGGTCCTCTCTGTTACATGGAATTTCTTAAACAGGGACATATCCAGATTCTCGAAGCCTGGTCCGTGCGCTGGGGTAGGTGGCCCTCCAAGCGGCGAGAAATCCGTCTGACCGATGGCCGTCGCTGCTGGGGGTTGCGCAAAGGCCGCAGGATTCAGGAACTGCGTGATTCCATGCGGTCCTTTATGAGCGTAGACACTCTGCCCGGAGACGACATCAGCGTAACAACCGAAGTCTGCAGTAGTGGCTACGGGGCACCCGGACCCGGGCGAACCCCCTCCGAGGGAGATCGGGAATCCGTCCTGCAAGGTGTAGATCCACTGCGCGCTCCAGCCACCGATCACCGCGTCGAGAGCCCGTGAGGATCCGTTAGCAAGCCACTTGCCTTTGCCCACGGGGAGTTCCCAAATTCCGCTTGCATGGAAGATGTTGGGGACATCGTTTCCGCAATATTGATAGTCCTTTTGTCGCCCAAAGCCCGGCAGTGTGGGAGCGCGAGCGAAATTACCGTCCGCGATGCCCAGGATATTCTTGGTGTCCGTCCTGCACTGCGAGCGCGTGTAATTCGCCAGCAGGTTCAGGCCGTGACTAAAGCGTCGCTCAAACGCAAGTTGTACCGAGTTGTAGTAAGCGGACCCATTCGCCGCGACATAGTCACTGTTTTGCGAAAAATCAGGGAACGGAATGTGCTGGCTGACGGTTGTTCCCGGAGGCAAAATAATGCTGGGAATATTTCTCTTGTCGCCGTCTAACAAGTGATGCGTGTTGTTGCCGACGTAGGCGACAGTGACCGTCTGGCTGGGCGTCAACTCATACTCCACGGCTCCATTCCACTCCTGCGTGTAGGCGGTTTTCCAGGGCCGTTGAAATCCAACAAGGCTCAGCCCATTCGGACTGAAATTTGGACTTGCCGGATCCGGAGTGGCAGGCGTCAGCCCATTCTCGAGGGTAGCCTGCTGGCCGTTGGCATAAGTAAGGGGCGTGTAGTCGTTGGCCCGGAAAAACCCCAGGTTTACGGCAAACGGATAGTTGTATCCGGGGTCCGGGGCACCGCCGAGATTTTCAAAACCGCCGAAGAAGACGCCATAAGAGCTGCGCACCACGAGCTTGGGGGTAAAGCGGTACGCGAGGCCAACGCGCGGCGCAAAATTCGTGAGCGGCGTCGTGAAGACGCTCGAGCCGCTGATATAGTTGAGCTGAATTCCATCCTTCGCCAGGAGCGGGGCGAATGCCGCGGACAAAGGCGTATTTTTCTGCTTCGCAAGGATCACATATTGCGCTCCCGCTCCGTTGAGCGCGCCCGGCACCAGCCCGGCCTGCTTGCCGCTGCTTTCCCCAAGCCCTTGGAAAATTTCCCATCGCAGGCCCATGTTGATGGTTAGCTTCGAAGTCATCTTCCAATCGTCTTGGAAGTAGGTCCCGTAGTAATTGCGGAGGTCGTCGGGTTGCGTGATGTTCGACGCAAACACGGTACGTGCTCCCCCGACGTTATTGACTCCGTTAAGAACGGTTGCCGCCGTAGGTGTGAGCAAAAGGTCTGCCATTCCGGTGCTTCCGCCGACGTTCGGGATCCCGGCGGAGCCGCCGAACTGGAAATCACCACGAGACCATGCCGGATCGACCCACGGAAAATGCAGTCTCTGGTACTCAAACCCGCCTTTGAAGCTGTGTCCCCCGTGTACCTTGGTCAAGTTTTCCGTAAATTGGTAGGTGTCGCTCTCGCGCGTGTTAGGGCTGGCAAAAGCCCCTGCGCCAAGCGAAGTTAGTCCGTCGATGTCAATGCCGGGCAGCCCGCCATTGCCGCTGCCCTGCGGAATGCCCGGAATGCCATACTTGGCGGGAATGCCTTGTGTGCCCGCAAGGGCCGGCTGAACGGAGTTGTTCAGCCGGCTATAGCCAAAGCGCGCTTCGTTGATCAAGGTCGGCGAAAACGAGTGAGTTTCGCTTACGGCCAAGTTCCATGATTTATTGACAATGGCACCCTGGCCAAATCCGCTGTTGTCCCCGTCTCCTGTAATGGCGCTAGGGTTATTCGCTCGTTGCTTGCTGTAGCTGATTCGGCCGAACATCTGGTCCTTGTCGCTGAAATTTTGGTCCACTCGGGCGTCAAAATGATTGGTGTCATCGGGGTGGCTGCGAACCACCTGGAAATTGTTGACAAATACTCCGGGCGCGGTGGCCGCCGGATAAAGCCCCAGAAGCTTGATCGCATTTTGATCCAGGCGGCCGGAGGGTAACTGGTTCAGGAACTGCGTAAAGCCTGTGAAATCCGTGATTCCGACGATGCTCCCGTTGGTGTAAAAGGGATCGCGCACAAACCCGCTTGATTGAGCAACCAGCCCTGTCCCAGGATCAACTTGGCCCGCGGTCACTGGCCTAGTTGTGGCCGGATCGAAAATCGTTGGCGCATCAAACGTCCGCCCAAGCAAATCCTTCTGCGTAAAATTCTGCGCGGGGTTCGAAAATAAGTCGCGAAAGTCTGTAAATCCGCTGGTTACCTCGGCGGCCGTCGGAACGTTAGCCTGGAGTCCGGATCCCTGGCGAATCCGAGTGCCTTCATAGTCCCCGAAGACAAAAAGCTTGTTCTTGCGGATTGGCCCTCCTGCCGCAGCGCCGAATTGATTCCTCCTCAACTCACCCTTTCTTTGTTTAGGAGAGAAGAAGTATTGGTCCAAGCCAACCGCATCGAGTTTGTCGTTGCGCACAAACTCCCACGCCGTGCCGTGGAATTGATTCGTCCCGGATTTGATGGACGCATTGACCACGGCTCCGCCAGCTCGACCGAATTCTGCGCTGAAGTTGCTGGTTTGCACTTTGAATTCCTGAATCGCATCCGGCGGAGGCAGGTTGACGTACGCGGCGCCGTTCAGGAAATCCACCGTGTCATTGTTGTTGTCAATACCGTCCAACAGGTAGCTGTTGTGTACCGTCGTTAAGCCGTTGGCCACGAAACTTCCACTCTGATCCAGTCCGCGCGTCGCTACCAAGCCCGTCACGCCAGCCCCAAGTTGCGCCAGAAAGGTGTAATTGCGGCCATTCAACGGAAGATCGTTGATTTGCGCTCCTGTGGCAATTGTGCCGATCGAAGCGTCTTGCGTCTGCATTTGGGAAGGCGTAGCCGTCACTTCCACTGTTTCGGTAACCGCTCCGGGAACCAACTGAAAGTCCGCGCGTGCCTGCTCTTGAACATTGACGACAACATGGGCGGCTGCCTTACGGAATCCGGCAGCCTCGACAGAGACCGTATAGGAACCAATCTTTACTGGATTAAACGTATACGTGCCGTCACCGGCGGTAACCGCTGACACCACGAAGCCTGTGTCTTCGTTTTTTAGTGTGACCTTCGCGTTTGCCACCACTGCCCCGCTGGAATCTGTCACCGTGCCCCGAATTGTTCCCGTATCCACCTGGCCCATCGTAGGTCCTGCGGTGAGCGCAGAAGTTGCCGCCACTCCCGCGGCCAGCATGAGAGTCAACCACACTGTAGAAACTCGCATTTTCACCCCCCCAACTGAAATCCCGGGTCTCAGAGCCCAGAACATGCGAAGCCTTGTTCGACCGTGCACGTGCACGGTAATCGTGTACGTGCACGATCAGGCAAAACACTGGTCTTGTCAAGCGAAAAATGCGTGCTTTTGGGCCTGCCGGGAGATTGCTCCCAGCATGGCACACCAGCGCCGTGCACAATTTGAAAGGAAAAACGGTGAGCAGGCGCGGCAGATTACGTGCTCGGCCGGACGCTATCCCTATCTCCTGCGTCATTTTGGGGAGGGTTGCACACTTCCGGCAGGTTCATCCACCCGCACCATTCGATCTGCGGAAACGTCTTTAAGGCTCTGCGTAATTCCACTCGGCCAATGAATCTCTACCTTTTGTGCTTTTGTATCGGTCCCCAGGCCAAAATGTAAACGCTTATCGCTAGAAGAGAGATAGCTACCAGCCGTAGTCACTGTCGCGTATTGTGTGCCTTGGCTGGTTATCATCCTGACCGACGCCCCTATCGCGTCCCGATTGCTTTTGTGTCCTATCAAGTTCAGCCCCAGCCAGTGGAAACGCGTGTCCGTTTCGTTTTGCAAGATATGAACCGGCCCGCCGTTCGTAGTCACCACGGCATCGACGCGCCCATCATTGTCCAGGTCTCCTGTAGCCAGTCCCCGGCTCGCCCAAGCTTGATGGAAAACTTCCCCGGAACCCTCGGAGACGTCAACGAATCCGTGGCCCGTGTTCCGCGCCAGCAGCATTCGTTCGCGGTAATGGAGTTGTGGATAGACTAGCTCGACCGTGTCAAGCACGTGGGCCTGCACGACGAAAAGATCCTTCCAGCCATCATTGTCGTAGTCGATCAGCCGTAATCCCCAGCCCGAATGCAACCGCGTCATCTCTCCTAGTCCCGAACTCTCCGTTGTATAGGCAAAGGTGCCGTCACCGTTATTCCGGTAAAGGGCGTACTTCTGATAAGCCAGATTACTGATCACCAGGTCGGGCAGGCCGTCGTTGTCGTAATCAGAGAAATCCACTCCCATCCCTGCGTAAACGTGCCCATCTGCATCCACGCCCACTCCCGCAAGCAGCCCCACTTCGTCGAAAGTCCCGTCTCCCCTGTTCTGATACAGGAATTCAGGCATGGAATCGTTTGCGATGAACACGTCAGTGTGTCCATCGCCGTTGAAATCAGCAACTGCAACACCTAGCCCCTTTCCGGGCTTCGTGAAACCTATTTTCTTGCTGACTTCGGTAAAGTGGCCATTCCCGTCATTGTGATAAACAAGAGGCAGAATTGGCTGAAATTGATCGGGATGGCAATAAGACCGGTAGCCCTCTTTCCGTTCGCCGCACCAAATATCTCCAAAATCCCATTGCAGGTAGCGCAGCACGACCAAATCGAGCAAACCGTCGCCATCCAGGTCCACCCACGCTGCACTTGTGGACCAGCCGCCACCGCCTACACCAGCTTTCTCAGTGACATCGCTGAAGGTCCCATCTCCGTTGTTGTGATACAGGCGGTTGCCGCCATACGCCGTTACGTACAGATCTTCGTACCCATCATTGTCGTAATCTCCCACTGCCACGCCCATTCCATATCCCACGCCTTGCAAACCGGCTTTTTCCGTGACGTCCTCAAACGTGCCATCCGGCTTTTGATGATAAAGACGATTCCAGTATTTTGGCCCGGTCTTTTTTGGAATCGTGCCGGGTGAAGAGGGCTCGTTGATCTCCGCGCCGTTTACAACGAACAAGTCGAGCCTGCCGTCGTTGTCGTAGTCGAACAGCGCTATTCCGGAGCCCATGGTCTCGAGAAGATATTTCTTGGAAGTATGCGGAGCCGCATGTTCAAAGCGAACTCCAAGCTTCGAAGTCACATCAACGAATTTGGCGGCCGACGCAGGCGCGGCCTGATATTCATTACTGCCTGCCGCAGCCTTTAGGCCGATGCCCAGCAAGGCCGTTGCTACAAGGCACAACGCCGCGATGCTTCCCGCTTCCCGGAAAACCTTATTGCTCGTCCTGGTCCACAGTCTCACCATGCTCATCATGCGTGGATGGCGAAGAGGCCTTTTTGAATCGAGGGGAGTCAACGCTTTGCGTCAGCCATAGTTAACGCCAGTTCGTAAAATTCCTGCCGGGCCGCGGGTGAGAGTGCAACGGTTTTCGCGTGGGAATTTTCTGTTATCGACGCGGCATCGAGCGTGGCGCTGATCTTCTCCACATCCAGCGTCCCTTGTGGAAACATTTCAGCGCATTGTTTTAGTACCTGGCGCGCGTCTCCAATTCGGCCTTCTTCATAGTAGAGCATTCCCAGCGAAACGTAGGCCGTCTCGCGCGCGGGCATCAGCTCAACCGCCTTTCTTAAGTATTTTTCTCCATCTTGTATATCTCCTCGCACTACGGCCACGATCCCCGCTACCCAATGCAAAGGACCAGAGTCGGGAATTCGAGCCAAACCTTCCTGCGCCGTTGCTTTTGCCGCATCCGCAGCTCCCGCCCGCAGTTGCTCCAGGGCTAGAGAAACGTAACACCGATCGTTGTTGGGCGATTTGCCAACGGCTTCTTTTAGGACCTCTTGCGCCTCCTGGCCGCGGCCTAGACCCGCGTAGACATCTCCAAGCAGGGACAGATAAGAACTGTCTCTTTGCTCCGGCGACGATAGCTCGAGGAGCGGTTGAAGCGCTGCTTGGTAGTTGCCGCTTTGAAAATACACCTCGCCGAGGTTGTATTTTGCTTCCTCAGAAGCTGGATCTACTTTCAAAGCGGCTTGCAGGTATTGCACGGCCGCGGAATTCGACCGAAAACGCCCCAGCAATACTCCAATGCCTAGTTCCGTTCGAAAGTCCCCTCCGCTGACTTCCTCCAACCGCTGAAGAACCTCCATGGCATCTCTTTCGCGCCTGGCCTTAAGCAACGCCTCGGCCAAAAGATAGAGACTGCGAGGGCGATCCGGGTGCTGCTTCACTTCCATTTCCAATTCGTGGAGATCCGCCGCACTTTGCTGGGCAATCGGCAATGCGTTCCTCCGTTCCAAATAATCGAAAAAATGTTGAAGGGGATAAGGAGCTGGTTCCGGATTTTTCGAGAGCGTTTGGAAGACGCTCATGTCCCTGCGCGCTGCCTCCAGCTGGTGTGCGCTTCTTTCCGCAATCGCCAGCTTGTAATGTGCGGCGGCCAGCCCCTGATTGACCTGAATGCAGCGCCGCAGAAGGGGAATCGCTTCCTCGTATTGTCGCTGGTCCATTTTGACGCCTGCCAGTTCCAAAAGTGCGTCTGCATAATTCGGATCGGCGCGAACAGCTCGCTCGAGATAGCTTTCTGCCAAGAGCGGCTTTCCCTGTGTTTTTGCAATCACCCCGAGGTGGAATAATGCGGGCAGATTTTCCGGATCTCCTTTGAGGCTCTCATCAAGAAAATGCTTCGCTTCCTCGTATTGGCCTAGATGGCGATAGCACATTCCCATCAACGCGTAGGAGCGCGGCGAAGGATCCAGGCCGACGAGCGTCTTGAACTCTTTCACCGCCATTTCGACTTTGCCCACCGTGAAGTAACTCTCGCCCAGTGCCGCATGAAGATCCGCCCGGCGCGGGTCGATTTGCACCCCTTCCCTCAGGACTTCGATGGCGTCTTCAAAGAACTGTTGCTTCATGCTCAAACGCCCCATCAAAAGCAAAATATCCGTGTTTCTTGTCGAGATCTTTCGCGCCCGCACAAGCAGCTCAAGCGCATCCACGTCTTTCCCCAGGTCCGTCTCGGCCCTTGCCATAAGATGGAGCGTGTCCGCGGAATCGGGCTGTAAGTGCAACGCCTGGTCGAGTGTCTCCTGAGCCTTCGCGGGCTGTCCGCTTAACAGATAGGCCTGGCCCAGGTCATGCAGAATGTCGAACGTCTGTGGCTCGAGCGCGTTCGCCAGCTCAAACTCATGGATTGCGTTCTGGTATTGACGATGCGAGCCAAGAAGTACGCCGAGCGAAAAATGCACCTTCGTATCTTTTGGCCAGCTCTGCGACAATGTTTCCGCAGTTGCCAGCCCGGATGCATTATTTCCTGAACTAAGGTAGGCGCGAACCAGGTTCAAGCGCGTAGGCACGTCTGGATGGCGAACGCGCAGAAGATAAGGAATGGATTCTTTCGCCTTGTTGCGATCGAGCAGCAGCAATCCGAGGTTGTAATTTGCTGTCGCGTCTTCGGGCTTCAATCGCAAACTCTTGCGGAATATCTGTTCGGCAAGATCAGTTCTCTTCTGCGCCGCGTAGCTCGTCGCTAAATTATTGAGGGTGTCGACGGAGTCCGGCTTGATTGCCAGGGCCCGCTCAAATTGCGGGATTGCCTCAGCGTCCTTACCTTGTTGTTGATAAATAACGCCAAGTAAATTAAGTCCTACGACGCTTTTGGGGCTGCGGTCCAAGCCATGCCTCGCCGCAACCCCGGCCTCGTCCAGCAGCCCCTTCTGGAGCAGTTGCTTTGCCTCTTCAAAGTCGTCGGCCGCGGGCGCCCTACCTGGAGCCTCAGACGAATGACCAGCTTGCGCATGAACCAGAAGAGACAGCGGGCCCACGGCAACGGCAAAAATAAAGCCGACAATTGCGCTCCGACTCGCCATGACTTGCCTTGCTCCCTGATTCTCGCCAAAGCATACATGATTCTCGCGCCGCGCGCGGGTATCGAAAAGCGCCGCCGGCGATTCTGCGCTTTATCAAGGCTGGCCGGATTATTGACAAAGCGAGTCATGCCTATCCGGGTCGGCAACTTTCTAGCTGGAAGCGGATGCGATCTCACTGAACTCCGAATCTTTTATTAGGGTCTTTACCGGATTGTTCCTCATATCCCTCATCCATCATTCTCCGTTGCGACTCAAGCCCTTGAAACGCGCTCGGGCAGCCATCTTAAATTTTTTTTGCTATCATCGCACGCCATGCATTGGAACAAAGTACTTCGAATCGCTTGTTTTTCTTGCACCCTCGTTTTGGCGGGCGCGTTACGGGCACAGTCCGTCCAGTATTTCTCATGGGCGCGGGGATTCATTTGAATCTCCGGGGCGACTTCGATAGCACCGCCGTGTTGCTGGAGAGAGTGCAGTAGCTCAAAGAGAGTCCTATTTAGGTTTCCGAAATGTCAAAAGCATCCACATATCGTGCTTCCTTGCTCTTTCTCATACTTTCCCTGTCTTGTGCTTTCGCGAGCAGCCGCCCTGTCAACAAATCGCTTACAAACGATGTCCGCAATTACGGGCATATACAAGTTTCTCAGACTGCCGAAAGCGTTGTAGTGAATACAGGCCCCATTCAAATCACTTTTTCCCTCGCCTCGGGGCTTGCCTCCTATTCTTGGAACAAGGTCCGCAGGATAAGCGACGCGTACAGCGCGGCTCGCCTCGGCACTTTCCTCAAGAGCACGGATTATTCCACGCATCAGTTTCTGGCCTCCGATGTTCGACGGCTAAGAGATGGTTTTGGACGAGGCGTCAGACTCTCCTTCTTAAATACAGAAGAAGGTAAGCCCGCGTTGCGGCAGATCTATTATCTGTATGAAGGAAGGCCGTTCTTTTTGCTAGAGATCACCTTGGAGAGTCCGACGGCAATAAGCACGAATTGGCTAGCCCCCCTGCAAATGGATAAACCGGGCAACGTAAGCATCGGCGGGTCCGCGGATGAACGCGTGCTGATTGCGCCTTGGGACAACGACAACTTTATGCGCTATCGCGGCGAGCCGATTGACAGCGCCGGTTCTAGCTATGAAGTGACCTCCATCTATGACAACGTCAGCCGCAACGGTCTCGTCATTGGGTCCGTCACGCATGACACATGGAAGTCGGCAATCGATTATCGGGGTTCGCATGACAGGCTCGAAATCCTCACGGTATACGGAGGCGCTTCTTCCTCAGTGACTCAGGACACTGTTCCCCATGGAGCTGTCTCTGGGCCTTCGGTCGTCTCACCGCGATTTTTCGTTGGTTACTTTGAGAATTGGCGTGCCGGCATGGACCAATATGGCTGGGCCAACAGCGTCATCACTCCTCCTCTTCCCTGGGCTGGTGAAATGCCAGTCGGTTGGAATAGCTGGTACGCCTATGAGTGCAACATTAATTCGGAAGCCATGATGTCCACTTCTGATTTTATCCGCGACAACTTGCAAAACCGGGGCTATGGCAACAACGGCGTTGTCTATATCAACTGGGACTCGTTCTGCGGAGCAGGGCCGCAACCCGACTACCAAAAGGTGGCGGAGCACATCAGAAAGAACGGGCAGCATCCGGGCATCTACTTTGTGCCCTTTGCGCGTTTCGGCAAAGAAAGTGACGAAGAGAAGGTACCCGGCACGAACGGCCAATACACATGGAACGATCTCCTTCTGCGCGATGCGAACCAGGTGCCGATTCCCGCCCACATTGGCCGCCCTCTCGATCCCACGCACCCCGGCACACGAATGTATGTCGAATCTGCGCTGAACGAATTCAAACAGTGGGGCTACGAATACGTGAAGTTAGATTTCCTCTCCCATGGGGCCATGGAAGGCAAGCACTATATGTCCGGCTTGACTGCCATGCAGGCCTATAACTACGGCATGCGATATATTCGGGATGCCGTGCGGGGCCGAATGTTTGTTAGTTTGTCCATCGCTCCGCTATTTCCAGGCGCCGAATACGCACATTCGCGTCGCATTTCCTGCGACGCAGCTGGCTCCATCAAAGATATCGAATACATGCTGAACTCGGTGACCTACGGCTGGTGGTTGGACAAATACTATCGCTATAACGACGGTGACCTTGTGGTGGTCGGACGGAATACTGCTAACGAGGCAGTAAGCCGAATAACCGCTTCCGCCATCGTTGGCATGTTTCTTGACAGCGACGCTCTCGCGGGGATTCTATCCGTGCAGGATCGGGCGCGCGACCTGCTCACACGCCCCGCGATCCTTGCCGTTGCCCGCATGGGAAAGACGTTCCGCCCCGTGGAAAACAACACTGGAGATCGTGCGACGGATGAATTTGTGTACCGCAAGGGGGCGACTTGGTATTTGGCTGTGTTTAATTACCAGCAGGAGCCTGTTACAAAGCACATTGACCTTGCGCGAGCCGGTCTCAGCCCGCGCACACGCTATCGCATCACGGATCTCTGGAACGGGACTTCTTTTGCGGCGCTTGACAAGTTCTCAGTGAACCTTGAAGGGGCTCAAGCCGCGCTTTTTTCTCTTGAGGCGCCTTGAGTTGCAACACTCGCTTTGCAGATCTAGCCAAGGAGCAGACGGGGAGGAAGGAGCCTGTTCAGCGTTGGATTTTTGCCACGTCCCGAACGCCTCCCCACTGAGAGTTTCCTCCACACTTTTCGGCGTCACAATTACGTAGTTGAAAACAGGTAAAGGCGCGCGCGACGCGAATCAGGCTATTTACGCTCGATGGCTACTGCAATGTGGACGTCCCCGGTGTTGGCGGCCGAGAGACGTAGGCCGAAGCGACAGCCTTGTGGCTCGGATTCGGGTGAGACAGCATCGTCGAGTTCCAGGACCGAGGGAACCATCCTTCCGGTGTGAGCTGGTCGCCAGACGGGAAATTCCTTTATATGAACTTTCGGGAGTTCATGTATGCGATTCCTTACGGCCCGGCCAAATGCTGCCGCCCATACCCACCTCAGGATTTCGATCGAAGGAAGACGTTGCTGCCTTGCCGGGTGCGCGGCTGATCCCGCGGCAAGGAGCGTTTCCCGGCACCGACCCGTCCATCTATGCCTTTACGAAGGTCGCCACCCACCGCAATATTTACCGGGTTTCGGTGCCTTGAACGGGCTCGGTTTTTAACATGTCGCCCTCTACCCCGAATGCGTTGGGCCGCTAGGGACATCTTCCGGCCCTTCTTCTGCGGCCCGGACATCAATAATTCCGAGATGGCCGCCGATTGCGGGCGAATCACGGGTAATCGGGCAGTCATCCCAACTATTGCGGCGGAATAAGCCCCTATTGAAAACTCCATCCAGCGATTTTCCATTCGGATGTAACATTGTTCACTCCGAATCGCCTGGTTAGCGGTTCCAGTTTCACCTTCTTGGTTGTCTCTGATTTCAAAGGCATTAACGCCGTATGGCATTTTGGCGAGGGACAGGTCCGCTTAGGCATCGGTATGGAAGTGCTGCTTGCTGGGCGCTAAAATGAGATCGTCCGTCGCACTGCTGGTTCCGTGTCCAATATAAATGTTGTACGACGCCCAAGATTGAGAACACGGACCCGCGAGTTGCGCTTCCATTGTTTGCTTTCGCGCCAGCTGAGGTCATAATGAAGGCCATTGGAGGTCGGTCCGCCCACCCATGGAATGTC
>WNFJ01115344.1_pt1 | contig 17235 bp, 14 predicted proteins | sample 5400461 | NCBI WGS metagenome assembly WNFJ01 (sample SAMN13153349, study PRJNA577476) | soil metagenome | isolation source: 115 cm saprolite on Douglas fir-dominated hillslope | place: USA:California | collected 2013-09-17 | reverse complement strand
GCAGGCGTTACTCGGGCACGCGAGTCTTTCCACGACACAGATCTACACGCACGTAACCGTCGAACGTCTGAAGAAAGCGTACGCGGATGCGCATCCGCGGGCGTAATTGAGAAGTGTGGCTTAGCTCGACGCCGGCGCCGCCGGTGCGCTGCTTTGTGTCTGTGATTCCGGAACCTGGAAAGATAGCTTGCCGTCAGCCGCAACGACATCCACGCGGTCGCCGGGTTTGACGTTGCCGCGGAGCAATTCTTCCGCGAGCGGATCTTCAAGAAAACGTTCGACAGCGCGACGCATCGGTCGGGCGCCGTATTGCGGATCGTACCCTTTGTCGATCAGAAATTCCTTCGCGCTTTGTTGCAGGTCGATGTGGACTTCCTTGGCTTTGATGCGCATGAGCACTTTGTCCACTTCCAAATCAACGATACGCAACAGCTCCGATTTACAGGAACTCGGGTTTAAAGACGCGCTTCGTTTCATCGAGAATCTTGTCGCGCATCGAATCGTAATCGTGTCCCTCGCTCGGTGCGCCGAATCCCATCACCGTCTGCTTCTTCAGCAAATCAGCGCCGACGTTCGACGTCATGATGATGATCGTGTTCCGGAAATCGATCTTGCGGCCTAACGAGTCTGTAATCTTGCCGTCTTCCAAAATCTGCAAAAGAAGATGCATCACATCTGGGTGCGCCTTTTCAATTTCATCGAAAAGCACGACCGAATACGGCCGGCGCCGCACGGCTTCGGAAAGTTGTCCGCCTTCCTCGTAACCCACATACCCTGGCGGCGACCCAATCAAACGGGACGCCGTGAATTTCTCCATGTACTCCGACATGTCGATTTGGATCAACGCATCGGCGTCGCCGAACATGAACTCTGCGAGCGTCCGCGCGAGGTAGGTTTTGCCGACACCGGTCGGACCAAGAAACACGAAGGAACCGATTGGACGCTTGGGATCTTTCAAATCCGCGCGCGAGCGCCGCAACGCCTTGCTAATTGCGGTGACTGCTTCGTGCTGGCCGATGACGCGCTCTTTGAGCTCCGCCTCCATCCTGAGCAGCTTTTGGGTCTCCTGCTCTTCCATCCGCTGGAGCGGAACGCCCGTGACTTTCGAGATGATGTGCATCATGTCGTCGCCAGTCACGACGACCTCTTTCTCTTCGCGTTCTTCGCGCCACTTGGTCAAAATGGCATCGAGTTTTTCCTTGGTTTGCTTCTCCTTGTCGCGAAGCGAAGCGGCTTTTTCAAAATCCTGGGCCTTGATCGCTCCTTCTTTTTCCAGACGGATGGCTTCGATTTCTTTCTCGATATCCTTCACGTCTGGCGGCCGCGTCATTGAGTTGATGCGAGCGCGCGCGCCTGCCTCGTCCATGACATCGATGGCTTTATCGGGAAGAAAGCGGCCGGTGATGTAACGATCGGAAAATCTAACGGCGGTCTCGAGTGCTTCGTCGGTGAGCTTGGCTTTGTGATGCGCCTCGTACTTCGGGCGCAAACCTTTCAAGATTTGAATGGCTTCATCAACGGTCGGCGCATCGACCTTTATCGTCTGAAACCGGCGTTCCAGCGCGGCATCTTTCTCAATGTACTTGCGGTATTCGTTCATCGTTGTCGCGCCAACGCATTGCAATTCGCCGCGGCTCAGGGCCGGCTTAATGATGTTGGACGCGTCCATCGCGCCTTCGGCTGAACCTGCGCCGACGATCGTGTGCAGCTCATCGATAAAAAGGATCACGTTCTTGGAACGACGGATCTCGTCCATCACCGCTTTGATTCGTTCTTCGAACTGGCCGCGATATTTTGTTCCTGCGACCATTAACGCCAGGTCGAGTGTGATCACACGCTTATCCCGCAATAGTTCCGGCACGTTACCGTTTGAGATTTCCTGCGCCAGTCCCTCGGCAATCGCTGTTTTGCCCACGCCTGCTTCGCCAATCAGTACCGGATTGTTCTTCGTGCGCCGGCAAAGGACTTGAATGACGCGCTCGATTTCGTTGTGCCGGCCAATCACCGGATCGAGTTCGCCTTTACGCGCTAACTCGGTTAGATCGCGACCAAATGCACGGAGCGCCGGCGTCTTGACGTCTTTCTTTGCCGGCTCCCCTTCCTGTTCCGCCTCGGACGGCGTGAAATTCGGATCGAGCTCTTTCAAGATTTCGTTGCGCGTACGTTCGATATCGAGTTCCAGAGTCTTCAACACTCTGGCAGCAACCCCCTCGCCTTCGCGCAATAGCCCGAGTAAAATGTGTTCCGTCCCGACATAGGAATGATTGAGCGCCTTGGCCTCTTTGCCAGCAAGTGCCAGCACTTTTTTGACGCGAGGCGTGTACGGCACGTTGCCGACCATCTTTGTCTCAGGTCCGGAACCGACTTGTTTCTCCACTTCCATCCGCACCGTCTCGAGATCGAGCCCCATCTTTTGCAAGACGTTTACTGCCACGCCCTGGCCGAGCTTGATCAGCCCAAGAAGCAAGTGCTCGGTACCCACGTAGTTGTGGTTAAACCGGTCGGCTTCCTTGCGAGCAAGCGCCAAAACCTGTTGAGCCCGCGGTGTGAAATTATTCATTACTCGATGGTCCGTTCGTCAAGCCATTGCCTGAGTCTCGTACCATCTTACTAATATCAGGTTTAGGGAAAATTTTCAACCGGTCACGGATGATTTGGGCCCGCAGATAGTCGCGCTCTTCAGCATTTAGCTTCTGTTGCGAGTTCTTTTGCAGATGCGCCGGCTGTGTCTCGATGAACAATTCGTCGATTTGCAGGCGCTGATGTTCCGGGAACGCGCCGAGATCCATTCCAAGCTTGATAACCGACAGCAGGTTGAGCGCTTCCTTGGACGGCATGGCATACGCGTAAGTTAGAACGCCATAGGCGCGGCCGATCTGATCGCAAAGTGTGCTCGGTTTTCTCTGGAGCAAAGTCTGGCGCGCGTCGTGTTCCTTATCAATAATCGTCTCGATGACTTTGGTCAGACGATTGATGATGTCTTCTTCTTTTTCACCGAGCGTAGTCTGATTCGAAATCTGAAAGAGATTGCCCATGGCTTCGGTGCCTTCGCCGTAAAGGCCGCGCACTGCGAGCCCGATTTTACTGACCGCCTGGATGACTTGGTTGATCAGGTCGCTCAGGACCAGCCCCGGCAGATGCAGCATCGCAGAAGCGCGCATGCCGGTCCCGACGTTCGTCGGACAAGCGGTCAAATAGCCAAGTTGCGGATCGAAGGCGAAGTCGAGTTTGCTTTCAAGCGCGGTGTCGATCTTATCGACCAGCTTGAATGCCTGTTTCAACTGAAGACCGGAACGAATGGATTGCATCCGGAGATGATCTTCTTCGTTGATCATGACGCTGAGCGTTTGCCGCCGATTCACCACCACTGCACTGCCCGCGCCCTTGGCGGCATGCTCGCGACTGATCAAGTGGCGCTCGACCAGTACCTGTTTGTCCAACACCGCCAGATCCTGCAAGCCTTCGGAAAACGCGTCCTGCATCTCCGGAAGCTCTTCCACACGCGACCGGATCTGTTCGAGGACCGACGTGCGTTCCGCCTTCTTCGCCCATCCCGGAAAAGCACGGTTACGCAAATTTCGCGCGAGGCGGACGCGGCTGCTGATTACAACCTGGTGATGTGGCCCTTCACCTCGCAGCCATTCGCCCGCAGTGGAAAGCATGCTTGAAAATTTCATACTGAATTCGAAAGGCCGGTTTCGAGCTGTTTAATTTGATCGCGCAGCGAGGCAGCACTCTCGTAGTTCTCGTCAGCCACGGCTTTCTGTAGATTTTCAGTGAGGGCGCGCACTCGCTGGTTCAGTGCCATGGTGCGCTGCGCGCGTTCCGGCAATTTTCCGACATGTTCGGTCCCTTTATGCATCGCTTTTAACAGCGAACCCAAACCCTCGGCAAAGGTCCCGTAGCATTCGCTGCAACCAAGGCGACCTGTTTTTTTGAAGTCCGCCTGACTAAAACCGCACACGGAGCATTTCTTAGCCGGCGCTCCTTTTTCAATCTCTTCGGCTGCCCCGATGCCAAGCAGCAAATCCGCGAGCGCGAAACTGGTCGGATCCTGGACACCTTTTTCCTTCGAGCAAGCTTCGCACAGGTTTACCTTGTGCATCTTGCCTTCGAGGATCTGTGTCAGGAAAACTGTCGCATCATTACATTTACAAACGTCGCACAACATCTTTGTTAGTTAGACCGTGATCTGCTGCAAACATTCAACCCGATACACAGTGCCCTGACATCGTCTCGCTCGGCGATCCTTACTATTAATCGAAAATCGGCGTGCCAGTGTTGTGTGTCATATCGCGGAACCGGGCGACGATGCGCATTGTGATCGGGCCGGGTTTTCCGTCTCCGATAATACGGCCATCGGCTTTAACCACTGGAACGATCTCGGCAGCAGTTCCCGTGAGGAAGCATTCGTCGGCCACGAAAATGTCGTGCCGCGTGAAATCTGCCTCGATCACTTTGATGTCGAACTCGCCAGCCATATCAAACACGACCGATCGCGTGATTCCTTGTAATGCTCCGGCCGTGATCGGGGGCGTGAAGATCTGGCCATGCTTGATGATGAAGACGTTGTCGGCAGTGCATTCGGCGACGTTTCCTGCGTCGTTCAACATCAATGCTTCATCAGCGCTGGCAAGGTTGCCTTCGATCCGAGCCATTACGTTGTTCAAGTAGTTCAAGGATTTAACCGCCGGATTGAGAGATGCCGGATTGCTGCGTCGCGTCGCGACAGTAACAATGCTCAGCCCTTTCCGGTAAAAATCCTCGTGATAAAGAGCGATCGTCGCCACAATTATGATCACGCTCGGATTCTTGCACTGCTCCGGATTCAAACCCAGGTTGCCAACTCCGCGGGTGACGACCAGACGAATGTAACCGTCACGCAAATGATTTTGCCGGATCGTTTCAAGCAACGCCTCCGTCATCTCCTGCCGGGTCATGGGAATATCGAGACAAATCGAACGCGCTGAATTCCAAAGGCGCTCCAGGTGTTGTTCCAGGCGAAAAACGCGGCCGTTGTAAAAACGTATGCCCTCGAAAATTCCATCGCCGTAGAGCAAACCATGATCGAACACCGAAACCTTTGCGTTTGCTTCCGAATAGAATTTCCCGTCGATGTAAATCTTCGCTTCCCTGACGCCCGTTGTCGGACGCGGCCGACTTTCTATCGCAGGTTCAATTGTTTCCTCGGTCGCACGCCTGCGAGCCTTTGGTTCCTCCAATACCGTCGCATCAGTGGTTTTCATGTTAGCAACAAAACCTCAAATGTTTAGACGCGCAATTCAAACCGCAAAATCGGCGGCGCAAGCGGAATCACTGCAGTGCTCCATCCACGATGTGCAACTGCCGATCGCCGCGCGCTGCCAGACGGGTGTCGTGCGTAACGACCAGAAGAGTTTTGCTGCGATCGCGCGCCAGATTTAGCAGCAGATCCATGATCGTGTCGCCCGTTTTCGAATCGAGATTTCCCGTCGGCTCATCAGCAAAAATAATGTCGGGATCATTCGTTAGTGCTCGCGCAATGGCCACGCGCTGCTGCTCTCCGCCTGACAATTCTGCGGGCAAATGATGCATGCGGTCTGCCAGCCCTACTGCGGCCAAACTCTCCTCGGCCTCTCCCTTGATTACACGATGCCCGATCATTCCCGGCAGCAGAACATTTTCGAGTGCGGTCAGTTCGTGCAGCAAAAAATAACACTGAAACACAAAGCCCATTTTTTCGTTTCGCAGACGGGCTTCCGCGGACGAGCTGCCGCTATAAAGCTCGCGCCCTTCGAATTTCACCGTTCCTGATTCCGGACGTTCCAGCCCCGCCAACGTGTAGAGCAGCGTCGTCTTGCCCGCGCCGGATGCACCGGAAAGAAAAACCGTTTCGTTGTGGGCGATGTCCATTGAGATCCCGCGCAAGACCTCAATTCGCCTGGCGCCCATTCGAAACGACTTGCAAATATCTCGGGCAATCAGTTGCGGCTGCTCCACGAGCAAGTATCTCCCGCTAATCTGTTCTGGTGCAAGAGCGCGATGGCAAAAAAGCTGCCGTCGAAAAAGTCAGGACGCCGCGCTGCGATGTTCTTTCATTTATGACATGTCTAGCGATTGAGGCGTGGGCTGATCGCGATCGCGGAGGTTATGTAAAGAGAGTCGCCGCACAGCTACTTCCCAACAAAAAGCCGCCGTCGAAAAACCATTCGCGGCGGCTTTTGGCAAAATCAGCGCGTTTGTTCGCTATGCCAGGCCTAGCGCCTGAAGCGTTGGCTGATCGATGGTGGATGTGGTGTAAAGCCCGTGATCGCGCTGATAATCTGCGATCGCACCACGTGTAAGCGGCCCAATAAGACCATCCACTTCTCCGTGGTAATAACCTTGTTGCTGAAGCGCTGCCTGCGCGTTCGCAATTACCTGGTCTGGTGGCAGGCGATTATAAGCATAGATAGGTCCATCCCATGCATAATACGCGTTGGGAGCGTAACCCCAGGCTGGGAACCAGTAGCCCGCGTTCCAGTAATAAGGCGCTCCGAACACAAACGTGATGTTGTTACCGTAATGACCACGCCACCAGTTTTGATCATGCCACTCTGATTTGTAATTACGGAACACTGTGTATTGGCGGCCTTGCCAGTTTTGGCTTCCTGCGATGCGTCTGCCTTGCTGGAACCTTACCGGCGGCGCCTTTGCAGTATTCGGCTGTTTTGGAAGATTGAAGTGCTGCGGCTTAAGCGGCTTCCCATGGGCGAACTTCCCGTTTGCCGCGTTTTGGCCCGAAACAGTCGCAGCCTTCGCCTGGTTCGGTTTGCCTGCTCCCTTCACTTGGCCAGCGTTCGCCGCTTTGGCTGTTTGTCTCTCAGTTTGGGTTTGGTTCTTCTTGGCTTTCTGGGCTTGATAAGCAGCGTTGGAAGTCTGAGCCGCCTTCGCCTTTTGCCCATGATAGGTTGCCGTTGACGTTTGGCTCTTCTTACCTTGCTGGCCATGATACGCTGCCGTTGAGGTTTGACCTGTTTTTGGCTTTTGCCCTCCCGACGGTGCCGTCGTCATTTTCTTGGCGCCTGCTCCCCCACCTCCTGCCGGATGTCCGGTGGCGTGAGTCGCATGCTGGGCCGTTTGCGCCTGCTTCTTCGGTTGCGATTTCTTTTCTTCTTTTTGCGCACCGACTGCGACGCTGACGAGCGCAAGACTACAAATTGAAACAACGAATATTCTCATAAGCTTCTTTTCTTTGGTTGTTAGACCTTTTGAGGTTTGCATTTATTCAACGTGGTAGCGTCCTTTTCTGGATGCATGTCCGCCTCAAAAACGAACGGACACTCCGTCGCTGGCGACGGCAGCAAAATCATCTGCCCAGAAAGAAAAGAGCCGCGCAACGCATTGCTGTCCGGCTCTGCAGTCCTCTAGTGTGTCGCGAGTGTCTGCAACGTTGGCCTATCGACAGCCGACGTAACCCCCAAGCCATTATCGAATTGGAACGCCGCTAACGCTCCGCGTGTTTGAGTTCCCAGGAGTCCATCAACTGGTCCCGCGTGAAACACAGTACATTTCATGATTTCCCTTTTTATTCTGTTCGTTCCTTTAACCCCGCGGCGCGCGTGCGCCGTTGCGATGTTTTTGATCACACCTGCTGTTGACGCACGGCCTCAAACAACACAATTGCTACCGCCGTAGCCAGATTCAGACTGCGCGTCCCATGCATCGGGATAGTGATGCAATTGTCAGTGTTGGCCGCGAGTAACTTATGTGGGAGTCCTTTCGTTTCGCGGCCAAAGACGAGGAAATCATCGTCTCGAAAGTTCACACCATAATAAGGACGTTGGGTTTTGGTGGTTAGAAAAAAATAACGAGTTCCCGCCGATCGCGCCCGCTGTAGCGCGTCGAACGAATCCCACAATTGGAGCGGTACCTCCTGCCAATAATCGAGTCCTGCTCGACGCAATTGCCGGTCGTCGAGCGAAAATCCGAACGGCTTAACCAGGTGCAGAGTTGATCGCGTTGCCAGACAAAGCCGGCCGATGTTGCCAGTATTCGGCGGAATCTCCGGCTCGACTAAAACGACGTTGAACATCAACTCTTCCTCTTTCGCTCAATCTTTCGTTAGCTGCTCAAAGCAGATTGAGAGACGGAGGTAGAGGAAGAGACTTACAACTTGCTCGCCACGAATTTCTCGAGCTTCACAACGTCTACGGCGAATTTGCGAATACCTTCTGCTGTTTTGTCCGTCGCCATTGCGTTCTCATTTAGCAACCAGCGGAATTTTTTCTCGTCCAATTCCAACCTATCGAGCTTCGCCGTTTTCGATTTCTCCGGAGTCAGTTTGCGCTCAACTGAGTCCGTGGATTTTGAGAGCTCTTCCATTAGTTCGGGACTAATCGTCAGGCAATCGCACCCTGCCAACTCCAGAATTTGGCCCGTGTTACGGAAGCTGGCGCCCATCACTTCCGTCGGAATATCGAATTTCTTGTAGTACGTATAAATCTCTGTAACTGATTGAACTCCCGGATCTTCTGCTCCGATATAATCGCGCTTCATCTCCTTTTTGTACCAATCGTAAATCCGGCCGACAAAGGGTGAGATAAGCTGCACTTTCGCTTCCGCTGCGCGGACGGCCTGCGGCAACGAAAACAGCAATGTCAAATTGCAGTGGATCCCCTCTTTTTGCAGCTGCTCCGCGGCGTTCAATCCTTCCCATGTCGATGCTATTTTAATCAACACACGTTCGCGCGGAATTCCACGCTCCCCGTAAAGCTCAATCAGTCTCCGAGCTTTTTTAATCGAACCTTCAGTGTCGAACGAAAGCCGCGCGTCGGTTTCAGTCGAAACGCGCCCAGGTACGACGTTCAAAATGTCGCACCCGAACTGCACCAGCAAATGATCGCAGATGTCTTCGATTCGCGCCGCACCAGTGAGTCCGGATTTTTTTCGATCCGTCAATACTCCCTCAAGTAAATGCGCGTAATCGGGTTTTTGCGTCGCAGCATAGACCAGGCTCGGATTCGTCGTCGCGTCCTGCGGCTTGAATTGCTTGATCGATTCGAAATCGGCCGTGTCGGCCACGACTTTCGTAAACTTCTTCAGCTGCTCCAGCTGATTCAATTTTGTTTCAGTCTTCTTCTCCTCAACAACAGCAGTGCTCATGATAACTCCTTTTTTTTTGGCTTAACTCAAAAGGTACGCCCGAACAAAAGATCGACAACGACAAACTCGAGACGTTTGCACAACTCGGGACAACACGTTTCGCTGCAAGTCGAATGACATCGACGCGTCCCGCCTCCGTTAAGCAGATGCAGACACTCCCGAAGGCGCTTCAGTCGTCCGCCGCGAACCAATCGTAGCGCGGACAAAATTGTTTCCAAGTTCCCACATTGGACCCGGAAATTTGCGACATTCGGTAAGCACGTCGTCGAGCGCGGTGACGAACATGTCGACTTCTTTTTCACCGATGATGAGCGGCGGAAGGATTTTCAGCACGTCCATCGCGTGGCCGGCTACCTGCGTGAGAATGCGGTGCTTGCTCAACATTTGAGTTACGATCATCTGCGCGAACAGCACCTTGTCGATCTTGTGCAAAAGTTTCCACGCCATCTTGAGCTTGAACTCGCCAGGTTCGTGAAACTCAATGCCCACCATGAGGCCTTTGCCACGCACTTCTTTTATGAAGGAATGTTTCGCCTTCAGCCCTTCGATTCTTTCCATGAGTAATGCGCCCATTTTAGCTGAGCGCTCGACCAAATTCTCCTGATCGATCACTTCCAGCGATGCCAGGCCACACGCCATTGCGAGATTGTTGCGGCCGAAGGTTGTGGAGTGCACAACGCAGCGGTCCATGCGGCTGAACGTCTTCTGATAAATTTCGCGCCGCGTAACGATTGCGCCGCATGGCACGTAACCGCCGCTCAATGTTTTCGCGAGCGTGATGATGTCAGGCTCCAAATTCCAATGCTGGAATCCGAACATCTTGCCTGTTCGACCAAGGCCTGTCTGGACTTCATCCGAGATCAGCAGCGTTCCGTATTTGCGGCAAAGTTCCTGGGCACGAATAAAGAAATCCGACTTCGGCGTCTGACAGCCTTTGCCCTGAACGGTCTCGATCACAAACGCCGCCACGTCTCGCGCGCGCAATTGCCGATCTAATTCTTGAATGTCATCGAGCGGGACGCGTGTGTCGAAGCCTTCCATGAGCGGGCCAAAACCTTCGGTGAAGCTTTCGCAGCCCATCAGCGACAACGAGCCTATTGTTAGGCCGTGAAATGCACTCGCCAGCGACGCAACGCGTTGTCGTCCCGTCGCAGCGCGCGCGAACTTGAGGGCGCCTTCCATTGCCTCCGTGCCGGAGTTGCAAAAGAAAACAGCATTTAGATGCGGCGGCGTACGTTTCACAAGGGACTCAGCCAGCAAGCCGCTCAGAAGCGAACAGTCCATCTGCACCATGTTTGGAAGATCCAGATCGAGCACGTCGCGGATCGCTTGTTTTACCAGTGGGTGATTTCGACCAATGTTGAAAACGCTGTAGCCGCTTAAGAAATCCAGATACGGCTGGTTATCCATGTCGTAGAGATATGCGCCCTCGGCGCGCGCATAGACTTTGTCGAAACCGATGACGCGCTGGGCTGCCACGAGCGTGCTGTTTATGTGCCGCTCGTGCAGTTGGTAGTTTTCGCCAAGACGCGAGGCGATAATCTCCTTAAGATCGAAAGCCATGAGGAAGAAAACCTCAGCGATTCGCGTTCGAAACGCAAATCCTGTAGCCGCTTCGCTGTGCGAAACGCTCGTTACTCGTATGAGCTACGACAAAGAAAAAGCTGCAGGATTCAGGGCGAATCCTGCAGCTTAATTTCGCGAATTCAGCTTCGCTTAATCTTCGACTATCACACGCTCAACCGTGCGGTGTTCAGTCGGTCCCCCGTAATAAACCCGGACTTTTTGGCCGGATCGCAATGGGGCCGTCACAGCTTTGCCAGCCGCGTCAACAATGTTCGCAGCCGTGCCGAGAGCGAAACTTACAGGGCCCTGCTCACCTCTGACGACGATCGTCTTACCAGGTTCATAGGTAGTTACCGTACCGGCCTCGTAAGTTGTGCTTGTAGTCGTTGTGGTCGACGGTCTTGTCGACGTTGTAGTTTCTTCGGTCGTGGTCGTGCTGGTTTGTGCAAGCGCCAATGGCGCAACCAGTCCGCAGACCAAAGCAATGATTGTGTTCTTCATTCTGTCCTCCTTCTTGATTAAGTTACCTCCACAGTTCGTGACTCAGCACTCGAACGGACGCTCCTTGTCCGTTTTATCTTTAGCCGCCCCAGTAGTGTCGTGATTCGAAGTATTTGCGATTTCAGCGATTTGAGTGGGCGCCGCGAATTTGGTAACATGGGATGCCAATGACAAGCAAAACGCCGCACGCCGATCCAGTTGTTACACCCGAACTTATCAAACAACACGGCCTTACACCGGAAGAATTCGAGCAGATCAAGAAAATCCTTGGACGCGAGCCGAACTTCACCGAGCTCGGCATCTTTTCCGTGATGTGGAGCGAGCACTGCTCGTACAAGAACTCAAGGAAAGAACTGAAAAAGTTTCCCACGACCGGCGCGAATATTCTGGTCAAAGCCGGCGAAGAAAATGCGGGCGTGGTCGATGTTGGTGACGGCTGGGCAGTCGCGTTCAAAATCGAGAGCCATAATCACCCCAGCGCGGTCGAGCCTTTTCAGGGCGCAGCCACAGGCGTTGGTGGAATCATTCGAGACATTTTTACGATGGGCGCGCGCCCGGAGTTTTGCCTGAATTCGTTACGGTTCGGGCCAATCGGTCAATCAAACATCAAACATCAAACATCGAACATCGCCGCCAACAGGCGGCTCTTCACGGGTGTCATCTCGGGTATCGCGCATTACGGCAACTGCGTCGGCATTCCCACCATCGGTGGCGAGATTTATTTTGATGAGAGTTTCGATGGCAATCCGCTGATAAACGTTTTTTGCCTCGGCGTGTTGCGTCACGAACAAATCGCGCGCGCCGCCGCAGAAGGCGCGGGCAATCCTGTTTTCTACGTCGGCGCTGAAACAGGCCGCGACGGTCTCGCCGGTGCGGCGTTTGCCTCCCGCGAATTGACCGAGCAATCGCGCGAAGATCGTCCTGCGGTGCAAGTCGGCGATCCGTTCAAGGAAAAATTGCTGCTCGAAGCCTGTCTCGAACTGATTGCTCGTGATGCAGTTGCCGGGATTCAAGACATGGGAGCAGCCGGCCTGACTTGTTCAACATGCGAAACGGCAAGCCGCGGAGGCAGCGGTATCGAAATCGATCTCGCCAAGGTACCGAGACGCGAGCCAGGGATGACGCCGTATGAAATCATGCTTAGCGAATCGCAGGAACGCATGCTGATCATTGCAAAGCGCGGCCGGGAAGATGTCGTTCGCCAGGTGTTCGACAAGTGGGACGTGCCGTGCGCGGAGATCGGCCGCGTCACGAACGACGGCATCATGTGCGTCCGAAACAACGGCACGATTGCAGCGGAAATTCCAGCGAAAGCCCTGGCTGATGAAGCGCCGCTATATTCGCGCGAAGCGAAGTCGCCCCCTGTAGCCGCGTCCCTGCGGGACGCGCGCTCGTTGCTCACAGAGCGACGGCTACAAGAAATCGACGTGCACGGATCTCTTCGGCAGCTTCTTCGCGATCCGACGGTTGCGTCCAAAAATTGGGTGTATCGGCAGTATGATCACACAGTTCGCACGGGAACGGTGGTGAAGCCCGGCTCCGACGCCGCTGTGTATTTCGTTCGTTACGCGAACAAAATTCTCGCCGCGACCACTGATTGTAATTCACTCTACTGCGCGCTTGATCCGCGCGAGGGCGGCAAAATTGCTGTCGCTGAAGCTGCGCGCAATCTCACGTGCTCCGGCGCCCGGCCGTTGGCCGTCACCGATTGCCTGAATTTTGGCAACCCATACAAGCCAGAAAACTTCTGCCAATTACGTGAAGCCGTTGAAGGCGTGGCCGAAGCCTGCCGCGCGTTTGGAACGCCTGTAACAGGCGGAAATGTCTCGTTGTACAATGAGAGCCCTCTCGGCGTCGTCGATCCAACGCCAACAATCGCGATGGTCGGGCTGATTGACGATGAAAAGCACATCACGACGCAGTGGTTCAAAGACGAAGGCGACATAATCATTCTCATCGGCGTGGAGCCGGCCCGCCCCCGGGCCGCAGCACACCGCGATGAGGGCGTCGCGGCTCCAAGCATAAGCGGCTCGCGTTATCTGAAGGTCTGCCACGGATTAAAAGTCGGTCCGCCACCGCACGTCGATATCGAACATGAAATCAAAGTGCAAAATGCCGTTCGTGATTTGATTCTTGAAGGTCTCGTGCAGAGCGCCCACGATTGCTCCGAAGGCGGACTTGCCGTCACAATCGCCGAATCTTGCTTCAATCCCGAGCGGCTCTTTGGAGCAGAGATCGACTGTAGCCGTCACCCAGTGGGCGATATGAAGCACGCGGAGGGAACAAATCCGATCGACGCTTCGCAGAGCGAAGCGGCTACAATATTGTTTAACGAGTCGCAGTCTCGAATTGTTATCTCGGTCACGCCCCAAAACCTCGATAGCGCAGTCGCGATGTTATGCGAGCATGACGTTCCATTTCAGCAACTGGGCAAAGTCGGCGGCGACGAACTACAAATTCGGATCGACGAACAAATTTTTCATTGGCGAGTTGCCGAGATTTACGACGAGTGGTGGAACGCGATCCGTCGCGCAGTTGAACAAGACGAAAGCATTCCGAGCTTGTGAATCTGCAAAAGGCGCGATTGAATCCGCGCCAATCTGATGAATTATTGGGTGTGACTAGCCCCTCGAACAGACCGGACCCGGACCAGATGCCCGACTCAGCGGTTCTGCCGCAGCACGAGTGCGGGCTTTTCGGCGTGTTCGGTCATCCGAAAGCCGCGGTGCTGACATACTATGGCCTGTTTGCGTTGCAACATCGCGGCCAGGAGAGCGCCGGGATCGTCACAAGTAACGGGCCGGGCACCAGCTTTCTCATGCACAAGGACATGGGTCTGGTGTCGCAGGTCTTTGGCCAGGACGAACTGGCAAGGCTGAAGGGCACACGCGCGCTTGGACACACCCGTTACTCGACAACCGGCACCAGCACGATCAAGAACGCGCAACCTTTCGTGGTCGATTGCGTGCGCGGCCAGATGGCTATTGCGCATAACGGAAATCTAATTAATGCCGACATGCTGCGGGATGAGCTCGAACGGAGGGGTTCAGACTACCGCCGATAGCGAGATTATTTTGCATCTTCTAGCGCAGCCTTCGAACAATGGTGGAAATATCCTGGCGGCGTTGCGTCGCGTTCAGGGTGCGTTTTCGCTCTTAATCATGAGCGAACGCGAACTCATCGCCGTGCGCGATCCTTTCGGGTGGCGGCCACTCGCACTCGGGAAAATCGACGGCGCATATGTGCTCGCGTCTGAAACGTGCGCGTTCGATCTGATCCACGCGGAGTTTATCCGCGAGGTCGAACCGGGCGAAGTGCTGATTATCAATGAACACGGATTGCGCTCGGAACGGCCATTCCCGGACGAGCGTCCCGCGTTCTGCATGTTCGAATACGTCTATTTCTCGCGGCCGGATAGCATCATGGGCGGCGTTAACGTCGGAAAAGTCCGAACGGAAATGGGACGCGAACTAGCGCGCAGATTTCCTGTCAAAGCCGATATCGTGGTGCCCGTGCCCGACTCTGGTAACTACGCCGCTCTCGGTTTTGCTGAAGAACTAAAAATTCCTTTCGCGCACGCGTTCGTTCGAAACCACTACATCGGCCGGACATTTTTGCAGCCGAGCCAACTGATTCGTGATTTCGACGTGCGCGTGAAGTTGAATTTGATCAAGGAAATGGTGGCTGGAAAACGCGTGGTCGTTGTGGACGACTCAATCGTCCGCGGCACCACCGCACGCGCTCGTGTTGTGAATCTTCGCGAGGCTGGAGCCAAGGAAGTGCACATGCGCGTTAGTTGTCCGCCACACCGGTTCGCCTGCCATTACGGGATCGATTTCCCTGACCCTGAAAAATTGATCGCGAACCAGATGTCGATGGAAGACATCTGCAAATATTTGGGTGTGGACAGTCTTGGCTATCTCGACGTAGAGGGAATGGTCCGCGCGACGGGAAAACCGCTGAACAGTTTTTGCCTTGCTTGTTTCAACGGCGACTATCCCCTCCCCGTTGATCCTGCGCTGGATAAGTTCATCATGGAACGCCGAGAGCAACGCGCCAAAGCGCTGGCCGACCAGGAAGCGCAGCCCACGCTGTTCACCGACCTAAAATAAACTGTAGGGCAGGTGCTTCGCCTGCCGAAACGAATTGGCAACCGGAGCGGTTGCCCTGCAACCTATGATCGTGAAAAAAGCGTATGCGCGCGCGGGCGTGGATGTCGATCTGGCAAACAAGCTGAAGCGCGACATTGGCGCGTTCGTTAGGCAAACGCATGGCGCGCAGGTGCTCGGAAAAATTGGCGGGTTCGGCGGATTATTTCGCGCGAGTTTTCCTGGGATGCGCGACCCGGTTCTGGTCGCCAGTGTCGATGGCGTAGGCACGAAATTGAAGATCGCCTTCGCGATGGGCAAACACGACACGGTGGGCGGGGATCTCGTGAACCACTGCGTCAACGACATTGCAGTTGTCGGAGCGCGCCCGCTTTTCTTCCTCGATTACATCGGCTGCGAGAGACTCGAACCTCGCGTGTTCCAGCAATTACTTCGCGGCCTTTCTCGCGCCTGTCGGGCGGCAGGCTGCGCGTTGCTGGGCGGCGAGACCGCGCAAATGCCAGGCATGTATCGCAAGGGCGAATACGATCTGGCCGGTTGCATCGTTGGCGTCGTGGATCGGAAGAAAATCGTCGATGGCAGCAAGATTAAACCGGACGACGTCGTTCTCGGTCTCGCTTCCAACGGTTTACACACCAATGGCTACTCGCTGGCGCGAAAAATTTTGTTCGAGAAAATGCGGCTTAAAACGAGTTCGCCTCTACCCGGGTCAACAATCAGGGTCGGCGAAGAATTGATGAGCGTGCACAAAAACTATCAGCCGCTCCTCGCAAAAGTTCCCGGTGGCGTGATCAAAGGGCTAGCTCATATCACCGGTGGTGGTCTCATCGACAATTTGCCTCGAATTTTGCCGTCGAATTGTGACGCGGTGATTGAAACCAAAAGCTGGCGCGTCCCGAAAATTTTCAAAATCCTGCAGAAAAATGGAAACGTCGATGATCAGGAGATGTATCAAGTATTCAACATGGGCATTGGAATGGTTGCGATTGTCGCGGAGCGAAATGCACGAAGCACAATGTCGATTTTAAGAGCGAAGCGAATAGGCCGGATCGAGCCCGGATCGGGTAGAACGGTTTTGAAATTCTAGGGCGTCCTACGGTCACGGACGCCAGTGGAACTACGGCAACTGCGGTGATGCGGGATCGGTCGCGTTCACCGCAACCTCCAGTTCCGGTTCCGGTGTTGGAGCGACCGGTTTTCCTTTGCGCGACACGCGCTGCAAGCCTGCTCGAAAGGCAGCAAGATCAACCAGTTCGGCTACGCGCGATTTCAACGCGCGCGCGCGCGTTCCAAGAAAACCTAGGAAAGCTCCGTAAAAAACGAATGCCCAAAAATCAACGCGAGAGACGTTAACCTGGTGATAAATCAACAAGCTGATCGCAACCAAATTGAAGATGATCATCGTAATGACCATCCGGTTGCGAAGCCGCACACGCGTCAAACACTTTCCTCCACCGTGATATTCGGTGACGGTTTGAAGCGCGATGCTCCACCAAAAATTGCCGTAAATTTGAATATCCCAATCGTACCAGCCGCTGTCGGCGGAATAGCGCCAGCCTTCTTCGTCGAGCAACCGAAATATTTCGCCCAGGAAATAATGGCGATCCCTCCCCTCCTCGCTCCAAAATACGCGGCGACTCAGGCTGCCTCGCGAGCGCGCAAGTTCGGGCAAATGTTCGTGCTTCCGAATAACGTTTGCCGGTGTGCGTTTGAAACGCAGCCAGGTGAAATATCGGGAGAATCCACGCACGAGCGGTTGCGCAAACGCCAGGATCATAACCAGCAGGCGCGCGTGCACCGTGTCGAATTTTGGTTCGATCCGCGCCCGCACCATGTACGAAAGCGCCACGCAAAAAGTGCCGCCCAGCATCAGGTACGGAACAATGCGCAGCCCAGGCAGAAAAATTCCGAGGCCAAAAAGAAAGATCGTCAGCGC
>WNFJ01088489.1_pt1 | contig 17236 bp, 14 predicted proteins | sample 5400461 | NCBI WGS metagenome assembly WNFJ01 (sample SAMN13153349, study PRJNA577476) | soil metagenome | isolation source: 115 cm saprolite on Douglas fir-dominated hillslope | place: USA:California | collected 2013-09-17 | reverse complement strand
GCTGACCCAGATCGCAAGCGCCAGCGCGATCCCGGTCGTCGTCAGCAGGACGCCGCGGCGGCCGTGGGCCAACGCGTTCTTGGTGACCACCGCCATGTCCGGGCCGGGCGTCACCGCCAGGAGCAGCGAGACGCCGATGAACGCGAGCAGCTGCGTGTCCACGCTGATTGCTATAGCTCCGGGAGGTCGAAGCTGATCTCGTAGACGCCGCCCGTGAGCTTGGCGTGGTGGATCCAGCCCATCTTGCGAAGCAGGCCGAGCATCTGCTGATTCTCAGGCAGCACGATCAGCGTGAACGTCTTGATGCCGTGGTCGCGAGCCACCTTCGCCAGGATGGTAAGGAGCGCGCTCCCCAACCCCCGCCGCTGGAACTCGTCGACCACCGCGACCGCGGTCTCCGCCACGTCGGTGCCGATCACGCGGTCGTAGCGGGCGACGCCGACGATTCGCTCGCTGCTCTTGTGCGTGGTCGCGACCAGTGCGAAGCGGTCGTTGTAGTCCACCACAGCGAGTCGGTGCGCGAGCGCGTCGGGAAGGCGCTTCAGTGGCGAGAAGAACCGGAAATAGACGCTCCTCTCCGACATCGCCCCCACCGCGTCGATCAGGAGCGGCTCGTCTTCCGGGACGATCGGCCGGATGTGGACCTTGGTCCTGTCGCTCAGCTCCAACACGCGCGGCTCGAAACCCGGCGTAGGCATGGCGACAACAAGGTACGTGAACCGAGCCCTACGATCCGCACTCATGGACGGGAGCCGGCGGTGGCGCAACCTCGGGATCGCCTCTGGGGCGCTCGCGGCGACGCTGTTCGCGGGCTTCGACCTCTTCCAGTGGGCGGCCGCTTACGGCTCGGACCACTTCCACAACGACTTCACGTTTTATTACGCCGCGGCGAGGATCGGGGTCACACACGGATGGCATTCGATCTACGACCTCGGCCTGCAGCAATCCGAGCTGGATGCGATCGGATCGCGCATCAAGATTGCGGAGCTGGCGCGATACATCAGCCCGCCGCCATTGGCATGGCTGGCGGTCCCGTTCACCTTGCTTCCGTATCCCATCGCCTACATGTCGTGGAGCGCGCTGCTGTTGGCGGCGCTCGCCGGCACGTGGTACCTCGGGGCGCCAGGAGCAGGCCCCGCGCGCTTCATCCACCTGGTGGCGGCGCTCGCGTGGCTTCCGGTCATCTACGCCCTCCAGCTGGGCCAGCCGGGCCTTTTCGTAGCGCTGGGGGTGGCCGGTTCGTACGCCCTGCTGCGCAAAGAAAGGCAATTCCTGTCGGGCCTGGCGCTGGGCGTCATCGTGCTCAAACCTCAGCTGGGATTCCTTCTCCCCTTCGCGCTGCTCGCGAGCGGGCGGTATCGCGCCCTTGCCGGCGCGGCGGTCGGAATCGGCCTGGTCGGGCCGGACGGCATCGCAGCGTACGCGCAGCGGCTGAGTTTCGCGGCGGACGTACCGGTCAATCGCGAGTTGACCCTCGCCTTTGTGATCGGCGGCCTGGCGGTCACGCGCCTGGTGCAGGGGGTCATCGCGATCTGGGCGCTCGCACTCGCGTACCGCCTTCGCAAGCAACCGCCGGAGTGGATGTTCGTGCTCGCGATCCTCGGCGGATTGCTGGCCACCCCCTACCTGCATCTCGACGACCTGGTGATGCTCGGGCTCGCCCTCTGGCTTTACCTGCGGATTCCCGGGCGGCCACCCTGGTCATGGGCCTTCGTGCTCGCGCTGGTCATGGCCGCCGAAGGGATTCCGGAATGGGGACCGCTGCCCTTCATCGCCGGCGAGATCGCCTTCCTGGTGCTGCTGTCAGTCGCCGCTCTGGGCCGTCAGCCCGATGACGCCGAGCATCACAAGGTCGTGGATGCCGTAGCTGTCAACTCCCATGACGGCCGGCGCCTTCGCTGAACCGGCGCGCTCCGTCCTGCGACTCGCCCGACCTCACCACCGCGATGCCTCCCCGATACTCTGCTCGCATCGCATCATCGAGGCCCAGCGCCCATTGCCCGAGCAGGCTCCGTCGATCCGCACGCAGCGCGCCCTGGGGCAGCTCGGCCAGCATGCGCGCCAGCGCCACGGCCTCGGCCAGCGCGATGCCTGGAGGTGCCAACCTTTCGACCAGCCCGATGCCGAGGGCTTCGACCGCGGTCACCGGGCGACCGGTGAGGATCAGGTCCATCGCCCGGCTCTGTCCGATCATCCGCGGCAGGCGGATGGTGCCGAGGTCGATCAGAGGCACGCCGAAGCGCCGGTTGAACACCCCCAGCGTCGCGTCCCTGGCCGCGACCCTGAGGTCGCACCAAAGCGCCAGCTCCAGACCGCCCGCCACCGCGTAGCCCTCGATCGCCGCGATCACCGGCTTGTCGAGGCTCATGCGCGTCGGCCCCATCGGCCCAGGACCGGTCCCTTCGAGCGTGCTCCCTTCGCCGCGCGCCAGCGCCTTCAGGTCGAAGCCGGCGGAGAAATTGCCGCCCGCGCCGGTGAGCACCGCCACCGCCAGTGCGTCGTCCTCGGCAAAACGTGCGAAGCAATCGACCAGCCGCCCGGCGGTGTCGGGATCGACCGCGTTGCGCACCTCGGGTCGATCGATGGTCACGATGGCCACCGGGCCGTCGAGCTCGTACCTGACGGTCACCGCGTGTGCGGGCTACTCCGCATCCATATATGGATAGCGGTGATCCTTGGGCGGGGCATAGGTTTCTTTGATCGTGCGCGGGCTGGTCCAGCGGATGAGGTTGAGGATCGAGCCGGCCTTGTCGTTGGTGCCTGAGGCCCGCCCGCCTCCGAACGGCTGCAGACCGACGATCGCGCCAGTCGGCTTGTCGTTGATGTAGAAATTGCCCGCGGCGTTGACCAGGGTGTCAGACGCCTTGCGAATCGCGTGCCGGTCGGTCGCGAAGATCGCGCCCGTCAGCCCGTATGGGCTCGTGCGGTCGACGAGCTCCAGCGTGTCCTCGAACTTTCCGTCCGCGTATGGATACACCGTGAGGATGGGCCCGAACAATTCCTCCTTCAGAAGCCTGAAGTCCGGGTCCGTGGTTTCGATGACCGTCGGCCGCACGAACCATCCCACCTTGTCGTCACCCTTGCCCCCTGCGACGACCTTCGCGGACTCTGACTTCCGCGCGAACTCGATGGCGCCCATGTGCTTGGAGTACGCGTCACCATTGATCACAGCGCCCATGAAGTTGCGGAAGTCGGCGACGTCTCCCTGCGGGATGGCCTCGACCTCCTCCGCCATCTCCGACCGGAGACGCTTCCACATCGCTTGCGGGATGTACGCTCGAGACGCGGCCGAGCATTTCTGCCCCTGGTACTCGAACGCGCCGCGGATCAGCGCCGTGCGCAGCGCATCCGAGTCAGCCGACTCGTGGGCGACCACGAAGTCCTTGCCGCCCGTCTCGCCGACCAGCCGGGGGTACGTTCGATAGTGGTCGATGTTCTGGCCCACCGTCTGCCACATGCCGTGGAAGACCTCGGTCGATCCGGTGAAGTGGATACCCGCCAGGTCCTTGTGTCCGAGGACCTGCTTGGAGATCGTCGACGCGCTCCCGCTGACCATGTTGATGACGCCGGGGGGCAGGCCTGCCTCGTTGAGGATCTCCATCAGGAAGTGGCTCACCAGCAACGTCTGGGTCGCGGGCTTGAAGACGACGGTGTTGCCCATCAGCGCGGCGGCAGTGGGCAGGTTGGCGCCGATCGAAGTGAAGTTGAACGGGCTGACCGCGAAGATGAAGCCCTCCAGCGGCCGGTATTCGAGGCGGTTCCAGGCCGTGCCGTCGTTGAATGGCTGCTGGCCCAGCAGCTGGTCGCCGAAGTACGCGTTGTAGCGCCAGAAGTCGACGGACTCGCAGGCAGCATCGATCTCGGCCTGGTGGACAGTCTTCGATTGCCCGAGCATCGTGGCTGCGTTGACGGTGTCGCGCCATGGACCGGCGAGGAGCGAAGCGGCCCTCAGCAGCACAGCGGCGCGCTCTTCGTAGGAGGTCGCGGCCCACGCCCGTCGCGCTTTGAGAGCGGCCTCGATGGCGTCGTTGAAGTCTTTGTCCGAGCCGACCGCGTACTCGGCGATGGCCAGCTCGTGGCGATGAGGGGAGCGGATGTCGCCCCTCGAGGCGCCCCACCGCCGCTCGCCCCCGATCTGCATGGGCACCTCGGTGCGGGCATCGGTCAGCTCGGCCAGCCGGGCCTTCAGACTCTTGCGCTGGGGGTCGCCGGGCGCATATGCGCGCACCGGCTCATTGATTGGTGTCGGGACCTTGAAATGTCCGTCGGCGGTCATGTGAGCTCCTGGTGTGTGTCGGGTGGCGCCAGCATCGATGATAGTGCCGCTAGCGGGAGGCCAAACGTAACCTCGGCCCGTATCGGCCTAGGAGCCGTCGGACTCTTGGAGGCAGTGCGGTGATCGGCCAATCTCCAGCCCAGATCCCGTCCACGTCGGAACGCGTGCGCCGCACCGTCGCTCTGTTGTCGCGGCGGGGATTCGCGCTCGCCCCCGATCGGCTGGCCGCGCTCTGCCTGGGCGGAGCCGTCTCGGAAGGGGACGTGCGCTGGGCAGTGGCAGCGTCGTCTGACCTGATGCTGGAGCACGGACTGGTTCTCACGCGATCGGACAGCGTTCGCGCCGGCGAAATCGCGTCCAGGGCCGCGGCCCACAGCTCTGACGCTCCGCGCTACCTGGGGATGACGCTGCGCTTCGTGCAGACGCTGATCTCCTTTGCCCCTTTCATCAGAAGTGTGTCGATCGCGGGCTCGCTGGCCAGCGGCGGCTTCCGCGCTTCCGATGACGTCGACCTGAACCTGATCGTCGACGACGGCCGGCGCCACCTCGCGTATGTGGCCGTCAACGTGCTCGGCCTGCTCCATGCACTCGGCCACCGCTCCAAACCGGTGGACGACCTGACGCGCCGCCCGCTCGCGCCTCGGCTGATGACGGCCAACTTGATCCTGGAGCGCTCGCAGTGCCGTCCGCTCGTGCGCCAGGACGAGGACATGGCATTCGAGATGGCGATGTCGCAACCCGTGTTCGGCCTCGACGTTTTCGATGAGGTCGTGCACGCCAACCCGCCTCTCCTCGACCACTTCCCACAGCTGAGTTACAGGTCTTCGGCACTGGTCGTCGACCCCGCCCCACGCCCGCGCCTGCCGGCGTGGCTCTTTCCCTCACTCCTCGACGGTGTGGCCCGCCTGGTTGGAGGCGCGGCCTGGCATTACATGCAGTGGACGCGCCGCGGCAGGCCGGAGGCGCTGGCTCGGGTCGCCTACGTGCGCGCCACCATGCGTCCTTACTCGCTGTTTGACGAGCCGGAGTCAGGTTGATCACCCCGATCACGCTTGGGGTCCTCGCGGCCAGCAGCTTCGCGCTCCTGTGCTTCGGGGCGAACCTGCTCTATCTGACGTGGAGCGCCACCCGCCTCCGGCCGGCTCGGCGCGCATCGATCGCGATCGGCGCGGAGCCGGACGTGTGCGTGCAGGTCCCGATCTACAACGAGCGTTACGTCGCCGAGAGGGTCATCGATGCGGTGTGCGCGATGGAGTGGCCGCTCGAGCGATTCGAGGTCCAGCTCCTCGACGATTCGGACGACGAGACATTCGCCATCGTCAGCCGGCGCGCGGCGCACTGGCGTCGCAAAGGCGTCCGCGTGGCCCACGTCAGACGCGGCACGCGCGTGGGTTTCAAGGCGGGCGCCCTCGCTTTTGGGCTGAGCCTGACCACGGCCCCGTTCATCGCCATCTTCGACGCCGACTTCGTCCCGCCGCGCGATTTCCTACGGCGCACGCTGGCCGTTTTCGACGACCCTCGCGTCGGATTCGCGCAGGCGCGCTGGGGTCACCTCGACGAGGGCTACTCGTGGTTCACGCGGCTGCAGGCCCTTGCCATCGACTTCCACTTCCTGGTCGAGCAGGCGGTGCGTTCGGCCAAGGGCTACTTCACCAACTTCACGGGCACCGCGGGGGTGTGGCGGCGACTCGCGATCGACGACGCCGGCGGCTGGAGCGCGCGCACCCTCACCGAGGACCTCGACCTGAGCTACCGAGCACAGCTCCGCGGTTGGCGTGCGGCGTACATCGAAGACCTGGTCGTGCCGGAGGAGCTGCCGGTGTCGATCGACGCGTACCGCCGCCAGCAGTCGCGCTGGGCGACGGGAAGCTTCCAGTCGGCCTTCAACCTGCTGGTCCCGGTTCTGCGCAGCCCGAACCGACTCGCTGTCAAGTTCCAGGCGGTCGCGCATCTGGTTGCGTATGGCGTCGGGCCGCTGATGCTGGTCCAGCTCGCGTGCTACCCGGTGCTGCTGCTCACCGCCCCACACCATCCCTTCGGTCTCCCATGGCAGGTGGGAAACGTCTCGGTCCTGGTCGTCGTCATCGGGATCTCGCCGTGGCTCGGTTTCATGGTCGCGCAGATCAGACGCGGCCGGCCCTGGTGGTCGGGCGCGCCGGCCCTGCTGTGCCAGGTGGTGGGGGCGGGCATGTCGCTCAACACCCTGATCGCGCTCGCTCGGGCGATGCGCCGCGGCGGCGAGTTCGTGCGCACGCCGAAATACCGCATCGTCGAGCGCGGCCAGGAGTGGCGCGACCAGGCCTACGTCCGCGTCGGCGATCCGCGGGCGGCGGCCGAGGGGCTTCTAGGTGTGGCGTCACTCGCCGTCGTGCCGGCTGCGCTGGCCGCGAGCCAGACCCTGGTCGCGATCTACTCCAGCCTGTTCGCGGTCGGGTTCCTCGCCGTCGCCGCGCTCAGCGCGGTCGAGCTGCTCGAGGTGCTCGCGCTCCGCCGCCTGGGACGCCGTGCGCTCGCAGCCCTGCGTGCGGGGGCTCCGGCGGCCGGCCTGCTGGGGCTGTGCGGATTGCTACTCCTGGTCGCCGCCCAGATGCCGGAACCATTCGAGGACGGTTACGGTCACTGGCTCATCGCGGCGAACCTTGCTTCCACTGGACAGCTGCACGACCCGCTGTTCGGCATGGAGGACACGTGGCTGCCGGGCTACCACCTGCTCGCGGGCGCGGTGCTGCGCCTGCTCGGGTTGTGGCAGCTTGGCGCGCTGAAGGTCCTCGGCGCCCTGCTTGGTCTGGCCACGCTCGCGTTCGTCTACCGGATCGCGCCGACCGTCCGGCAGGGACGCATCGCCGTGATCATGCTCGTGCTCAACCCGGTATTCCTGTTCACTTCAGGCTCGGCCGTGGTCGAGCCATTGCTGACAGCTCTCCTCGTCGGGGCCGCACTGGCGGCCGTCCAGCGCCGCATGCGGCTCGCCGCGCTGCTCGCTGCGCTGGCCGCGGTCACCGCGACGAAGGCCTGGATCTGGATCGGCGCCGTGTTGGCGGTTGTGGTCATCGAGCAAGTCCACGCGCGCGTGACGAGGCGCGCCACCAGACCGTTGCCTGCCGCGGCCTGGGCGTTGCCGGCGGTCGCGGCCCTCGTGTTCATGCAGCTCGGTTACGCCCCGGCCAGCCACTCGGTGGCGCGCGGGTCGGCCGAGGTGCTCTCGGCCGCTGCCCGCGGCAGCATTCCCGGCGGGGCGCTGGCCCGGCTGCTGGAGCTCACGACCACCTTCGGGCTGGCGGCCCTGCCTCTGTTTGCGCTCGGGCTGGTCGGGCTCGTTTGGGCCGTCCGTCGCCCGGAGTCCGTCAGCGGACCCGCCGCCTTGCGTTTCCTCCACGTGCCGGCGATGGTCTACCTCGTGGTGGTGTTGGGGCTGGTCGCCGCCGGCGCCTACAGCGGAAGCCATCGGTACCTTTACCCGGCGCTCCCATCGTTGGCGCTGCTGGCCGCGGCCGCCCTCGACCGGCAAAGCGCGCTCGCTCGCCTGGGCGCCGTGGCGGCGGGCGCGCTGCTCGCGGTCGCGTTTCTCCCGACCTTCGCAAGCTTCGCCGCGGGCAATGCCGGCCTGATCGCGGCCGGACAGGCCGCGACCGGCGACCACGGCATGCTGATCACCGACTCGCCCGTGGTGGCCTTCTACAGCGGCCGCGCGCCCTCCGAGATCTCCGGCTCCCAGGCGCTGCCACCAGACCGGCAGAAAGCGATCGCGTGGATGGACACGCATGGCGTCACGGCAGTGGTGCTCGAAGGCATCAGCTACTACCCGGCCACCTCGATCTTTCCCGACCTCGCGAGCGGGCACGCGAGCATACCGTTCGCGCCGCTTGGCGAGCAGTTCCGCTACCAGGTCGCGGGCGGCAAGCCCGTTTACGCCTACCGGTTCGGAACTGCGCTGCTGACTCAATCGATTTATCCGGGGGTCGACGCCGGCATCCAGGGCGCGTTCGGGACAGGCAAGACGGCCCCACTGGCCAAGGGCCTCGTCCTCGAGATTGCCGGCCATGACGCAGCGGCCGAGGGCATGGGTTTCGCGGTGCCGATCGTCCACTACGCCGATGGCTGGGTCTATTCGAGAACCGCGACGACGGATGACGTCTCGACGCCTACGAGCACGATCTGGAGGCGGACCTACCAGCTGGACGAAATCGGAGGCGACGCCGCGCACGACTACGCCTTCGTGCCGATCGAGTCGCGCGGCTTGATCGAGGTGACTTACAACACCGACAGCACCGGCATCGCCGTCATCGTGCACGTGATCTGGCTCGCGCCCGGTTACACCGAGGTGGGCATCCTGAACGAGCAATCCTCTGCGTTCGACGACTTTGCCGCCGACAACGGCCCGACGCTGATCGATAGCAACTTCGGACGCTGGGTGCCGGTCGACGGCGCGTGGGCGCGGTTGCAATCGAAAAGCCTGGGCGTGCAGTTTTCGCTGCCTGCGATCGAGGGCGCTCAGCTCCATGGCGGACGCGAGCTCGTCCGGCCTGACTACGACTGGGCCGGTCTCGACTATGTCTTCGGGCCGTCGTTCACCGACACGAGCTACGTGATCACGGTGCAAAAAGCGAGGTGAGTCAATTGGAAATGGCCGACGTCGTTCTCGTATATCCGCAGCGAGCCCCGGCGCAGGGCCGGCATTGGATCATGCCTTCCCTCGGGCTCATGTATTTGAGCGCGGCACTTCGGCGCGCGGGCTACAGCGTGCGTCACATCGACCACACGTTCCTGGAGCGCAGGGACGTCCTCGCGGAGATCGCGCGTTTGCGGCCGTCGGTGATCGGTATCTACTGCATGATCACCATGCAGGACGAGGCGCTCTCACTCGCGGAGCAGGTCCGCGACAAGGCGCTGACCGTGGTCGGCGGCCCTTACCCCTCAGGCGAGCCGGACACCTTCGTCGACCAGTTCGACCTCGTCGCGGTAGGAGAGGGAGAGGAGACCATCGTCCAGGTCATGCAGCATCTCGACGACCGGCGCTTCGAAGAAATTCCTGGCCTCGTCTTCAGACGCGACGGGGAGATCGTGCGCACGACGACACGCGTCCGCAGCAAGGACATGTCGCACCTCCCTCTGCCTTATCGCGGCGATATACCCAACGCCGAGTACATCGACTACTGGCGCAAGCACTGGAAGGACGCGACCACGCCCCTCATGTCCACCCGCGGCTGCCCGTTCCGGTGCGACTTCTGCCACAAGTCGGTCTTCGGCGACCTGTTCAGCGCCCGCCCGGTCGAGTCGGTGGTGGCGGAGATGCGTGAGATCGCCGATCTCGGCTATGACCACATATGGATGTCGGACGACCTGTTCACACTCAACTACAAGCGCACATTCGAGCTGGCGCAGGCGATCGAGAAGGAGCACCTGCCACTGACGTGGGAATGCCTAAGCCGCGTCACGCATGTCGACCAGGCGCTGTTCGAGCAGATGCATCGCGCCGGCTGCAAGCGAATCTTCTTCGGCATCGAGTCGGGCGACGCCAACGTGTTGAAGGAGATGAAGAAGGGGATCACGCCCGACCAGGCACGCGCGGCCGTCGAGGCTTGTGTGGCGGCGGGGATCAAGGCGGCCGGCTTCTTTATGGTCGGATACCTGGGCGAGACCACCGATTCCTTGATCCGCAGCATCAACTTCTCCAGCAGCCTGCCCCTCGACTACGTCAGCTACACCATCGCGTACCCGCTGCCCGGCACGGGCTTCTACGACCGGGTCCACGAGCGCCGCCAGAAAGGCGAGTGGCACAAGGTCCGGCACAACCGCCTCTTGTTCAACACCGATTTCTCGGAGAACAAGCTGCGGGCTGCGATCCTGAAGGGCGCCATCCAGCATCGGCTCAACAAGCTGCACCTGCGACCGGCGGCGAAGGCTTTCGAGCTCGCCACGAACCCGCTGCTGCGCGTTCTGCGCTAGCGTGCGAGCAACATGACCGCGGCCTGGCCGAGCCTCTTCCGGATCACGGTCGGGCTGTACTGGCTGTACTTCGCCAGCACGAAGTGGCTGGGGGTCGGGTGGGTGCAGCCTCTGCTGCAGTCGGCCGGCGGCACGAATCCGATTCCGGGTCTGCGCGAGCTCCTGACCAACCTGGTCGCGCCCAACTGGTTCATCTTTGCGGTGGGCCAGACCGTCGGCGAGACGGTGGTCGCGGTCCTGCTGATTCTCGGACTGGCCACCCGCTGGGCCGGGATCCTCGGCCTGCTCCTGGCGACCGGGCTGGCGCTCACGGTCGGGTTCGAGGTCAAAGACGACGGGTTCCGCTGGCTCTACTACCTCGCCGTGCTGGTCAACGCCCAGGTCATCGCGTCGGGGTCGGGCCCCATCGCGCTGTCGCGATTTGCCTGGGTGCCCGCCTTCTTGCGCTGAAGGTGTTGAGCGGGCTCCACCAGCTCCTGAGGTGTCCGCGCTGCGGGACCGCGCCCGAATCAGGTCTCGCCCAGTGCAATGGCTGCGGCCGTTCGATCGCTGCTGCTGGAGGAGGCCTTGACCTGCTCGACGATGATGCGCGCGCGGCCGCCGACCGTTTCGCCGCCCAGTACACCGCCCTGCGCAGGCGAGAGGGTTGGATTGGCGTAGACGGTCGCGAGGATCCGGAAGGCGGCGAGCCGCGACTGTGGCGCGGGCGTCGCGAGTCGGCATCCCGAGCCCAGGTCGCGCTTTCAAGCCACCGGACCGGAGCCGAGCGCCCAGTGGTGGTCGACGTCGGATCCGGAGGTGGGTGGGCCGCGCGCTACCTACGAGACGCGGACATCATCGCCATTGACCTTCTCGACGTCGACGGCAGGCCTGATGTCCTGCAAGTGCGGGCCGACATGTGCAGCCTGCCGCTTCGCGACTCCACGGTCGACGTGGCGTTCTACGCAGCTTCGCTTCATTACGCACCGGTTGCAGACGCGATCGGCGAGGCAGCGCGGGCGCTACGTCCGGGCGGGCTGCTCGTCGCGTTCGACAGCCCGATGTACGGCGACGGCCACCGGCAAGCGCAGGCCGAGGCCCGGTCCGCGGCCTACTACGCCGACGCAGGGTTCCCGGAGCTGGCCGCTCATTACCACCCGATCGATGTGACCGCCCTTCGCACGGACCTGGCGAGCCAGGGTTTCGAGGTGTTGGAGCTGGAGGCCGGGGCCGCCGCCAGGCGCTGGTGGGAGAGACTCGGCCGGCCACGACGCTCCTCGTTTCTCTTCGCCAGGCTCGTGCCGACGGCTTGAAACCCCTTACGCTTGACGCCCATGAGTGTCGACGCGGAGGGATACGGGTACCCGGAGCACCAGCGCACGATCGCTCGCTTGATGGAGGACGTCAGGGTTCTGTCGCCTTCCGGGGTCGAGCGCGTCGCGACGGGCTGGGATGAGCACGTCGGTGACAAGGGGCTGCCGGCGTTCCGCGAGGCCGAGAAGGCCGCGCTGCATGCCATCGAGAAAGCCGACCGGGGTCCCGCGTGGGACGAGGTGCGGCGCACGCTTTTCGGGCTGACCGAGTCCGGCCAGGCGCTCATCTCCTGGCGGGCTGAGCACGGCGAGCTCGGCCACAAGGCTGAGAGTGCGGCCTTCGCGGCTGCGCTCGGGCTCCTCGCCGACGGGATCAGCAAGGAGCAGCAGGCGACCCTGCTGCGCCCGATGGCAGAAGCGCTGCCGTGGCTGTTGCCCGACTAGTCCTCAGCCAGCAGCGGTCGGTACCAGCTCAGCGAGATCGACGGACTCGTCGGCCAGAGTCTTCTCGTCCACCGGCCCGCGGCTCTCGATCAGCTTGCCGCCGATCTCATTGACCTTGGTGTCGTTGATCGAAAGCACTGCCTTCATGAGCCCGCCCCGGATGTAGAAGACCGAGAAGCGCAGTGCTTCTTTGTCGCCGCGCCAGACCGCGCGATCATCGCCGGCCGCGTGGCCTCGATACTCGAGGCTGACGTCGTACTGGTCGGACCAGAAGTAGGGCAGCCTGGTCACGGGGGCGTAGCCGGATGCGATCGACGTGGCGATGCCGCGACCATGATGTTTGGCCACCTCCCAGTGCTCCACGCGAATCGACTCCCCGAGCACCGGGTGCGGGTGAAGTGCGATATCGCCGGCGCAGTACACGCCGTCCGCGGCCCGGAGGCCTTCGTCCACCCGCACGCCAGAGCCTTCGATCGGCAGGCCCAGCACGATGCCGATCGCGATCAGCACCACGTCCACCTCTTCGCGCCGCCCGTCAGAAAGAGTCACCGCCGTGACACGGCCTCCGTAGCTGTGCCACTCGGTGACCGTGGTCGCGGTACGCACGTCAACCCCGTGGTCTCGATGGATGGAGGCGTAGATCTTGCCTACCTCCTCGCCGAGAGCACGAGAGAGCGGCACCGGCGCCGATTCGATCATCAACACTTCCTTGCCGAGCTGTCTTGCCGAAGCTCCGACCTCGGCGCCGATGAAGCCGGCGCCGACGAGGAGCAGCCGCTTGCCGCGCTCGAGCGCGTCGCGAATCGCCTGGCTGTCGCGCAGTGAGCGAAGTGTGAACACGTTGTAGGAATCGGGCGCGTCCGGCACCCGGCGAGGCGTACCGCCGGTGGACACGACCAGCGTGCCGAACCTGACCTCGGCCCCGCTCTGCAACGTCAGCGTGCGGTCCCGCAGCGAGCCTGCGACCACCCTCTCCTGGAGCCTGATCTCGATCTTCTCGTTCGAGTACTCGGCCTCGTCGTGCAGGAAAACCTTCTGGAGCTCGACCTCGCCTCGAAGAAACTCCTTGGACAGGTACGGCCGATCGTACGGGCGGTCGCGATCGGCGCTCAGGATCGTCACCTCGCCGTCGTACCCTTTCTTCCGCAGTGCGAATGCCGTGGCATCGCCGCCGCCGCCTCCGCCCACGATGACGACCGGCTTCGCGCTCATCTCAGACCTCAATGATGTCTTAATCTGCAGCTGTTGGCGAAAGGTCAAGGCACCGAGCAGTCGCCGTGGCAGCTCACAACGCCAAGCGGGTCGTCCAAATACGAGATGTACCAGGACGAAACCGCGAATCCGCCCGCTCTGGTTTGCATTGTCGGCAAGACCGAGCTGCGCTATCAGCTGCGCGCGATCGACGACCTGCACAAGATGCTGAAGGCAAACGGCGGCTGGGTGGCGCTAGGCAGCGCGGACGAGCAAAAGCCCGCCGCCGAGGGTACTGTCGAAGCCTGGGGCCGCTCGACGAAAAATCCGGCCGGCGGATGGTACGGATTGAGAAAGGGTTACCGCGGCCGTTTCGGGATGTACATGCCACCCCTGCTCGAGGCGCTCGGGCTCGCGGAGGTAGAGCACAACCCGAAGAACAACCGGATGCGCGCCCTCTAGCAGCTAAGCCGGCGGGACGGCGTGCATCCAGCGATGCACATCGGGCGCGGCGCCGCGCTGGATGTCGACCAGCGCCGAGCGCAAGCGCATCGTGACGGCGCCCGGCTTTCCGTCGCCAATGAGCCACGATGCGCGGGCCGACTTCGCCGCACCGACCGGCGTGATCACGGCGGCGGTGCCGCATGCGAATGCCTCTGTGAGGGACCCGTCCGCGCAGCCGGCTTGCCACTGCTCGACGCTGATCCGACCTTCCTCGACCTCGTAACCGAGGTCCTTGCCCAGCATCAGCAGCGAGTCTCGAGTGACGCCCGGCAGCAGCGTGCCCGTGAGCTCCGGCGTCACGAGCCTCGCCTTGGCCCCGCTGCCGAAGACGAAGAAGAGGTTCATGCCTCCCATCTCTTCCACCCAGCGGTGCTCGATGGCGTCGAGCCAAACCACCTGGTCACAGCCATGCTCCGCAGCCTGGGCCTGGGCGAGCAGGCTGCCGGCGTAGTTGCCGCCCGTCTTGGCGTCGCCCGTGCCGCCCGGCGCTGCGCGGCTGAAGTCTTCTGAGAGCCAGACCGTGACGGGCTTGACGCCGCTCGGAAAGTAGGAGGCCGATGGAGAGGCGATGAGCACGAAGGTCACCTTGTCGGAGGGATGCACCGTGAGATTGACCTCGCTCGCGTACATGAAGGGCCGGAGGTAGAGGCTGTGCTCGGGTTCGGAGGGCACCCAGTCGGCATCCAGCCGCACCAGCTGGTCGATGGCGTCGACGAACGCACTGTCCGGCAGCTCAGGCAACGCCAGCCTTCGAGCGGAGCGCCGGAATCGGTTGGCGTTGGCTTCGGGGCGGAAAACCGCGATCCGCCCATCCTGCTGCCGGTATGCCTTGAGCCCCTCGAAAACCGCCTGCGCGTAGTGGAGGACGGACGTCCCAGGGTCCATCGAGATCGGTCCGTACGGACGGACCATGGCGTCGTGCCAGCCGCGGCCTCGCTCCCAGCTCGCGATCGCCATGTGCTCGCTGAAAACCCTCCCGAAGCCAGGATTCGCGAGGATGCGCTCGCGCTCAGCCGCCGGCGCCCGCCGGGCCAGAGGCGTGACATTGAACGTGAGACCCACTGTGGCGGCGCTCATCGTGCCGTTCAGTCTGAGGCAAACAAGAGAGGTCGGGCCTTGCGGCCCGGCCTCGCGAGAGGAAGGAAGGGGTTTCTTAGGGGAGCCGCGCCGAGCCTCGGACGCGACGCGACTCGGACACGCCGGCCGTCCCAGTCGGCGTTCTGGCGCTGGAGTAGAGCTTCACCGCTGGGCCATTCACTGGGTGCCCGCGGCGAGGGGGTGCAGGGGTAAGCACCACCCGGTCCAGAAGGCGGGCCAGCTCGATCTCCAGTCGCCGGTCAAAGTCGTCCATCTGTTTTGGAAACGCCTCCGCCAGCGGGAGTACCCACCGGCGTATCAACCCGCGCCGGGACGCAAGTTAGGGCTTCCCGCGGCGATTTCGGAGGTCGGTGCGGCTCATGGGCGAACTTGACCATCTTCAGTCGGAGCGGGCCGGGGCCCATGACCTTCGCAGCAAGGAGAACCAGCGGCTTGACGACGCCCGGCCTGGCACTGACGGCCTCACTGATCAGCCTCAGCACCCACCCTCCCATCTGATGAGGAAACTCGCCGTCACCCTGAGGATTGGAAGGCAGGCCGTCAGCGGGTTGTTAGAGGTCGGTGGTGCAAAAAAGGCAGCGGGTCGCGCGCGCCGGGATGTTGCTGAGGCAGCGCGGGCACTCCTTCATTTCCGGTGCTGGTTGGGGCGCCGGCTCGAAGCGCGCCCTGAACCGCACATACGGCACCACAACGAAGAAGTACATGACCACCGCAATGATCAGGAAGGCGATCACGACGTTGACGAAGTCACCGTACGGGAACTTGCTGTTGTTGATTGTGAAGGAGAGGCCGGAGAAGTCCGGTTTGCCGAAGAGGGCGGCGATCAACGGAGTGATCATACCGATGACGATGCCGACCGCCAGGTCGACGAGGTTGCCGCGCAGCAGGAATGTTTTGAAACCGCTCGCCATACCGCTCTCCTTACACCTTCAAACCGATCTTCTTATTACGCAAATGGAACTCAGGCCCATACCTGTCGTGCTTCGCGGCGTGACCACCGTTGAACCCCAAGGTCCCCTGGCTCATCTCCACATCCCTGCGCGCGCCGTGCTCCCCTCTAAACGAAGTCGTTGAGACTGCCAGTGCAGGCCTTTGCTTGAACAAACGCGCGTGATGTGGCGAGTACTGGGATGAATGCGTCCGTCAAATGAGCAACACGCCTCGATATATGCAAAGCCCGGCAGGCTCAGTAGAATCGGCCCGGGGGGATATAGGTCCTGTCTTTGGAGGCCTCGGGATATTCGGAGACCGGTCTTTGGGACCGGCTCGAGGCGTTGGCAAGGGTTTCGGCCGACTTAGCCGGCTCCCAGGACCTTGCCCGGGCGGCAGAGGCGGCTCTGCAGCTGGCGCTGGAGCTGACCGGGGCGTCGGTCGCCTTCATCGGCGTAGTCGACGACGCCGGCAGACGCCAGCAGGTGTTCTCACGCGCCGCCGACCCGGGGCGATCGGTGAACGCCGACGAGATCGACAGGCTGTTCGCCGCCGCCGGGATCAACAGGTCGACAGACTCCGGCCTGGGCGCATATTGCGGGTTGCCCCTGACGGCTGGGGGCAAGGTGATCGGGATGATGGGGGTCGCGGGCGGGAACGTCTACTCAGTCATCCAACGCCGGGCGCTCGGCATCCTGGCCAACCATGTCGCGGCGGCCCTGGAGATCTTCCGCCTCCAGCAGCGCAGGCAGGAGCTTGTCGACGCGCTGGTCAACCTGCGGACGGACCTCGATCGGAGCGAGAAGCAACGAGTCCTCAACGAGGAGCGTGCGCAGTCCGCGCTGCGTATCGAAAGGGCGCACGAGCTCGCGGTCCAGGCTCTTCTCGCCGTCTCCACCCACGCCAGGACCGGCGCGAGCTTCAGCGCCTTTTACCGGGGTCTGACGGAGAGCGTGGCCGAGCTGGTGGGTGCCGGCAAGGTGCTCTTCTGGCAGCTGAATGAGAACCGAACTCTGACTCCGATACCAGATGCACACGGCATCGACGATGAGTTCATCGCCCGCCTTGACCCGGTCCCGGCGGAGCCGTTCGGGAGCGACCTCACCAGCCAGGTCGTCTACAAGGACTTCGTCTTCAGAGCGGCGATGTCAGACCGTGACTCGCCGCATCGCGCCGTGCTCGAGGTGCTCGGCGTCACGAACGCCATCAGCGTTCCGTGGCGCGCCGGACACCAGCGACTGGGCATGGTCGCCGCCTACGATTCGCGGCACCGCGACGGGTTTTCGATGGAAGACGCGTGGGTGCTGCGCATGGCCGGCCTGGCGGCGGGGCTCGTATGGCAGCTCAAGCTGGCGGAGACCGACCTGACCAAAACCATCAGCCGTCTGCAGAGGGTCGATGAGGCACGCCAGCTTCTGCTTCGGAACATGTCCACCGCCGTGGACAAGGCCCGCCGACGCTTTGCCCACGAGCTGCACGATGACGCCCTCCAGAAGCTGACGGCGGCGGAGCTGCACCTGCAACGAGCGGGCGAGCAATCGTCCCCTGTCGGCGA
>WNFJ01236448.1_pt1 | contig 17237 bp, 17 predicted proteins | sample 5400461 | NCBI WGS metagenome assembly WNFJ01 (sample SAMN13153349, study PRJNA577476) | soil metagenome | isolation source: 115 cm saprolite on Douglas fir-dominated hillslope | place: USA:California | collected 2013-09-17 | reverse complement strand
GTTCGCGCAGGCCGTGGACCAGATGGTCGACACGCTGCACGTGGACCGCGGCAACGCCGAGGCGGAGGTGCGCCGCTACTGCAGCACGCCGGCCTACCCATTGTGTTACGCGGTGGGCCGGCGCGAGCTGCTGCGGCTGCGGGACGACTTCCGCGTGGCCCAGGGCCCGGCTTTCTCGCTGCGCACGTTCCACGACGCGATTCTCCCGTACGGCGGACTCCCGGTAAGCCTGATTCGCTGGGGATTGGGGCTGAGTGAGTAAGCTGCCCCGCGAAGCACGGCTGTTCGGTTTCGTCTCGCTGCTGAACGACTTCGCGAGCGAAATGATTTATCCTCTCCTCCCGGCGTTCGTGACGGGCGTGCTCGGCGCGGGAGCCGGGGCGCTGGGCGCGCTCGACGGCGCGGCCGATTTCGCCGCCACGTTCGTGAAATACCGCGCCGGACGCCTGGCCGACCGGCCGGCGCGGCGCGGCCCGCTCATCATCCTGGGCTACGCCATCGCGGTGGCGGTGCGGCCGGTCATCGCCGTCACCGCCGCGGCGTGGCAGGTGATCGCGCTGCGTGTGATCGATCGGGTGGGGAAGGGCATCCGCACGCCGCCGCGCGACGCCTTGATCGCCGACGTCACGCCGCCCGAGCTCAAGGGTCGGGCGTTCGGGTTGCAGCGCGCCATGGACCACGCGGGCGCGGTGCTCGGCCCGCTCGCTGCCTGGGTGCTGATCACGAACGGCGCCGACGTGCGTCGCGTGATCGCCGCGAGCATCGTGCCCGGCGTGGCGGTGTTGGGGTTGGCGTGGGTGGCGGTCAGGCGGTCGGGCGCTCAGGCGGTCGAGCGGAAAGACGACCGCCCGAGCGCCCATCCGCCCGTCCCCTACCGCCCCCTACCGCCCGCTCTCCTCGCCGTCATCGCTTTCTATCTGCTGCGCATGCCGGAGACACTGATCATCCTCCGCGCCCAGCAGCTCGGCGTGCCGGTGGCAGCGGTGCTGCTGTTGTGGGCGGCGCTGCACGTCGTGCGGTCATCCTCGAGCTTCGTGGGTGGCGCGCTGAATGACCGGATCGGCCCGTCGCGCACGATGTGGCTCGGGTGGCTGTGCTACGCGCTGGTGGCCGGCGGCTTCGCGCTCGCGCAGTCGTCGGCCGCCGCCTGGCTGCTGTTCCTCGCGTTCGGACTGGTGGCGGGTCTCACCGAGAGTCCCGAGCGCGCGCTGGTGTCGCGGCTGGCGGGAACGCATCAGGGGGCGGGCTTTGGCACCTACTACGCCTCGACGGGCATCGCGGCCCTCGGGGGTGGTGTGGCCTTGGGAGCCTTTTATCAGTTGCGCGGCGCGGTGCCCGCCTTCGGTTTGAGCGCGGCGGCAGGCGCGCTGCTAGTGCTGCTCTGGCCTTTCCTCGCCCGACCGGATAGGGTTCCCACCGCATTGCCCTAAGAGGAGCGACCGTGCACGAAGGGAAGTCGGCAGACGGGCAGCCGCGCGGGCGGTATCTCGTCGGCCTGGCGATCACCGCGCTGGGGGTGGTGTACGGCGACATCGGGACCAGCCCGCTCTACGCCATGCGCGAGGCCTTTCACGGCCCGCTCGGCATCGCTGTCACTTCGGGCAACGTGCTGGGCGTCCTGTCGTTGATGTTCTGGTCGCTCATCCTCGTCGTCACGATCAAGTATCACGTCGTCATCATCCGCGCCGACAACAAAGGTGAAGGCGGCGTCCTGGCGCTGATGGCGTTGGTGCAGGGCAACCGCGTCAGCCGGGGCATTTCGCCCAGCCAGATCATGATCATCCTCGGCATCTTCGGCGCGGCGTTGATTTATGCCGACGGCGCCCTCACGCCAGCTATTTCCGTGATGAGCGCGGTAGAGGGCCTGGAGGTGGCCGCGCCGGGCCTGGTGCGCTGGGTCATTCCGCTCACGCTGCTGATCCTGGTCGGGTTGTTCTACTTCCAGAGCCGCGGTACCGCCCTGATCGGCGCGGTGTTCGGGCCCATCATGATGGTCTGGTTTGCGGTCATCGCGGCGCTCGGCCTGATACAGATCGTGCAAGATCCCGCCGTCCTGAGCGCGATGTCGCCGTATCACGCGATCCGCTTTTTCAGCGAGAACGTGAGCCGCGGCTTCGTGGTGTTGGGAGCGGTCTTTCTGGTCGTCACCGGCGGCGAGGCGCTATACGCGGACCTCGGCCACTTCGGTCACCGCGCCATCCAGCTCGCCTGGTTCTCCGTGGGCCTGCCGGCGCTGGCCCTCAACTACTTCGGCCAGGGCGCCCTGCTCTTGCAGCATCCCGAGGCCGCCGAGAATCCCTTCTACCACCTGGCGCCCGACTGGGCGTTGTATCCCTTGATCGCGCTGGCGACGGCGGCGGCGATCATCGCGTCGCAGGCGATCATTTCGGGAGCCTTCTCGCTGACGCGGCAGGCGGTGCAGCTGGGCTACGCGCCGCGTATGCGCATCGAGCACACGTCGTCGCGCGAAATCGGGCAGATCTACGTCCCCTCGGTGAACGTCGGGCTGGCGCTCCTGACGTGCGCGTTCGTGCTGTACTTCGGCTCATCCACCAACATCGCGGGCGCCTACGGCGTGGCACTCTCCACATTGATGGTGATGACGACGCTGATGTTCTACGTCATGTGCCGCGACGTGTGGCGTTGGAGCCGGCTGCAGGCGGGTCTCGTGGTGGGACTCTTCCTGTCGATGGACGTGCCGTTCCTCATCGCTAACGGGCTCAAGATCGAGCACGGCGGCTGGGTACCGCTCGCGGTGGCCGGCGCCCTGTTCCTGCTGATGACCACCTGGCGGCGCGGCCGCGAGATCCTGTCCAAGCGCATGCTCGAGAAGTCGGTACCGCTCAACATGCTGCTGGCCGATCTCGCGGCCGAACCCCCGATTCGCGTGCCGGGCACGGCGGTCTTCATGTATGGGAATGCGGAGGGCACACCGCCCGCGCTGGTGCACAATCTCAGCCACAACAAAGTGCTGCACGAGAAGGTGGTCTTCCTGACGGTGGTGACCGAGGACGTGCCGCACGTGGGCGGGGCCAATCGGGTCACGGTGCGGCGTCTGGGGAAGGGGTTCCACGCCGTGACGGCGCGCTACGGCTTCATGGAGGACCCGTCGATCGACGACGTGTTACAGGCGGCGCACACCCATCAGCTGGTAATTCCGATCGAGGGCACGACGTTCTTCCTGGGGCGCGAGACGCTGGTCGCGTCGGAGCGGCCGGGGATGGCGATGTGGCGGGCGCGATTGTTCGGATTCATGGCGCGCAACGCGCTGCGCGCGACGGCGTTCTTCAAGATTCCACCCAACCAGGTATTCGAAGTCGGGACCCAAGTCGAGCTGTAGGCGTCAGCAGCAGCGTGGCGCCTTCCCTTTGTTCTCGAAGAACTGCTTCACATACTCGCGCTCGCTGAGCCGCGGCGGATGCCCCACTGCGCGGCAATGCTCGAGGTACGCCTCGTAATCGGGCGCTCCGATCACGCGCCGCAGCGCCCGCAACAGCCGCTTAATCGCCGGGCGCATAGGCCGTTTCCACGAACGGCGTCTCATTCACCCGCGCCGGTTTGCGCTGCGACAGCACCAGCCACCACTCCCGCAGCGACACCACCAAGAGCAGCGCCACCACCGTCATGAACAGCAGCGCCACGAAGGTGTTCAGCCGGTCGTTGAAGATCAGACGCGGCGCGTGCGGATCGGGCGAGCCCGCGAGCGCCGCGGCGTGCGCCAGGAAGCCGAGCCGCGGATCGGCGGCGAAGACCTTCTGCCAGCCTGCCGTCATGGTCACCGTGGTGAGCCATACCAGCGGCAGCAGCGTGACCCAGGCGTAGCGCCGCCGGCCCATCTTGATGAGGATCGTGGTCCCCACGCACAGCGCGACCAGCGCCAGCAGCTGGTTCGAGATGCCGAAGAGCGGCCACAGCGAATTGATGCCGCCCAGGGGATCCACCACGCCTTGGTAAAGGAAGTAGCCCCACGCCGCGACGATCAGGGCGCTCGACGTAGCGACGCTCGGATACCACGACGTCTGTCCGAATCGCGGCCAGGCGTGGCCCACGATCTCCTGCAGCATGAAGCGGCCCACGCGCGTGCCGGCGTCGATCGTCGTGAGAATGAAGAGCGCCTCGAACATGATCGCGAAGTGGTACCACAGCTTCGTGAAGCCGCCGCCGCCGAAGGTGCTCGCCGCCTGCGAGAAGATGTGCGCAATCCCCACAGCCAGGGACGGCGCGCCGCCCGAGCGCGCGACGAGCGTCGCTTCGCCCATCTGAGCCGCCAACGCCTGCATCGAGTCGGGCGATACCACGAACCCCGCGTGCTGCAGTACGTCGGATGCCTGGGCTAACGCCTGGGGCGTCGTGTTCATCGCGAAGAAGACGCCGGGCTCGAGCGTGCACGCGGCGATCATCGCCATCACGCCGACGAAGGACTCCATCAACATGCCGCCGTAGCCGATCAAGCGGGCGTCGGGCTCGCGCGCCAGCATCTTGGGCGTCGTCCCCGAGCTCACGAGCGCGTGAAACCCCGAGATGGCGCCGCAGGCGATCGTGATGAACGCGAACGGGAACAACTTGCCCGCGAACACCGGGCCCTCGCCCAGCGTGGCGAACGGCGTCAGCGCGGGCATCCTGAGCGGCGGCAGGATGATCAGGATCGCAAGCGCGAGCACCAGGATCGTGGTGATCTTGAGAAACGTCGACAGGTAGTCGCGCGGCGCCAACAGCATCCACACCGGCAGCACCGACGCCACGAACCCGTACGCCATCATCAACCAGACGAGCGTCGGGCCACTCTGCGTGAACCACGCGGCGAGCGCCGGGCTGCGCGACACCCAGCCGCCGCCCACCAGCGCCAGCACGAGCAGCACCGCGCCGACGGCCGACGCTTCGCCCACGCGCCCCGGCCGCCACGATTTCATCCACCAACCCATCAGCAAGGCGATGGGAATGGTGCAGGCGATGGTGAACAGTCCCCAGGGCGACGACTTGAGAGCGTTCACGACGATCAGGGCGAGCACCGCGAGCAGGATCACCATGATCAACAGGACGGCGACCATGGCCGTCATGCCCGCCACCGGATTGATCTCTTCCTTCGCCATCTGGCCCAGTGATTTCCCGTCGCGCCGCAACGAGCACGCGAGAATCGTGAAATCCTGTACCGCGCCGCCCAACACCACGCCGACCACCAGCCACAACGTGCCCGGCAGATAGCCGAACTGTGCCGCGAGCACCGGTCCCACCAATGGTCCCGCACCGGCGATCGCCGCGAAGTGATGGCCGAACAGTACCCACTTGTTGGTCGGCACGAAATCGCGGCCGTTGTTGAATCGCTCGGCCGGCGTGGCGCGCCGCGGATCGAGTGCGAACACCCGCTCGGCTAGAAACTTCGAGTAGAAGCGGTAGGCGACGACGTAGGTGCAGACGGCGGCGGTGAGCAGCCACGCGGCGTTGACCGGCTCGCCGCGTGACAGCGCGAGTACGGCAAACGCCGCCGCCCCCAGTGCGGCGATGGCGCTCCACATGACGACCGCGGCGAGCCGTCGCATGGCCGCTAAGTTACGGCGCGGCTTGCCGCTCTTCAAATGGCGCCGTAGGTTGCGCAGCTTGGCTGGATACTCCTGGACTCTCGCCGCGCGGGAAGCGCCGGCGCCGGCCGGCGCCGCCGTGGTGCAGGAGCGCCCGGACCCCCGTGGTCCCGCGGAAGCGATGCAGGGACGCGTCGCCATGGTCACGGGCGGCGCCACCGGGCTGGGACGGGCCGCCTGCCTCGAATTCGCACAGCGCGGCGCCGCCATCGCCTTCAATTACGTCGACCTCCCCGAGCGCGACGTCACCGCCCAGGCGCTCCTCACCGAGACCGCGATCAAGGCGCTGGGCGTCGCGGTGTACTCCAGTCGCTGCGACGTACGCGATCACACGCAAGTCACCCACTTCGTCGCCGAAGCGCGCGAGCGCCTCGGCGGGGTTCATTGTCTCGTGAACAACGCCGGCGTCGCGCACGACGGTGCGCTGTGGCGGCTCTCGCCCGAAGCGTGGCAGGAAGTGATGGATACCAACGTGACGGGCGCGTTCAATTGCATTCAGGTGGTGGCGCCGCATTTGCGGGCGCAGCGCTACGGTAAGATCGTCAACGTCGCGAGCCACCAGGCGTTCCGGCCGGGGTTCGGTATCGCCAACTACGCGGCGAGCAAGGCCGCGCTCATCGGGCTCACCAAGGCCGCGGCGGTCGATCTCGGGTCCTCCAACATCAACGTCAACGCCGTGGCGCCCGGCTTCGTGAAGACCGAGCTGCTCACAAAGCTGCCGCGCGAGGTGCTGGAGCGAGCCGAGCGCGAATCGGTGCTCGGTCGGGTGGCCGAGCCCGAGGACGTGGCCAAAGTCATCCTCTTCCTCTGCAGTGACGCGGCGCGCCACATCACCGGGCAAACGATCGTGGTGGACGGCGGGCTCACGCTCGCTTGAAAACGGACGCTGCGTCCGCGATATTTCGGCGCGTGACTAATCCCTTGAAAAACAAAGACTTGGTGCGTGGTGCATGGTGCCTGGTCGCCACCGCCGCGCTTCTCGCCGCGTGCGGCAAGAAGCCGTCCGGCCCGCCGACGCCGGCGCCCACTGCGCCGTTCCCGGCTGGCGGCCTCGCGGGTCAGCGCGTGAGCCTCGTCCCCATTTCCCTGGTGGCGGCGGACGAAGCGGTCGGCTGGGACTCTTTGCTCACCGATCACCGGGCGACGCTGCTGCGCGCCGACAGTGTGATTGCGGCCTTGCTGCCGGCGCGCACCCCGGAGGTCAACTGGGTGCTGCCCGACGAGCTGCGGCGCGAGGCGCGCCGCGCGCCGGGCATCGCCACCGACCCCGACCAGTTGGGCACGGCGGTCCTGCGGGCCGAGAACATGCGCGAGGTGCTGGACCCGCTGCGCGCGCAGCTGCGGACGCTGGGCGCGCTGGGCGGCGGCCGCTACGTCGTGGCGCCCGCGGCGATCGTGTTCCGACCGGCGGGGCCCGGCCTGGGCACCGCGGAGCTGTCCATTGTCCTCGTGGATGTGCGGCTTGGCAAGATCGACTGGCGCACCGTGGCGCGGGGCGAGGGGCGCGATCCCTGGACGGCGCTGGCGCGCGCCGTGAAGGCGCTCACCCCGGGCCTGCCGTGACACGCGAAGCGACGCTCATTCCGGGCGACGGCATCGGCCCGGAGATCACGGCTGCCACATTGCAGGTGCTCGACGCGATCGGCGTGCAGTTCGCCTGGGACGAACAGTACGGTGGCATGGCGGCGGTCGAGAAAGCCGGCACGCCGTTGCCCAATGCCACGCTCGATTCGATCCGCCGCACCAAGCTCGCGCTCAAGGGCCCGCTGACGACGCCCGTGGGCGGCGGCTACCGCTCCGTGAACGTCGCGCTGCGCCAGGAATTCGATCTCTACGCCAACGTGCGGCCCACCAAGACGATCGTGCCGGGCGGCCGCTATGAGAACGTCGACCTGGTCATCATTCGCGAGAACACCGAGGGGCTGTACGTGGGCATCGACCACAGTTTTCGCGTGGGCGACGATCCCAAAGCCCTGGTGCAGGCGATGTCGGTGATGACGCGCGAGGGCTGCCGCCGCGTGTGCAAGTACGCATTCGAGTACGCCAAGCAGCACGGCCGCAAGAAGGTCACCATCGTCCACAAAGCCAACATCCTCAAGGCGACCTCGGGCCTGTTTCTCGAGACGGGCCGCCAGATCGCCAAGGAATACGAGGGGGTGGTGGCGAGCGACGACAAGATCGTGGACAACGCGGCGATGCAGCTCGTGATCCGGCCCGAGCAGTTCGACGTGATCGTCACGACCAACTTGTTCGGCGACATCCTCTCGGACGAAGCGTCGGGTCTGGTGGGCGGGCTGGGGTTGGCGCCCGGCGCCAACATCGGCGTGCGCGCCGCGATCTTCGAGGCGGTGCACGGCTCGGCGCCCGACATCGCGGGGCAGGGCATCGCCAATCCGTCGGCCCAAATGCTCGCCGCGGCGATGATGCTCGATCACATCGGGGAGACTGCCGCGGGCAACCGGCTGCGGCGCGCGCTCGAGACCGCGCTCGTGAAGGACAACGTCCGCACCAAGGACCTGGGGGGCAGTGCTACTACCGCCGATTTCACCCGCGCCGTGGTCAAGCGGGTTTAAGCACGCCTGCGCCGGCTGCGGCGAGCTGGTGGCGGGCCTCGAGGTGGGCGGCTACTGCGCCGACTGCTGGCGCGCCCGCACGCGGCGGGCGGGGCGGATCGCGCGCTGGGCGGCGCTCGCGGCGACCGTGCCGTTCGCGGTGTATCTGATGCTGGTGCTGCCGGCCACCCGGGAATGGCGGCTGATCGGGGCGTCGACGGCGGTGGTGTGGTACTTTCTGACTGGGCTGATCGCGAGACGGGCGGTGCTGCAATGGATAAAATGACGCGTGCGGTGCGGGGTGCGTGGTTGCTAAGCGTACTGGTGGCGGTGCCCGCGGCCGCCCAGACATCCCTTTCCATCTATATTGACGGGCGGGTGGTGGTCCGGAAGACCCTGCCGCAAGCCCTGCAGAAGGGCACCAATACCCTCACGCTCCAGCTCGCCAACTTCGATCCCGCCACGTTGTTCTCGCCCGACTCGAGCGTCACCGTGGTGTCGGTGGTGACGCGGCTGCCGACCGATCGCGGCGTGGCGCTGCAGCGGGCAGTAGGTCAGACGCTCTCGTTCGTGCGCGCCAAGGGCGATACGGTCCGAGCCACCGTGCTGAGCGTGAATCCATCGCAATACAAGTTGACCGACGGGCGCGTGCTCCTGTCGGAGCCGGGCGAGCCCCTGTTCCCGGCGGAGCAAGTCCGCAGCGCGACAGAGGCGACCGTCATGCTGGATGCGACGCGAGCGCGCCCGCGGACCGAGCTCGCCTACGTGAGCAGCGGCGTCACGTGGGAAGCCACCTATCAGGCGATCCTTGGCAAGACGGCCCTCGTTTCAGGCGGTGCTACGATCACGCCCGGCGCGTTCCACGCTGACAGGGAAGCATCAACCGGGCGCGTGCGAATCAGTTCGCGCCAGCAGCCGCACGCTTGGAGGGCGCCCTGCGCCCATATGCGGCGGCGTCCGCCGACAGCGCCGCAGTTGAGGAGAGCGTCGGTGAGGCCCACGTGTACGAGCTGCCCGGCCGCCTGACACTCGATCTGGGCGTGCCGCTCACGGTTGCGCTGTTTCCCCGCGCCGCCACAGCGTATACGCAGGAGTTCGTCGTCCCGGGCGTCTTGCCGTGGCGCGGCTATTTCGGTCCGCAGCCCGCCGATCCGACCGCCGTCCCGGTGCAGGTCTGGTACACATTCAAGCGGACCCGCGGCAGCGCCTTCGGTGACCGCCCGCTCCCCGGCGGGACCCTCCAGCTCTACCAGGCGGACTCGGCCGGGCGTGTCCAGTTGATCGGTGAGGCGGCGATTGGCCACACGCCTGCGGGGAAGGACGTCCGCGTGCAGTCCGGTGACGCGTTCGACGTGACGGCCGAGCGGGTCCAGACCGATTACAACCAGGAGCAGATCCCGGCGGTGAAACGCGGGCTGCCCATGCGTCAACGCGTCACTGCGAGCTATCGCGTGACGCTCACCAACGCCAAGCCCGACTCCGTCACCGTCGATGTGCGCGAGACGCACTTTGGTACGTGGCAGATCACCGACAGCAGCGTGCCGGCCGAGAAGCTTTCCGCGAGCGAGACCCGCTTCCGCGTGCGCGTGCCCGCCAAGGGCACCGCGACGCTCACCTACACCGTGCAGGTCGAGTCGTGACCGTTCAGATCCTCCACCTATCCGATCCGCATTTCGGCGGCCTGGCGGACATCCGCCAGATCGAGGCGGTCGAGCGCATGATTCCCGACCTGCGGCCCGACGCGGTGGTGATCTCGGGTGACGTGGCGCAGCGCGCCCGCCACGGCGAGTTCCAGCGGGCGCGCGCCTTCGTGAACTTGGCGCGCGAGACGTCGCCGGTGCACATCATGCCAGGCAATCACGACGTGCAATGGTGGTGGCGCCCGTTCATCCCGTTCGATAAGCGGGCCATCTACACCAAGTACCGCGGCTACTTCGGTGATGACCTGACGCCGACACTCACGATCCCCGGCGCGGTGATCGCGAGCGCGTTGACGTCCCACGGCATGGCCTGGGGCTCGCTCACGATGACATTGCGCGACATCGCCGTGAAGGGGCACCTGCCGAAGCGCGAAATGGAGCGGGTGCAGCAGGTCTTCGCAGCGGCGCCGGGCGACGCCGCGCGCGTGCTGGTACTGCACCACAACGTACTGCGCGGCGACATCTCGCAGCGCATGGGTTTGTCGCGGTGGAAGCGAGCGCAGCGCCGCATCGTGGAGTCGGGCGCCGACGTGGTGCTGTGCGGCCACGACCACCAGGAAAGCGCGGACACGCTCGGCGGCCGCGTCGTGGTCTCGACGGCGGGGACGATTTCGACGCGCTCGCGCGGCGGCCGGCCGTCGTGCTTTAATTTCGTGACGATCGAGGCTGCAGCGGTGCAAGTCACCATGTTCCGCTGGGACGGCGAGCGCGGAAGGTTCAATGCTTCCGATACGTTCGCCTTCGCGCGCGGCTCGGATGCCAGAGCGGCGATTCCCGCTGACTGAGGTCTTATGACCGCGCAGTTCCGAGGCGTTGATTTTTACAACACCGATTCCTTACTCCAGGAAGAGGAGCGCGCCGTCCGCGACACTGTCCGCTCCTGGGTGGACGACAACGTCCTTCCCATCATCGGCGAGGCTTACGTCGCGGGCCACTTCCCCAAGCAGCTCATTCCGGGGATGGCGGAGCTGGGCCTGTTCGGCGCCAACCTGCCCGAGGAATACGGTTGCGCTGGCCTCAATAACGTCGCCTACGGCCTGATCATGCAGGAGCTCGAGCGCGGCGATTCGGGCGTGCGCTCGTTCGCGTCGGTGCAGGGCGCGCTCGTCATGTATCCCGTTTTTGCCTTCGGGTCGGACGAGCAAAAGACGAAATGGCTGCCGCAGATGGCGAGCGGCAAAGTCATCGGCTGCTTCGGCCTCACCGAGCCCGACTACGGCTCCAACCCCGCCGGCATGATCACCGTCGCGAAGGAGACCAAGGACGGCTGGACTCTGAACGGCGCCAAGATGTGGATCACCAACGGGTCGACCGCGCACGTCGCCGTCGTCTGGGCCAAGACCGGCGCGATCGACGACGTCGAATCGATTCGCGGCTTCCTCGTCCCGACCGACACCAAGGGTTTCTCGGCGAAGGACCAAAAAGGTAAGCTCAGCCTGCGCGCGTCCGACACGAGCGAGCTGGTGTTGCAGGACGTGAAGGTGCCCAAGGACGCCATTCTGCCCAAGTCGGGTGGGCTCAAGTCACCGCTGATGTGTCTCACTCAAGCGCGCTACGGCATTTCGTGGGGCGCGGTGGGCGCGGCCTTGGCGTGCTACGACGAGGCCGTGAGCTACGCCAAAACCAGAGTGATGTTCGGCAGGCCGATCGGCGGGTTCCAGCTGCAGCAGCTGCGGCTCGCCGAGATGCTCACCGAGATCACCAAGGCGCAGCTGCTCTGCCTGCAGCTCGGGCGCCTGAAGGACCTGGGCACCATGACGCCGCAGCAGGTGTCGCTCGCCAAGCGCAACAACGTCAGCATGGCGACCGATGTGGCGCGCGAGACGCGGCGGCTGCTCGGCGCCAACGGCATCCTGGCCGAGTACCAGGCGATGCGCCATCTCGCGAACCTCGAGTCGGTCTATACGTACGAGGGCACCCACGACGTACACACGCTGGTGCTGGGGCAGGAGATTACGGGGATCTCGGCATTTCAGTGATCAGGGGCTGACCTTGTCCGCCGCGGCGCGCCAGCGCGGGTCGGGGTTCTACGCGGTGAAGCACCACGTGCTGTTGACGCTCGATCTGCGGGCCATCAATTACGCTCAGGCGAAGGCGCTGATCGCCAAAGCGGTCGAGCGACTCTAACAGGAGGAGTTATGCATCAGAGGACGGTGGGGTACGCACTGGCGCTCGTGAGCGTCGCGGCGCTGAGCGTCGCGGGGCAGGCCCGGGCGCAGGGGACGTTCGAAGGGATGGTCGCAGGGACCATGGCGCTGCCGAACGGGAAGGTCGCGCCGTTCCGCTACTACCAGCTGGGCAGTCGGACACGGCAGGAGTATTCGATTGAAGGCCATACGGGCGCGATGATCTTCGACGGCACGACCGGCGACATGATGTCGATCATGCCGGAACAGAAGAAGTACATGGTGATCAACCTGCGCACGGCCAGCGGCCCGATGCGGCAGCTCGGGGAAGCGATGGGCGGCGGCGGCGGCGGCACCAAGCCCCCCGATTTCTCGAAGATGAAGGTGACGGCTACGGGGCAACGCGAAACGATCGCGGGCATGACGTGCGAGCACTACTTATTCCAGAACACGGAGGAGCCCGACAAGCCGCCGATGGATCTGTGCGGCGCCACGGGCCTCGGCTTCATGGGCATGGCCGGCCAGGCGAACTCGATGATGCCGTCGACGGTTGCGCTGCTGCGCTCCCAGAATCCCGAGCTCGCGCGCCTCGCGCGCCAGGGATTCTTCCCACTCAAAATGACGTTCCCGGATCGCCAGCACCCCGACAAGCCGTTGGTCTGGGTGGTGACCCAGATCGACCGCCACCGCCCCGACGCCGCGCTGTTTGGGCCGCCGGCGGGATACACACCGGTGCAGATGCCTGGGATGGGGAAACCGTAGAGTCATCGGGAGTCAGCAGGCAGTCGCAAGGGTAGTTGCCGGACGGGAAGGTGCCAGCGGTTGCCAGAGCCAAGTCGCCAGGTTTCTTTTCTGGCGACTTGTTGCTTGGAACCGGCGGCAACTCGCCGTCGGGACTCTCCACTTGCAGCTGACGACCGGGATCTGACTGCCGCATGAAGATTGCCGTCTGTATCAAACGCGTCCCCGACAGCGAAACCCGCGTCAAAATCGGCGTTGACGCCAAGTCGCTCGACGAGGCGGGCGTCAAGTTCGTACTCAATCCCTACGATGAGTTCGCCGTGGAAGAGGCCTTGCGCCGCAAGGAAGCGGCCGGGGCCGGCGAAGTCGTGGTCGTGGCTCTCGGACCCGCCGCGGCCCAGGAGACCATCCGCACCGCGCTCGCGATGGGCGCGGACCGCGGCGTGCTGCTGCAGTGCGACAAGATTCCGGCCGACGGCCTCGCCGTCGCCCGCGCCCTCGCCGCCGAGCTTAAGGACGGGGGCTGGGACCTGATCCTCTGCGGCAAGATGGCGATCGACGACTACAACCATCAGGTCGGGCCGATGGTGGCGGAGCTGCTCGGCTTGCCGTGCGTCACCGCCGCCGCGCACCTCAGCCTCGAGGCGGGGAAGGGCGTGGCCGAGCGCGAGATCGAAGGCGGCGTGGAAGTGGTGGCGTTTCCGCTGCCCGCCGTTATCACCGCGGACAAGGGTCTAAATGAGCCGCGCTACCCCGCCCTCAAGGGCATCATGGCGGCAAAGAAGAAACCGCTCGATGTGAAACCGGTCACCCTCTCAGGCAGCGGGCTCGAGGCGCTGGCGCTGCTGCCGCCGCCCGAGCGGAAGGAGGGGCGCATCGTGGGCGAGGGCGCGGCGGCCGTCCCCGAGCTGATTCGACTGCTGCGCGAGGAGGCGAAGGTCCTGTGAGCAACGTCCTCGCGGTGTGCGAGCAGCGCGCGGGCGCGCTGCGCAAGATCTCGCACGAAGTAGTGACCGGCGCGCGCCGCATCGCCGACGCGCTGGGCGGCGGCGTGGACGCGCTGGTGTTGGGCGCAGGCCCGGTTACGGGCGCAGACCAGGTGGGACGCTTCGGCGCTGACGAGGTCGTCACCCTGACCAGCGCGGGCTTCGCCGCCTACGCCGCCGAGGGCTATGCACAGGCGATCGCCGAGCGCGCCAAGGCGGGCGGCTACGGCGCGGTCGTGTTCGCGGCGGGCGCGCAGGGCAAGGACCTGGCGCCGCGCGTCGCCGCCAAACTGGGCGTGCCGCTCGCCGCCGATGTCACCGACGTCGTCATCGAGGGCGGCGCGCTGATCGCCACGCGGCCGGTGTACGCGGGCAAGGCGCTGTTGCGCGTGAAGATCACCGCGACGCCGGCGCTCGTGTCGCTGCGGCCCAACGTGTTCACGCCGATCGAGCGGCCCAAGGCCGGGACGGCCGAGGTTGTCGCGGTCAACGTGCCGGCGGGACGCGTCGTGGTGCAGGAGATCAAAGCGGCGGCGGCGGGCGCGCTCGACGTGGCCGAGGCGCCGATCGTGATTTCCGGTGGACGGGGGCTGAAAGAGCCCGCCAACTTCACAGTCCTCGAAGAGCTGGCGGCGGCATTCGGCGGCAAGGCGGCCGTCGGGGCGTCGCGCGCCGTGGTGGACGCGGGCTGGCGGCCGCACGCCGACCAGGTGGGGCAGACCGGCAAGACGGTCAGCCCGACGCTGTACATCGCGGTCGGCATTTCCGGCGCGATCCAGCACCTCGCCGGCATGCGGACGTCCAAGGTGATCGTGGCGATCAACAAGGACAAAGACGCACCGATCTTCAAGGTGGCGGACTATGGAATCGTCGGTGATCTTTTCGACGTGATCCCTGAACTCACCGCGCAAATCAAGCGCCTGCATGCGTGAGCGCCACGTCGCCCTCCTGCTGCTGTTGGCCGCCCTGCTCGGCGGGCGGGCCGTAGCGCAAGTCTTTCCCAACGACCAGGCGCCGCACCCGGCCTTTCCGGCCGCCTTCACGCTGTTCGTGTTTGGCGCCTTCCAGGGCGACCGCGTCACACGCATCTACAACGTCGGCCTGCCTCCGGATCCGTTGGATGCCGCTTGCGATTCAACCGCCGGTGACTGCCGCACGGTCCACGGGTTGGCGGGCGCGGCGGGCATCGGCGTGCGGGGGCAGTTCCCGCTGACACCGCGCAGCGGTATCCGGGTGGGCGTCTCGGCGTCGCATCCGGGCCGTCGCGTGGCGACCCGCGACGGGGTGCTGGTGGCGGTCCCCGGGGAAGCCGTGACCCTGTTGCGGCTCGACGGCCTGGCCCTGTTCCGGCTGAAGCCGCAGGTGCCCGTGTATTTCGGCTTCGGCGGAAGCATCGGCTTCTATTCGGCGGGGCCTGTGCGCAATCAAGACGCCGTCACCGAAGTGGGCGCAGCGTTCGCCGTCGGCGTCGATCACTACATCAGTCCCACCGTGGGCACCCGCGTCGAATTTACGGGCTTTGTCATGAAGCCGACGGCGAAGACACTCTCGGCGGAGTACCACGCCCACGCGCTCGCCTTCGACGGGCAGCTGTCGTTCGGGTTCAACTTCCTCGTCAAGAAATGATCGTTCCCGCAGCGGCGCAGCCCGCGCTGCCGCTCGACCGGCTCGTCGTGGCGCCGGCCGCGGATGGCGAGCGCATCGAGCTCGACGTGTTGTTCGTAGGCGCGGGGCCGGCTGGGCTCGCCGGCGCAATCGAGCTGGCGCGCCTGGTCAAGCGCGACAACGAAGCGGGCGGCGGCCTGGGCGACATCGGCATCGGCGTCCTCGAGAAAGCCGAGGCCCTGGGCGAGCATTCGCTGTCGGGTGCGGTGGTCAATCCCCGCGCGCTGCGCGAGCTGTTCCCCGAGCTGGCCGACAACGATTTCCCATTCCGCGGGCCGGTGACGAAAGAAGCGGTATACCTCATGACCGCCGGTGGGCAGATCCGTCTTCCGACGCCACCGACGATGCACAACCGCGGATTCTTCATCGCGTCGCTGTGCGAGCTGGTCCGCTGGCTCGGCGCCAAGGCTGAGGAACTCGGTGTCAACGTATTCACCGGTTTCCCCGCAGCGCAGCTCCTGGCCGTTGGCGACCGCGTGGTGGGGGTGCGCACGCAGGCGGCGGGGCTCGACCGCGATGGCAAGCCGGGCGCGGGCTACGCGGCGCCGAACGATCTGATCGCCCGGGTGACCGCCCTGTCGGAAGGCACCCGCGGCCTGTTGTCGCAGGCGTTTTTCGAATGGCAGCGCGTTGCGGTCGAGAACCCGCAGATTTACGCGCTCGGTGTGAAAGAGATCTGGGAAACCAAGCAGCCGCTCGATCGCGTGATCCACACGATGGGCTGGCCGCTGGGCGATGCGTTCGGCGGCAGCTTCCTGTATCCGCTCGAACCGCATCTCGTAGCCCTCGGGCTGGTGGTGGGTCTCGATTATCGCGACGCCGACACCGACGTCCACACCCTGTTGCAGCGCCTCAAGCTCCATCCCTTGGTGCGCGGCCTGCTCGCGGGCGGCGAGATGGTGGAGTGGGGTGCCAAGACCATCCCCGAGGGCGGGTATTACTCCGTGCCACGCCGCCGCTCGGGCGACGGCGTGGTGGTGCTGGGCGATGCGGCGGGGTTTGTGGACGTGCCCTCGCTCAAGGGCATCCATTACGCGATGCAGTCGGGGATGTTCGCGGCGCGCACCATCTTTGCCGCGCTCAAGGCGGGCGACATCTCCGCCGCTCGTCTGGCGGAATATGATCGCCTCGTGAATGACTCATTCATTATGCGCGACTTGTATCGCACTCGGAACATGCGGCTCGCGTTCAAGGACGGCTTCTACGCGGGCGGCTTCAAGGCCGCGCTCATGACGCTCACCGGCGGCCGCTTCCCCGGCGGGAAGATCACAGTCGAGTCCGACGCGGACGTGGAGAGACAGTTCGCCCCGGGCTTGCGCCCGGGATCAGTTGTGCCGGACGGCAAGCTCACATTCAGCAAGGTGGACGCGGTGTTCAAGGCCGGCAACGCCACGCGCGACACGATTCCCTCGCACCTGATCGTCGGGCAAGACGTCTCTCCCGAGCTGGCCCGGTTCTACTCGCACGTCTGCCCGGCCGGCGTGTACGAGGAAGTGAACGGCGTCTTGCGCGTCAATGCGCCGAACTGCGTGGACTGCAAAGCCACCGACGTGCTGGGCCCGCGCTGGACGCCCCGTGAAGGGGGCAGCGGGCCCAAGTACACGCGGATGTAACAGGACGGTTGTAGGGCCCGCGCCGTGTATTGGTGCGCTCCCGCAACAGCCGCTGCCTTGTTTTACGGCTTGGCCATCTGACCCGAATCTCTGGTCACACGACATCTCTTTGTCAGTCCGCGTCCTAGCATCGAGCGCCCTGGAGGCGGTCGGGGCACGTGCGTTGCAGTTCAGGTAGGCGCCCTCAGCACCGTTGTTTTGACGAGCGCCCGGGTTTGGAGGGAAGGGTGACGGATCGAGAGACTGTTCGCAACGACCCGCGAGCGAGCGGGGAGCAC
>WNFJ01402989.1_pt3 | contig 17239 bp, 13 predicted proteins | sample 5400461 | NCBI WGS metagenome assembly WNFJ01 (sample SAMN13153349, study PRJNA577476) | soil metagenome | isolation source: 115 cm saprolite on Douglas fir-dominated hillslope | place: USA:California | collected 2013-09-17 | reverse complement strand
GGCGAGCCGTAAGCGCCGCCCGCATAGGCGCCGCAGCGCCCGGCCCACGCGCGACCCGATGGCGGCATACGTGCGGCTGTGACGCTTGGCGATAGCTGCCCGAGTTGGTTACATCATGGTCATCGGGTAGGCTGCCCCCGTCGTGCCCGACACCGTTATCAGCTACGTCACACGGAAGCAGTAATCACACGGCACCTCGCGATGCCCACGGTCCGTTCGTGTTCAATACGCGCGCGCTCGGACGCCAGGCGGGTTCTTCGCGTGCTGAGCACCGCACCGTGATGGCGCCCGCTGGATTCGGTGTTGAGCTGGTCGGCGTCCCCCCGGGCGCCGATGTCGAGCTGGACATCCGGCTCGAGGCAGTGATGGAAGGCGTGCTGATTTCCGGCACGGTACGGGCGCCGCTCACCGGTGAGTGTGCCCGCTGTCTGGATCCAGCGACCTCATCGATCGAGGTCGGGTTCCAGGAGCTCTTCTGTTACCCGGCTGTCCGTTTCACCAGGGACAGCGAGGCAACAGAAGAGGATCACTACCTCGACGGTGACCTGCTTGACCTCGAGCCGGTTTGCCGCGACGCGGTACTGCTTGCACTGCCGCTCTCGCCGCTCTGTTCGGGCGACTGCCCCGGCCTCTGCGCGGAGTGTGGCGCGCGGCTTGCGGACGTCGGCTCGGAGCACGGCCACGGCAACGGTGCCGACCCACGGTGGGCGGCGCTACGGCTGCTGGACACAGCCGACACCGCGGCCCGGATCGGCCGGGATCGCGCAGACGACCGACAGGAGGGCTGACGTGGCCGTCCCCAAGCGGAAGATGTCGCGGAGCAATACCCGGACGCGCCGGGCGCGCTGGAAGAGCGCAGCGCCCGCGTTGATGGAGTGCCCGCAGTGCCACGAGCAAAAGCTTCAGCACACCGCGTGCCCGACCTGCGGTACGTACAACCGGCGCCAGGTCATCACGCCCGCTTAAGGGCTCCGCACACTCTGTATTCCACGAGGCCCTCATCTGTGCGGCACAGTGCACCGGCTGGCGAAATTGGCATGCGGAAATTTCCCGTCATGCCGGGAAATGCGTGCCTGATGTCGGCCGGGCGCACGGCAACATTTTGCGCGTCCTGCCACCACAGTGTGCTGCCGGGCGGGCACGATGAGCCATACTCGCAGGCGAGGGCGGGGACTGGAGAGAAATACAGTGACCGTGATGAACGGTGAGCCACCGGGCAGCGGTGGCCCTGCCGAGCCTGGCGCCGCCGAACTGCTTGTCGCCCTGGGCGTCCCGCTCAGTCCCGAACTGCTCGACCGGGCGCTGACCCACCGGTCCTACGCGTACGAAAACGGGGGGCTGCCCACAAACGAGCGCCTCGAGTTCCTCGGCGACTCCGTGCTCGGCCTGGTGGTGACCGACACCCTGTTTCGTCGGCACCCGGATCTGCCCGAGGGACAGCTGGCCAAGCTGCGCGCGGCAGTGGTCAACATGCGGGCGCTCGCGGGCGTCGCGCGCGGTCTTAACCTCGGCCGCCACATCAGGCTCGGCCGCGGCGAAGAGGGCACCGGCGGGCGCGACAAGTCGTCGATACTCGCGGACACGCTCGAGGCCATCATCGGCGCGGTCTACCTGGATCGCGGGCTCGGCGAGGCGTCCACGCTCGTGCACTGCCTGTTCGACCCGGTGATCGCACGCTCGGCGCGGCTCGGCGCCGGGCTCGACTGGAAGACCTCACTGCAGGAGCTGACCGCCGCCGAGATGCTCGGCGTGCCCGAGTACCAGGTGACAGAGAGCGGGCCCGATCACCAGAAGTCGTTCCGCGCCGTCGTCCGGGTGGGCGGCAGGATCTACGGTTCTGGCGAGGGCCGGTCGAAGAAGGAAGCAGAACAGCAGGCCGCCGAGGTCACATGGCGGGCGATCCGCGCCGAGTCGATCCGCGCGGAGTCGGCGCGCACGACCGGGCGCTCCATGGGCACGGCGAGCGCCGTGGCCGGAGCCGGCGCCCCCGATCAGCCGCAGGCCGCGGATCCTGCCGACGACACCGGGCCACGCGACGCCAACGGCCCGCCGGGCGCCGCGGACGAGTGAACCGTGCCTGAACTGCCCGAAGTAGAGGTTGTGCGGGCCGGGCTCGAGCGGCACGCGGTCGGCCGCACGATCGAGACGGCCGCCGTGCTGCACCCGCGCGCCGTGCGAAAGCACGCGGCAGGCCCCGATGACTTCACCGCGCGGATGTCCGGCCGTCTCATCACGGGCGCCCGCCGACGGGGCAAGTACCTGTGGCTGCCCACGCACGCGGCGGCCGCAGCCGAAGGCACGGCAGGCGCCGAAGGCGCGGCCGGCTCCGCAGGGGCGCCCGGGGCCGAAGGGTGCGCACCAGATGGCCGTGACTCGCCGGGTTTCGCGGGCGATGCGCTGCTCGCCCATCTCGGCATGAGCGGGCAACTGGTCGTCGGCGAGCCGGGGCGCCCACTGTCCAGTCATGTGCGTGCCAGGTTCACCTTCACCGACGGCGGGCCCGACCTCCGGTTCGTGGATCAGCGCACGTTCGGCCACCTCTGCCTCGTGCCTGGCGGAGCCGACGTGCCCGCGCCCATCGCGCACATCGCGCCAGATCCGCTCGAGGCCATCTTCGATCCCGCGGTCGTCGCCGCGGCGCTGCGCCGCAGGCGCACCGGGGTCAAGCGGGCGCTGCTCGACCAGTCCCTGGTCAGCGGCGTCGGCAACATCTACGCCGACGAGGCGCTCTGGCGGGCCCGCCTGCACTGGGCCCGGCCGACAGAAACCCTGCGCAGGGCCGAGGTGGAGCGCCTGCTCACCGCCATTCGCGAGGTGCTCTGCGAGGCGATGAAGGCTGGCGGGACCTCGTTCGACGCGCAGTACGTCAACGTGAACGGGGAAAGCGGCTACTTCGGGCGGTCGCTGGCGGTCTACGGGCGCGCGGGGCAGCGCTGCCCCCGCTGCGGCGAGACCATCCGCCGCGACGCGTTCATGAACCGGTCGGCCTTCAGCTGCCCGCGCTGTCAGCCGCGGCCACGCCGCGCCAGGTGGTGACCTCGATGCGGGACTCATCTGGTTCAGGTTCGCCCGGCTCAGGATCGGCCGATGCGGGCCGGGCGGCGGGCGACGAGGCGCGGGTGCGCCTGACCGCGTGCGTGGACGGCAGGGTCCAGGGAGTCGGGTTCCGTTGGTGGGTTCGGGCCCGTGCGCTCGAACTCGGTCTCGCCGGGTGGGCGACGAACCTCACCGACGGCCGGGTGGAGGTCGTCGCGGAAGGCCCGCGGCGCGCGTGCGCGCGCCTGCTCAACCTGCTGCGCGGGCCCGCCACACCTGGTCAGGTCACCCATATCACCTCGCGCTGGGGTGAACCAGGCGCACGTGAGCTTTCCAGCTTCGTGTCGAGATGAGCGCCCAAGTGGCGCGCGCCGGCGCTCAACTTGACTGGTAAACGAGTGGGTGGGACCCTAGTACTACTACCCGCCGCGCACCCTTCCGCGTGATTTTTGCGTGTTTTGTGCGTGTGCCCACTCTGGTCACTCAGTGTGGAGGACCTTTTACCATGGCGAAGGCTATACTCGGCCACGTCGGCGGTCCGGATCCGCGCATGGTCGCCGAGATGCGCCGCCTCCAGCAGCGCGTACGTGACCTGGAAGCCGAACTTGTTCGGCTCCAGGAAGAAAACGACGCGCTTGCTGCGGAGACGGACAACGACCTGCTGGTTCCTGCTCGCGAACCGATGCTCGCTAGGGAGCCAGCGCTTACCTGACGAGGGCCACCCGACGACGACATAGGGGCGCCCAAGTGGCGCCCCTATTCGTTTTGGGTCATACACCAGACCAGGATTTGGCCGCTACCAGACCAGGATTTGGCCGCGCGCCCGCCCTTTGCCTGCCTCCATGCCCGGCGCCGTTCGCCGCGCTGGCAATCAGATGTCTGTATGAGTATGCAGAAAGGCCGGAAACGGGGGAGCCGTCCGGCAGGCCGGCCCGCGGCTCGCCGCGCTTGCCCGAACTTGTCGGACCGTCGCGGTAGGGTGCGAAATTGCAGCGACCCGGCAGAAGGCGAATGAGGAGGAGTGCTCGCGGGTGTATCTCAAGAGCCTCACGTTGCGCGGGTTCAAGTCCTTCGCCTCGGCGACCACGCTGCGCTTCGAACCCGGGATCACCTGCGCCGTCGGCCCGAACGGGTCAGGCAAGTCGAACATTGTGGATGCGCTGTGCTGGGTCATGGGCGAGCAGGGCGCGAAGTCGCTGCGCGGCGGAAAGATGGAGGACGTCGTCTTCGCGGGCACGTCGTCAAGGCCGCCGCTCGGCCGCGCGGAAGTGACCCTGACGATCGACAACAGCGACGGCGCGCTGCCCATCGACTACGCCGAGGTGACGCTCAGCAGGCTGCTGTTCCGGTCCGGCCAGAGTGAGTACGCCATCAACGGCGACCACTGCCGCCTCCTCGATATACAGGAACTGCTGTCCGATTCCGGTATGGGCCGCGAGATGCACGTCGTCGTCGGCCAGGGTCAGCTCGACGATGTGCTGCACGCGGGGCCCGAGGCGCGGCGTGCGCTGATCGAGGAGGCGGCGGGCGTACTCAAGCACCGCAAGCGCAAGGAGAAGGCGCTGCGGAAGCTCGAGGCGATGCAGGCCAACCTGACTCGGCTGGTCGACCTGACCGCCGAGCTTGGCCGCAGGCTCAAGCCGCTCGGCCGGCAGGCGGAGATCGCCAGGAGAGCCGCGATCATCCAGGCCGAGTTGCGCGACGCCAGGCTGCGGCTGCTCGCCGACGACTACGTGACGCTGCGGGAGGCACTCGGCCGTGAGGAAGTCGGTGAGGCGCTCGTCGCGCAGCGCCGGGCCGCTACGGCCGCCGCGCTCGACGAGGCCAAGCAGCGCGAAGCAGCGCTCGAGGCCGCCGCGGCGCAGGACGCACCCAGGCTTACGCGGGCCAGGGACACGTGGTTCGCTCTTTCCGCCCTCGCCGAACGGCTGCGCGGGGTCGCTGCGCTCGCCGCGGAACGGCACCACCATCTGAGTGCAGGCGAAGAGCCAGCCAGGACCGGCCGCGACCCGGCGGAGCTTGCCGCGGAAGCCGAGCAGACCCGCGCGCAGGAGACGGAGCTGTCCGCGCGGCTCGATGCCGACCGTGCCTGCCTGGCCGCGTCGGTCCGCGAACGCGCCGCCGCTGACGCGGCACTCGCCGAGGCCGAGCGGCGGCTGTCGGCGGCGTCCATGGAGGCGGCTCACCGCGCCGAGCGGGCCGCGCGCCTGCGTGAGCAGGCCGAAGCCTTGCGCAGTCACGCCGACGCTGCCGCGGAAGAGGTGGGGCGGTTGTCCGTCGCCGCCGCTCAGGCACAGGCTGGAGCGGCGCGTGCGCAGGCCGAGCACGCCGAGCTTGAGCAGCACGTTACCGCCGCCGCGGGCAACCATACGGAGCTCGACGCGGCGCACGAGGACGCGATAGCGGCGGCGGCCGAGGCGGCGCAGCGCGTGAAGGAGCTGCGCGCGGACGAGCATCAGGCGAGCAGGGAACGTGCGGCGCTGCACGCACGCGCGGAGGCGCTGCAGCTGAGCCTGCGCGCTGGCACGGACGCGGCAGGGACCGTGCTCGCGGACCCGGTCAGCTTCCGCGGCGTGCTCGGCCCGGTTGCCGCCCTGCTCAGCGTCGACGACGGTGCGCAGGCCGCGATCGCCGCGGCGCTCGGCACGGCCGCCGACGCCGTCGCCGTCGCCGGCCTGGACGCCGCGGCCGAGCTGATCGCCGAGCTCAGGACCCGTGGCGCGGGCAAGGTCGGCGCCCTCATCGCCACCGGCGTCCCCGCACCCCCCGCACCTGGGTCCGCCGCGCCTGGGTCCGCCGCGCCTGGGTCCGCCATGCCTGGGTCCGCCGCATCAGGGGCGGCCAGGGCTGGGACTGGCGAGGCTGGCGGGTCCGGGGCGGCTGTGTCCCCGGTGGGCGGCGGCGCGTGGGGCAGGCCGGCCGCGCCCTCCGCCCTGGTCCCCCTCACGCCGCACGCGCATCGCGATCGTGACACCCTGCCCTCGGCCGTCAGGTACGCGGTTGATCTTGTGCGGGCACCGGCCGAGCTCGCTGGGGCAGTGGCGCAGCTGCTTTCCGGCGTCGTCGTCGCGGCTGACCTGCGGGCCGCGCGCGAGCTTGTGCGGGACCGTCCGGGGCTGCGCGTGGTCACGAGGGACGGCGACCTGCTCGGCGCGCACTGGGCGTACGGCGGGTCGGCGCACGGGCCGAGTCAGATCGAGGTGCGGGCGGCGGCCGAGGAGACCGTGGCCAAGCTCGCGGAGGCGGACGAGCGGTGCGCGGCGGCCGCGCGGCTGCTCGCGGTCGCCGCGCAGGACGAGGAGCTGGCGCAGCGGGCAGTGGCCGAGTCCGCGGGCGTGCTGCGCGAGGCGGACGCCGCGGCCGCGGAAGTGTCGGGCCGGCTGGGCAGGCTCGGCGGCGCCGCGCGGGCGGCGGCCGACGAAGCGGAGCGGCTGGCCAGCGCGATCGAGTCCGCCGAGCGGTCGCGGGAAGCCGATCTCGCCAAGCTGGCCGAGCTTGACCGGCGGCTCGACGACGTCGAGGCCGAGGCGCAGCTCGCCGAGCAGGGTTCGGACGCGGCAGGCAGCGATCAGCGGGAGATCCTTTCCGCGCGGCGTGAGGCCGCGCGGAACGCCGAGATGGAGGCGCGGCTCGCCGTCCGCACCGTCGAGGAGCGGGTGCGGGCGATCGCGGGCCGCGCGGACGCGCTCGCGGCGGCGGCGGCGAAGGAACGCGCGGCCATCGAACAGGCCAGGCGGCGGCGTGAGATACGCGCCAGGCAGGCCGTGATCGCGGGCGCCGTGGCCAGGGGCGCCACCTACGCCACGGCGTCGGTCGAGGCGCACGTCACCGCCGCACAAGCCGAGCGTGCGGCCGCGGAGGCGGCGGGCAGCGCGCGGGCGGCGGAGCTGAAGGCGGTGCGTGAGCGGCTGCGCCAGCTCGGCGCCGAGCACGACCAACTGGTCGGCGCGGCCCACACGGCGGAGATCGCCCGCGCCGAGCAGCGGATGCGCCTCGAGCAGATCGAGGGCCGCGCCGTGGAGGAGTTCGGGGTGCACGCGGCGGCGCTCGTCGCCGAATACGGGCCTGACGTGCCGGTCCCGCCGCCTTCTGACGCGCCAGAGGGCGCGGCGCCCAGTGCCTACGACCGCACCGCGCAGGAGCGCCGCGCGGGCGTCGCCGAGCGGCAGCTCGCCAGGCTCGGCAAGGTCAACCCCCTCGCGCTCGAAGAGTTCGCGGCGCTGGAGGAGCGGCACGCGTTCTTGTCATCGCAGGTCGAGGACCTCAAGAAGACGCGGCGCGACCTCCTGACCGTGATCAGAGAGGTGGACGAGCGGGTCCAGCAGGTGTTCGCCGCCGCGTACGAGGACACCGCGCGGGAGTTTGAGCAGATCTTCGCGCGGCTGTTCCCCGGCGGCGAGGGCAGGCTGCTGCTCACCGAGCCGGACGACATGCTGACGAGCGGGGTCGAGGTCGAGGCCCGCCCGCCGGGCAAGAAGGTGAAGCGGCTGTCACTGCTGTCCGGTGGTGAGCGGTCACTGACCGCCATCGCCTACCTGGTGGCGATCTTCAAGGCGCGCCCGTCGCCCTTCTACGTGCTCGACGAGGTCGAGGCCGCGCTCGACGACGTCAACCTGCAGCGCCTGCTGGGCATTTTCGAGGAACTGCGGGAAAGTTCACAGCTCATCATCATCACCCACCAGAAGCGCACGATGGAGGTCGCCGACGCCCTCTACGGCATCACCATGCGCGGCGATGGCGTGTCCGCGGTGGTGCCCCGCACCCCGCACCCCGCACCCCGCACCCCGCACCCCGCACCCCGCACCCGCACCCCGCACCCCGCACCCCGCACCCCGCACCCCGCACCACCGCGGCTGCGGGTGCTTCGCATTTGGTAGCACGGTGCGCGGTCTTCCGGTTACTCTGGCATGGTTTCAGCGCTGACGGGAGGCGGCCATGAGGGGCTTGACGGCCGATTCCGCCGGGCTGGACCGTTGCCGGCGGGCAATGCTCACCCAGGCCGGCCAGTTCGGCGGCATTGCTGACGGTTTCCCAGGCCAGGGGATCGATGCGGGCATCTTCGGCACGCTTCCCGCCGCCCGGCTGATCGCCGGGCTCTCCGGCCAGGTGGACATCGCGGCGGACGGCCAGTTTTCTGCTGCGGAGAAATTCCTGCGCGGTGTCGAGCGTGGGCTCGATACCGTGCGGCAAGGCGTTGCCGAGGCCGAGCAGGCCAACGTCAACGCGATTCAGAACATTAGCTAGCTGAGGTCCCATGAGTGCTCTGGACGAGGTTGCGGCGCTGCCGGGCGGCGGGGCCGTGGCCGCGGTTGCCGCGCAGGTCCATGGGAACCCGGGCGCGATCCGCGACATCGCGAACCGCTGGTCGGAGGCGGTGGGTGACTGCGTCGGGCACGCCGGGACCGTCAGGGCGGCCGTCGCCGATGTCACACAGGACTGGCAGGGCTCGTCGGCCACCGCCTTCACCGCCTTCATGGGCCGGTTCGGCGCCGCGGCCCACGGGGCGCAGCAGGCGCTCAACACGGCCGCGGTGACCTTACGCGGGGTCGCGGGAACGCTGGAAGAGGCGCAGGTCTCGGTCGAGAGCATCTGCGAGAATCTCCTCGGTGAGGTGTCACGGCTGCGCGCGGCACATCCAAGGGCGACGTCCGCGCAGCTCAACGACCAGATCAGCGGCCTCACCGGTGAGGCGGCCGATGCCGCCCGGGTCAAGGTCGCGGAGGCGCAGCAGACGCTCATCCTCGCCCGGCACACGCTGAGCGGGGATCTGAGCAGGCTCAGCCGGACATTCTCCGCCCTGCCCGCGGCGGGCACGGCCGACTTCATGCGGGGCTGGGGAACGCCCGCCGGATGGCGGGCCACCTCCCGGGGGAACGTGTCAGGCACGGGAAATGGCACCGCGGGCAGCGACGGGCCTGCCTCGCCGGATTCTGGCGGCGCGCCGGGCCCCTCGGGTTCCGGGGTCGCGCCCCTCCCGTCGGCCGCTTCCGGCACACCCGCCTCAGCCGGCTCGCTCGACGGCCTGCCCGTCTCGTCCGGCGGCAGCGCGCAGACGGTCGGCGGCGTCCTCATGAGCGGCCCGCCATCGACCGGCGGTCCAGCGCCGCCGCACCACGTCAACGGCTGGATCAACCAGGCGACCAAGATCCTTGAGGCGCAGGGGATCCCCGCGTCCAAGCTCAGCCCGCAAGACATCTGGATCGTCATCCAGCACGAGTCAGGCGGAGACCCCTCCGCGGTCAACGGCTGGGACAGCAATGCCGCCGCCGGGACTCCTTCGACCGGAATCATGCAGTGCATCCAGCCCACCTTCAACGCGTATGCGCTGCCGGGGCACGGGAACATCTACAACCCGGTGGACAACATCATCGCGGGCGTACGCTACGCCCTGGCGCGTTACGGTTCCCTGGACAACGTGCCCGGCGTCGCCGCCGTCCACAACGGCCAGCCCTACGTCGGCTACTGACCACCGGGGCCGCTCATCGCGGCCGGTACCTGGCGTCTGCGAGACTGGGACGGTCATGGCTTATCTGATCCTGGTAATCGTCATCGGTGTCGTCCTCGTCGTGGGCGGCGGGCTTTACTTCCTGCGTCCTGGCCGGAGGGCGCGCGGCGGCCCGCCGGAGGCACCGCCCGCGCCGCCGGCCGACGGGCAGCGAGCCGGTCCCGGCATGACCGGCGAAGGCGGCGCGGCAGGCACTATCGCCCCGCCGGCACCGCTGCTGCCCGACGCGACACGCGCACCCGAGATCGAGCGGCCGCCGCCGTCGGCCGGGCGGATGGTCCGGCTGCGCGCGCGGCTCGCGCGATCGCAGGGAGCCTTCGGCTCTGTGCTGCTCGGCCTGCTGTCCAGGGACACCCTTGACGAGGCGGCGTGGGAGCAGATCGAAGACACCCTGATCACCGCGGACGTCGGCGTAACGCCGAGCCGGCAGATCGTGGAAGAGCTGCGGACCAGGGTGAAGGTGCTCGGTACCCGCAGCCCGGACGACGTCAGGGAGATGCTGAAGGCCGAACTGCTCACGCAGATCGGCACAGGTGGCGAGCGGGCGCTGGCCCTGGACCCGAGTGGCAACCGGCCCGCCGTGGTGCTCATGGTCGGGGTGAACGGCACAGGCAAGACGACGACCTGCGGGAAGCTGGCACGGGTGCTTGTGGGCGACGGGCGGACCGTGGTGCTTGGCGCGGCGGACACGTTCCGCGCGGCCGCGGCCGACCAGTTGCAGACCTGGGGCGAGCGGGTGGGCGCGCGCGTCGTCAGGTCCGACCGGGAGGGCGCCGACCCGGCCAGTGTGGCGTACGAGGCGGTGCGCGAGGGCATCGCCGCGGGCGTCGACGCGGTCATCGTGGACACCGCCGGTCGGCTGCACACCAAGACCGGGCTGATGGACGAACTCGGCAAGGTGAAGCGGGTCATTGAAAAGCAGGTGCCGGTGGACGAGGTCCTGCTCGTGCTCGACGCGACCACCGGCCAGAACGGCCTGCGGCAGGCGCGGGTCTTCGCCGAGGTCGTCGACGTCACGGGGATCGTGCTCACCAAGCTCGACGGGACCGCCAAGGGCGGCATCGTCATCGCGGTCCAGCGTGAACTGGGTGTCCCCGTCAAACTGGTCGGGCTCGGTGAAGGCCCAGACGATCTTGCGCCGTTCGAGCCCGAGGCGTTCGTCGACGCGATCCTCGGCGGTTAGCGGCTCGTTACGGACGTGATCGACGTTCCGCGCCTTGACCCGTTCGCACTGGGCATGTTCGTGTGGTGCCCGTTCGCGGTGGGCCGCGTCCGGCCCAGGGATCTTTAGCCTTGGCGGCCCACCGCTCCACCAGCGATGGTGACGCGCAGTCACACGCCGCCGGTAGGGTCGAAGGGCCTAGTTTCGCCGCTCAAGGTCACGTTATGTGTCTCGTCGAGGTCCGAAACACCACTGAAACATAAGCTCGTTGGTTTCACACTGCGGAAACATGCCGTCGCATGAGCTGAAACGCCGTTGGCAGAGGGTCATGGCATGCCGCAGCGCGGCACCCCGCAAGAGCGTAAACACCCAGCGGTGCGCACGAAACGCACGCGCCACAGGCCGTGCGGGATCCTCTGCCGGGGGACGGCGTTGCCGTGTCCGCGTTCATGTTGGTGAGATGTTGGTGAGAGGGCAGAGGAGCTGATGCAGGGATGAGGCTCATCACGGCCGTCATCAAGCCGTTCAAGCTCGATGAGGTGAAGTCCGCGCTGCAGGCGTTCGGCGTACGTGGCATGACGGTCACAGAGGCCAGCGGATACGGCAGGCAGCGTGGCCACACCGAGGTGTACAGGGGCGCCGAGTACCAGGTGGACCTGGTGCCGAAGGTACGCCTCGAGGTGCTCACCGACGACGAGGACGCCGACGATCTCATCGACGTCATCGTCAAGGCGGCACAGACCGGCCGGATCGGCGACGGCAAGGTCTGGTCCGTCCCTGTCGAGACGATCGTCCGGGTCAGGACCGGGGAGCGCGGCTCGGACGCAATCTAGGGAAGGGGTCCCGTGGGGGAACCGCCTGGCAGCCTGCTACGAGGTCTCGGGTGCACCGTGGCAGGCGCCAACGGCCGGGCGGGGGGGATGGCATGACAACGAGGGGGGGCACGAGAGTATCGTTCGCCGCGCAGCGTGCGCAGCGAACGACTGAGGCCGACCGGTGGCTGGCCGGCCTGCTCGGCGCGGAGCAGGCGGTGGCCCTGGTCGCCGTGGGCGGATACGGCCGTCGCGAGCTTGCCCCCGGCAGCGACCTCGACGTCATCCTGCTCCACGCCGGGCGCCCGGACGTGGGTGCGCTCGCCGACCGCATCTGGTACCCGGTCTGGGACTCGGGTGCGCAACTCGACCACGCCGTGCGGACGGTTCCGCAGGCGAGGAGGGTCGCACAGGCCGACCTGAAGGCCGCGCTCGGCCTGCTGCACGCGCGGCATATCGCGGGGGAGGCGAGCCTTACCGCACAACTGCGTGAGGCGGTGCTCGGCGACTGGCGGGCGGCGGCGTGGGTCCGCCTCGCCGAGCTCGCGGCGCTGGGGGTGGAACGCGCGCAGCGCTACGGCGAACTCGCATTCCTGCTCGAACCCGACCTGAAGGAAGCGCGCGGCGGCCTGCGCGACGTGCACGCGATCCAGGCGGTCGCGGCCGCGTGGGTGGCGCCGGCGCCAGGTCCGCGGGTCCGCGCGGCCTACGAACTGATCATGGATGTCCGGCACGCCCTGCACGAAGTGAGCGGCCGCGGAACCGATCGCCTGGTGCTACAGGAGCAGGACGAAGTGGCACGCGCGCTCGGCCTGCTCGACGCCGACGCGGTGCTGCGGGCGCTCGCCCAGGCCGGCCGGACCGTGGGCTACGCCGTCGATCACACCTGGTGGCAGGTGGACCGCAGCCTCGCCAAGCGCCCGCGCGGCAAGGGCCGCGGCGCCGCACAGCGCGGGCCGTCGGAGCGCCGGCCCATCGCCGACGGTGTGGTCGAGCAGGACGGCGAGGTGGTGCTCGCCCGGGCCGCCGATCCGGCGAGCGATCCCACGCTGGTGATTCGCGCCGCGGCGGCCGCGGCGGGAAGCGGTCTGCCGCTCTCCCCAACCACGCTCGGCCGGCTGCGCGACTGCCCGCCGCTCCCCGTGCCATGGCCGGACGAGGCGCGGGACGCGCTCATCGGGCTGCTCGGCGCCGGGCCCGCGGCGATCAGCGTGTGGGAGGCCCTCGACCAGGAAGAACTCATCACGGCGCTGCTTCCGGACTGGGAACGGGTGCGCAACAGGCCGCAGCGCAACCCGCTGCACACCTTCACGGTCGACAGGCACCTGGTGGAGACCACGGCGGCCGCGGCGCCGCTCGTCCGCGACGTGGCACGTCCCGACCTGCTTCTGCTCAGCGCGCTGCTGCACGACATAGGCAAGGGCTGGCCCGGCGACCACTGCATCTCAGGCGCGGAGGTCGCCAGGGACGTCGGGCACCGGCTTGGGCTCGCGGCGGAGGACGTGGAGATGCTCGCGGCAGCCGTTCGGCATCATCTTCTGCTTCCGCAGACAGCGACGCGCCGGGACCTGGAAGATCCGCTCACGGCGCAACGGGTCGCCAAACTTATCGGCAGCAGGCCGTTGCTCGAACTGCTGCACGCTCTCGCCATCGCGGACGGCCACGCAACCGGGCCGACCGCGTGGAACGACTGGAAGGCCGCGCTCGTCGCCGACCTGGTCCGGCGCACCGCCGCCGTGCTCGCCGGGGACGAACCCCCGCAGCCCGCGGCGCTTTCGCCCGGGCAGCTGGAACTCGTGGCGCGCGGCAGCCCGGCGGTGGTGGTGCACGACTCCGAGGTGACGGTCGTCGCGCCCGACCGGCCCGGGCTGCTCTGGCGTGCGGCCGGCGTCCTCGCCTCGCATCGCCTGGTGGTCAGGTCCGCGACCGCGACCTCGGCCAGCGGCACGGCGGTCGCCGTTTTCGCCGTGGCGCGCGAGTTCGGCTCGCCGGCCGACGCGGACCTGATCGAAAGTGACCTGCGCCGGATGCTTGACGGCCGGCTGGACGTGGCGGAACGGCTGGCCAGGCGGCAGCGGGCGTACCGGCCGCGTCCGGGCGTGCCGGTCGCGCCACCCAAGGTCACCATGGTCGACGACGCCTCCCGCAGCGCCGCCGTGGTCGACGTGCGGGCACACGACGAGCCCGGTCTGCTGTGGCGGATCGGGCGCGCGCTCGGCGAGTGCGGCCTGGATGTCCGGGCGGCCCGGGTGGAGACGCTCGGCGCGGAGGCGGTCGACGCGTTCTACGTCGTGGACGGCTCGGGCAAACCGCCGGCCGGAGAGAAGGTGCGCGCGCTGATCAGGGAGCGCGTGCTCGCCGCGCTGGCCAGCGCCATCGATTCGGCCCCGGGCGCCAAGGGCCCCCAGGGCGAGGCGCCGGACGCTCTGGCCGAGGCGCCGGACGCCCGGGCCGCACGGGAAGCGGCGGACAGCTAGGCACCGCCGCGGCTTCGACCGGATAGCCTGGATAACCGATCCGCAGATACCCGGCCCGAGGACGGCAAAGACGTGTTCGAGACGCTATCCGACCGGCTGACCCAGGTTTTCTCCTCGCTGCGAGGCAGGGGGCGCCTGTCCGAGGCCGACATCGACGCGACCTGCCGCGAGATCCGCATCGCGCTGCTCGAGGCGGACGTGGCGCTCCCGGTGGTCAGAGAGTTCGTCGCGCGCGTCAAGGAGCGGTCGCGCGGTGAGGCCGTTTCCGCCGCGCTCAACCCCGCGCAACAGGTCATCAAGATCGTCCACGAGGAGCTCATCGAGATCCTCGGCGGCCAGACCCGCAGGCTCGAGTTCGCGAAGACACCGCCGACGGTCATCCTGCTGGCCGGGCTCCAGGGCTCGGGTAAGACCTCGCTCGCCGCCAAGCTGGCCCGCTGGCTGGCCGAGCAGGGCCACACACCGCTGCTTGTCGCGGCGGACCTGCAGCGGCCCAACGCGGTCGGCCAGTTGCAGATCCTCGGCGAGCAGGCCCGGGTGCCCGTCTTCGCGCCCGAGCCTGGCAACGGCGTCGGCGATCCTGTCGCGGTGGCCCGCCGGTCCGTCCAGGAGGCAAGGCGCCACCTGCACGACATGGTCGTGATCGACACGGCGGGCCGGCTCGGCGTCGACCAGGAGATGATGCGCCAGGCCGTCGCGATCAGGGACGCGGTCCAGCCGGACGAGATCCTCTTCGTCGTCGACGCGATGATCGGCCAGGACGCCGTGACCACCGCGCAGGCGTTCCTCGACGGTGTCGGGTACGACGGCGTGGTCCTCACCAAGCTGGACAGTGACGCCAGGGGCGGCGCCGCGCTTTCCATCGCGGAACTCACCGGTCGGCCCATCATGTTCGCCTCGTCCGGCGAGAAGCTCGAAGACTTCGACGTGTTCCATCCGGACCGGATGGCGTCGCGGATCCTCGACATGGGCGACATGCTCACCCTGATCGAGCAGGCGGAGCGCACCTTCGACCAGGACCAGGCCGCCGAGATGGCGGACAAGCTCGTCTCCGGCGAGGGCTTCACCCTCGAGGATTTCGTGGACCAGTTGCTGATGGTCCGCAAGCTCGGGCCGATCGGCAACCTGCTCGGCATGCTTCCTGGCGCCGCGCAGAACAGGGAGATGCTCAGCCAGATAGACGACAGCCAGCTCGACCGCGTGCTGGCCATCGTCCGCTCGATGACACCGGAGGAGCGGCGCCACCCGAAGATCATTAACGGCTCCAGGAGAGCGCGGATCGCGAACGGCTCCGGTGTGAGCATCGGCGAGGTCGGGGACCTGGTCGTCCGGTTCTTCGAGGCGCAGAAGATGATGCGCCAGATGCTCGGCGGCGGGATGCCCGGCATGCCAGGGATACCCGGCATGAGGCGCAAGGCGGTCAAGTCCGCCCGGGGCAAGAAGAGCAAGCGGAAGCCGAAGGGCGGACGACCGGGCGGCGCACCCGACCGGGCCACCTCCGCGGGCGCGGATGGGCAGGCGCGCGGCGGTCAGGGGTTGCCGCGAGGGCTGCCCGGGCTCGGCGGCGGCGCGGGCGCCGGTCCGGTTCTGCCCGGCACCCTGGGCGATCTGACCTCGGGACTGCCCGGCCTCGGCAAGAAGGCGCCGAGCCCCGCCGATCTGCCCGATCTTCAAGATCTCCCTGCGGCGTTCAAGCTCCGCGGCGCGAAGGGCAAGGACCCGAAGCGCAAGTAGCCGCCGCACCCCGGGCCAACGCGTCCATCCTGCCGCGCGTGACCCATCGATCCCGAACGGCTGCCGCGCATGCCGCACCCACTGGTGCGGAGCCCCGCCACCCCGGGGGCTCCACCCACGGACCCCGCATTGGGGGTCGTCCCCCAGGGTGCCGCAGTTCTCGACCGCTGCCGCGCATACGGCACCACCGGTGCAGGGCCCTGCTAGCCCGGGGGAGGACCCCCGGACCCCCGCATTTGGGGGTCGACTCCCCGGGGTAGCGCAGTTCCCGAACGGCTGCCGCGCATGTGGATGATCCCAAGGGCGGGCTCAGCGGCCCGCACGACGCCATTCACCCCCCCGGCGCGTTCATGATCCGTTTTTGTGTCAATCTGCCTGCACATAGCGCAGGCAGATTGACACAGTTGCGGATCATGAACTGTTTCCCGGCCCTGATTGGAGGGCTCTGGCAACAGCGATGGCCCATGGGTGTTGCTCTAGCAACAACGATGGGCCATGGGTGTTGTCCTGACGCCTGTTGCAGTCGCAACACCTGTGGGGCATTGGTCTGGGAGTACGGCGCTCATCCGACGATCGGCGTTACCGGACGCGGGTGCGGACCGGCCGCGTGGGGGTGGGCGCGACAGGTAGCGGCGGCGGATCGGCCGGGCAGACACTGGGCGGGACTGCGGCGGTGGTGTTGGCGGCGATTACGCGCCGGCGTCGGGCGTCTGGCACAATGTGACCGCGACCACCCGGACTTCGGGGCCCTCTCTAACCCGCGGGGCCGGGTACCGCCTGAGCGGTTCCGCCGGTCCCCACCCGGGCAGGGCACCGCTCGCACCGATATTGCTGGGAGAAGACCACACCCGTGGCTGTCAAGATCAAACTCAAGCGCATGGGAAAGATCCATGCGCCGTACTACCGCGTCGTCGTCGCTGACGCCCGTTCCAAGCGGGACGGGCGCGCGATCGAGGAAATCGGGAAATATCACCCGAAGCTGGAGCCGTCGCTCATCGAGATCAACTCCGAGCGCGCACAGTACTGGCTGTCGGTCGGCGCACAGCCGACCGATCCGGTGCGCAATCTCCTCAGGATCACCGGGGATTGGCAGCGGTTCCATGGCGAGGACGGCGCGGACGGCACCCTCAAGACCGGTGCACAAGGACCGGACAAGAAGGAGGCCTTCGCCGCCGCACTGAGAGAAACGCACGGCGAGGCGGAGGGCGCGGCTACCACCCAGAAGGGGCGCGCCAGGAGGGCTGAGCCGAAGGCCGACAAACCGGAGGCGCGTTCTTCGAGGGCGGCCAAGACGGCGGGCGCGGATGCGGACGCTGGCAAGGCCGAGGCGGGCAAAGCCGAGGCGGGCAAGGCCAGGACCGGTAAGGCGGAGGCTGGTAAGGCTGGCGCCGCCGGCTCGGGCGCTGACACCAAGCCGAAGAGGGCCGCCAAGGCGGACAAGCCGGAGGACACGCCGGACAAGGCAGCGTCCAAGGCAGCCAAGGCAGAGCCCAAGGCTGACGAGTCTGGCCAG
>WNFJ01188718.1_pt4 | contig 17242 bp, 24 predicted proteins | sample 5400461 | NCBI WGS metagenome assembly WNFJ01 (sample SAMN13153349, study PRJNA577476) | soil metagenome | isolation source: 115 cm saprolite on Douglas fir-dominated hillslope | place: USA:California | collected 2013-09-17 | reverse complement strand
AATTGAAAGATCGCCGTGGTCCCTGACTTCAAAACCCAGCCCATCGAGCAAGGTCAAAAGACCGGCCGTTCTCAGAGCCGCGGGCCCCATCAGGGTTCCGCGCTGTGAAGCCCCGATATCGATGGGGACACCAAGCACCGCAATTTTTCTCATTCGATCTGATTTCGAAACATCAACCAAGGCAAGCCCCCTGAGGTGCCTATATTATCCGCGTCAATGTCTCGCAAAAGACAGAAAAGAAGCCTTCGGCTCGCCGACTGAATGATGATTCCGGCTTTTCGCGGCTATTTGGGGGTCAACGCACAGCCCGGAGGGAACAAAATTCTCAGTCCCGCATTTTTTGATACGAGGCCGCCACCCGCCGTTCCTTCATCACGGCGCCTGTCGCGGATAGCCAAAGGTCTTTTGACCCGCTGTTCAAAACGAGCGCTCGCGCGGATAGCCAAAGGTGGCGGTCTCATCGACCGGCAGCGAGCCGGCGTTATAACCTCGAGAGCAGGGAATCGTGAAAATCGAAACACCCGAATCGACAATCCAGCCCGGCATGGCGGAACGCGCCATCGATACCGCAACCGATGTGTCGCGCACGATCGCGGAACTCTCCGCCGCCCTGCGGGCTGCGGTTGACCGGCTAAGCCAGGCCATCGCGACCGCGCGGCAGCCCGGGAAGCCGCTTTCGACCATCAGCGCCATTACCCGGGAAGCTCCGCTCGCAAGCTTGTTTGTCGCATTCTTGTTCGGTGTAGCGATAGCGCGGCGACGCTAGATAAAAATTCAAATCTCTCCTCGGGCGTGGCGCCAGTCCACGACGCGCGTCTAGTCCCAAGTCGCGGCGGTCTCCTTCCAAAGCAGGAAACTTTGGCAGCTCCGGCAATCGATCGGTCACTAGTCAACCCCATCAAGCACTGTCGACCAACCTCGGCAGGTTGTGCCAGTAACGGCGTCTTATCACCAGGACGATCTCCTTCTCTTGAGGGCAGTCCGCGGAACCAATCCATTTTGCCGCAATTGAGACTCGGTAGGATCCCGTCACCAAGCGCCCCTGCGCGAAGGAAAAAAGAGCATGAACGTCGCCGGATTCGTCGGCATGACCGATGAAGAACTGATCCTCCATGCCATGCGCAACGCGCAATCACTGCTCGCGGAGCACATCGAGCGAGGACCACTAGACGCCGAGGAGGCGATCACTCAGCTTTTGGAAATTCTGGATCGTCAGGACGTGGTCGCCGCGACCGACCGTTTGTGTCGTGAATACGGATTGCGGCCATTAAAATGATACGCACCCAAGGGCTCGTACCAGGCTGCTTCCCCGGCTTGGAGCCCTGCGCGGTCGTGTCGCGCCGGCAAAACGCACGGCGCGGCCAAGCAGAATGATGCTTGGCGGCGTCGGCATTAACCCGGACAGTGCAATCTTCCGGCGGCTATCTGTCTGCACAGGGCGTGCCAGGGTTCATGTAATAAATTGGGACAATGTAGGAACCGTCCATAGCTCAGCCGATTATGGAATCGTGTGGAGATTGCCCCGACACATGAAGCCCCAAGTGGCGGCCTCAGCTTGCCCCCCGAGCTGGGGCCGTTTCTTTCTCGTTAAACCGCCCTGACCGCGATGCTCCCGAATGATCGCCTGAGTAGCGACGCCGCAGCTCTAACTTTGAAGGCGGCAATTCCATTCGGAGAAAAATTATTCTCCCCGCCGAATTCCCTTTGGAATGGACTGGCCAATGAATCTGGTGCCAGATGCAAGCCATGGGACAGACCGAACGACCGACTTGCCCGAAGTGCGGTGGCAACATGACTTTGGTGCTGCCTTCCGGCCCCAATGGACGCACATTGCAGTGCGAGAACTGCGAACTTGCTGATCCGCTCAAATCTGACAAGGCGTCTGGCTGGATCAAGGGGGAGCTGCGGCCCCCGAAGTAACGCCGCGTTCTGCTTGTGGCTCCCTTCCGAAAGCGGCTCCGCATGAGATCGGAAGCTGCTGCGCTAGACTAGTCTAGTGCAGGCGCCAAGTAACATTCCTGGGAACAGTCGGGCCCTCAAAGCATTCTTGTTGTGCTGTAAAAATGCGGCCTACCAAGGGAGGGACCACCAATGCGACGCCTGCTTTTGATTAGTCTGGCAGCGTGCGTGCTTGTAACGACATCGATTTTATCGGCATTGGCGATGCCAGTCGCAAAACCGAATATGCTCGCCGGCAGTGACGGCATCGTCCTCGTAAAGGGCGGTCATGGTCACGGGCATATGGGACGCGGCGGTCGCGGCCATCACTACGGTTGGGGCAGAGGCCGGGGGCATCATTATGGATGGTACCGGGGCCGACATCGCGGGCGGCATCATTATTAACCAGATACATCAAGGCCGCCTCGACGACGGGGCGGCCTTGTCGCATGCTCTCGGCGGGTGAGACAAATCTCGTCCATCACCACGCGCTGCACGGAGCTCGGTCGCCGCAGCACGTCCGGCTGCTGTCAGACCGCCAAGTGTTTTATCGCCACTTCCGGCGCATTTGAGAATTTTGTTGGCGATGCGCCGACGAACCCTGTGGTCCTCAGCGCCGATGGAGAGGCCCTCACACGCCCGTTCAAGGGCAACTTCCATATTGGCTAGCGTCCGGGAATCAAAGCTTTCTGCAATCATGATCGTCTTTTTCATCGGCTCACAGCAAGCCTCCAAGCTTAGTCTTTCGCAGGTCTTCCGCGCTTTGCAAAAAATATTCCCTGCAAGTCCGCGGCATTTCGCAGAATGCCCGCTTGTTTCATTGCCTCGTTCCGGGCCGGGCCGGGCGGCATCGTGCGCGCCTCTTCCAGGGCCGCTAGCGCTTCGGCTTCCAGATCAAGTTTGGGCCGTTGGTCTTTCTTCTGTTGGGGCATGTAGCCGAAAATACGTCACTGGTTCCGGGTTGTCTGTTCGGTTCTCGACTCTGGAACCAGGACAGGAAGGAGATTGGCCATGGCAAATATGAAGAGGGGGAGGACCACGGGATCCGGCGTCGGCTGGCGCCACCTTGACGCCGCCAGCGATTGCCCGCGCTAGTCTCTCAACCGACCGATGCAATGAGGCCCGCCGAACAAGTTCGGCGGGCCTCATGCTTTCTGTATTCTTAATGCCGGATCCCCCGGCGACTTACCAGCGATCGTTGCCGACGCCCACACCGACGCTCACGCCGGGGGCCCGAAAGCCGACACCGGCACGCGGACCGTCATCCCAGTTACGATAGCCGCGGCGTTCGATGTAACGCTCGCGCGGCATGTAGTTATAGGAATCCCGAACGATCACGCGGCTGCGACCACGGGTGTTATAACATTGGCCACCGTCATCACAGACCAGGCGAACTGGCTGTAGCAGATCCGAGTTTGTGTATTCGCTGCTGGTATAGATGTCAGAAGCGTTTGCGCTGCCAACGAACAGCGCGCCGACGCCTGCCAACAGCGCGATTGTGAGTTTCCTCATGAGTTCCTCCTCATTCGCGTGCCAATTCTGCCCTCTGGCTCAAGCCTTGCCGCCGACTTTCGTTCCCGGCGAATTTAGGGGATCAGATGATCCGTCTTCCGCAACCATGGTTCCGCGCGCTCTGATTTACAGATGGAACAGCGTGTGCCCCGGCAGAGTTATTTTCCGCGGCCTTTATTAACCCCAACGGAGGAATGGAACATGAAGGAACGTTTGTTGATTACTACGGCCATGGGCATAATGCTCGGTGCCGGTGCATTCGCGCAGTCGCCGACCGATCAGTCAAAAAACCAGCAACCGCCCGCGGCTCAAAATCAGACCAATCCAAATTCGTCCGCGCCATCGGCATCCTCGTCGACCCCTTCTCAGAACTCGACGCCGTCTGCCCAGAACGCGCAACCGACATCTTCGGATAAATCTTCGGCCACAACGAGCCAATCCAGCCCGAACACCGCAGGCACCAGTTCGCAGGCGCAATCAAACCAGGCTTCGCCACCCTCGCAGGGGCAGTCGACTAACAACGCAGGGACGGCTCCTTCGCAGGCTCAACCTACCCAGCAGCCGAGCTCACCCTCTCAGGCGCAGACCAACCCGGCGCCGCCGACCAACAATCAGACCCAGGCGTCGCCCACCGGCTCCAACACGAATACCAATGCGGGGACGCAGCCGTCTACCAATACCGCGGCTCAGCCGTCTACCAATACTGCGGCTCAGCCGTCGAACACCCAATCCAACACTGCACCGTCCAGTTCGTCCAACGTCAGCGTCTCGGCCAGTCTTAATGAGAACCAGCGCACCCGCGTCAGTGAATCGATCTCAAGGCTGAACGTGGCGCCGATAAACAATGTCAACTTCTCATTGTCAGTCGGCACCGTGGTTCCGAGGGATGTTCGTTTCCAACCCCTTCCAGCCGACGTTGTTGAGGTTATGCCGCAATATCGCGGCTATAATTTCCTTGTCGTCCGCGACGACATCGTGATTGTCGACCCCTCGACCTACAAGATTGTCGACGTGCTACCGCGCGCGGGCCGATCGACCGCGGCGGCCCCGGCCCCGGCTCCGTCTTCGCACAAGACAACCTTTTCCGACCGGGATCGGGAGGTCATCCGCAAACATGCTCGGTCTTCGCGGATAGAACAGCGCACCACGGGTAGCACCACCACCTCCACTCGGGTCCGGGTTGGGGAACGGTTGCCGGAGTCCGTGGAGATCCGATCCTTCCCCGAGGAGGTCTATCGGGAATCCCCGACACTGCGGGACTATCGCTATATCGAGCGCGACAACCGGACATATGTGATTGAGCCGCGTGAACGGACGATCATTGAAGAGATCGATTAGCCATAAACAGAAAGGCGGCCCGAGGGCCGCCTTTCCCCATGATGCTGTTGGGTCGGCGGCAGGATCTCCGCAGGATCGAAGCGGGGCGGAGCGGAACCAGTGAAATTCTCAAAAATAAGCTCTTTTGTCCGGAACCGGACATAGCTGAAATCATTAGCTTGGATGGTGTTCTGTTCGGCCTTTTAGTCCCTGATCGGTTTACGTCCAACGCGGCCGCGCAGGGCTCTTTCAACTAAGAAAATGCAGGCGATTTAGGAGGCGCTCATGGCCGGGATGAGAAGTGACCGCGCTCGCGCACGCGCCAGGGACTTGCTGGCGACAGTTTATCCAGCTCCCGACGACGCTGAATTCCACCGTCTGCGCGAACTTGCAGTGGATTACATTCAGGAAGCCGAGCGGCTCGATACCGAAAACAGGGGTCGCGTGCTGGAATCCGACGAAATGATCTCGGCCGCATTGGACGCGGTCGCGAGGGATTACTTTACGCGTGCCCTGTTTCGAGCCGTGTCGCAGAGAAAGCGTTAGCGAGACAGCGCGGGATCGCCCTTGCGCTTCCCGGTATGCCCTCCCCTCCTGACGCTGGAACACAACATAGCCTGCGGCAAACAGCACGATGGTGGGGGCGATCAGGCCACTGTTTGCAGCCAGGCGATCCTCCGCTTTGTGACGCCGCGGGTGCGGCAGATGTACGACGCCAGCGGCGCCAAAGCGCTGGAGCGCAAGATCGGTTTTACCAATCGTACGATCTGGGCGCAGTATGACGTCTACGCGCCGATCTGGGGCTACGTTTTCGACCGCACCGTGCATGATCTCGCCACCGTCGAAGCATTGCCGCTGGCGCCATTTTCCGAACCGCGCATCGAGCCAGAGATCGTGTTTGGCCTGGCGGCTGCGCCGTCCGCGCAAATGGACGAGACCGCCTTGATGTCGTGCATCGCATGGGTCGCGCTCGGCTTCGAGATCGTGCAATCGATTTTTCCTGGTTGGAGATTTTCAGCGGCCGATACGATCGCGGCCAACGCTGTGCGCGGAGCGTTGCTGACCGGGCCGCGCCATCCGTTCACGCCGCGCGCAGCGGAATGGCAGCGGACGCCATCTAGGTTCGAGATAGATCTGAATTGCAACGGGCAGCTGATCGACCTAGGCCGGGCCGATAACGTGCTGGGCGGCCCGCTCTCGGCGCTGTGTTCATCTCGTTGGTTTGCGGGCATCCGATCCGGTCAACCCGTCACTCGCGGCCGGCGAGATTGTCGGCACCGGCACGTTGACAAGGACGATGCCGGTCGTCTCCGGCGAGGCATGGACCGCCGCGCCAAAAGGAATCGCGCTCGATGCGATCGGGCTTCGGCTCAGCTGAAAGTCGGGCCTTTATGCAAATCCCTGCCGGTGATAGCCGACAGGGATCAGCAGAAAAGATGACAGACGGCGAATGGTAACACCCGGTGGCCCGTCATGGACCTGCCGCACAATTCAAATCCACGGCGCAAATCCACACAAGACTATTTTGTGAGCAGCCCCTATCTACCGACGGAGCGATGGGCGGCGCGTCAGGATTTGTCTTTCGACGCATCCTTCGCGGCAGACATGACCCCGCCGGTGATCTGTCTCATATGTTCTCCGGCATTGGTAAATTGACTCTTCAAGAACTCCGATTGAATTTGCATGGCTTGTTGAAGGTCAGTGGCGTGAACCAATTTTCGCGCATGCTCGAACGCAGCCTTCATATTCTGCTCAGTGAACGACAAGGCCTGCTTGGAAATGTCCGCTCCCGGATTCGGGATGGACGCTATTGATTTGCTTGCAGCATCGAAAAACAAGCCGAACGCTTTTTCCGCCTGATCGATGGTTTTTTCGGCCAAGTCGCGTAATTCGGCCGGCACTTCCAGTTTTGGTTCAATCATGACGTCATCCTCCGGTTCAAGCTGAGCGTTACCACATTTCCGGAACGGCGTCTTTGCAGTGTTGCCTCGATGCCTTATTATCCTTGATTGTGGTTGCGGAATTATCATTGCAGAGCCAGACAGCGGAGGCCCGATGCGGAAGAAGGACCAAGAGATATTTCGGCGGGCCGTGGAGCTCGCCGGATCTAGCAGCTAAGAACTGGTGCGATGTCCAGAAAAACTGGTGGGCGCCCGACCTTGTGCACGGCGAAAAATCCGAACAATCCTCGATTTGCAATGCGGGATTCGCCGCAATCAGGGCAAGCGCGCCCAGCGTCGCCGCTGGCTCTTTCAATCATCTTCGAGCGGTTTCGCTGGTAAGCGATACACCGCTCTCAAATCAACCCGCGCGCGATTGTGGCGCATCGTTGCCGCGCTTGATCGCAACTCGTCCAACAAAATCGGGCAAGCAAGTTTTGCATTTCGAGGCGAGCGGTGACATCCAGTTTCCCGCAAGCCGCTGGATACGCACACAAAGTCAGTGCACATGACGGAAATCACGAAGCGTTCGTGATTTGCGCGACCGTGAGAGCATTGCAGCAGGCTGCCAACCGCTCATCCGGCAAAGCGGCTCCTGTATTCCGAAGGCGATATCCCGAGGTGGCGTATGAAAGCGCGCCGCATGCGTTCGTCATCGCCGAACCCTGCCCGCTGCGCCACCTCGACAACGCCGCGGATCTCGCTGCTTTCGAGCAACAGCCGCGCGGTTTCAACCCTTAGCGCCTCGACCCCGCTTGCCGGCGTCATGCCGGTGCGATTGACATAGGCCCGCGCGAACGTTCGGGGGCTCATTCCTGCTTTTTTGGCGAGCGTTTCGACCTTGAGATCGCCGGCAATATTTTCGATGATCCAGGCGTGCAGCGCGCTGAACCGCCCCTCGACGTCGGAGGCCTGCGCGGCCAGCACGGTAGAGAAGAGAACTGGCTTTGGCCGCCGGGGCGTTTGAGGAACACCACCAGCCGCCGCGCGATATCGAGCGCGGTGGTGTGGCCAAAGTCCTCCTCGATCATGGCGAGCGCTAGGTCGATGCCGGCGCTCACGCCGGCGGAGGTCCAGACATTTCCGTCTTTAATAAAAATCGCATCCGGCTCGACACGGATTTTTGGGAAACCGTCCGCCAGTCTCGGACAATAGCGCCAATGCGTCACCGCACGCTTTCCATCCAGCGTGCCTGTCCAGGCCAGCACGAATGCTCCGAGGCATACTGACGCAACGCGCCGCGCCTTCGGCAACGCTTGCGAAATCCATTTCATCAGCACGGCGTCTTGCCGCAGCGCCCAGATGCCCGGGCCGCCCGGGATCACAAGCGTATCGACCTGGTGCGGCCGAACGCTGGAGATCGGCGCGGTATCGACCATCATCCCGACGTCGGTTTGCACAAGTCCCCCCGAGGTCGACAGATAAGACAGCGAATGGCTCGCGCTCGGCCGTTCGATTTCCTCCAATTCCGCGAACACCTGCGCCGGACCTGAGATATCGAGCAGGGTCACCCCCGGAAAGGCGACAATCGCCACGCATCTTGCGGATGGCTTTTCCCGGACGTCCAGCCGCCGGGGTTTGGCAGATTTCGAGGGCATATTGTCCTTTAAGCCATTCAAGGCTCGCCTGTATAGCTCGCCTTGGGATAGCGGGGTGATGTCTGACATGTCACGAGAGCTGAGCCGCCAATACGGAACCATCAAATCGCCTTGGGCCGATTACGCCATCTACAGTTTCCCGGATGCCTCCCTTGTCGGCTCTGGCGAACGGCGGCCCCTGATGGAGGCGATGAACAGCATCATCGCCGTCAACTGGCAGGCGAGCGAACCGCACTGGACGGCGGCCTCCTCGCCCTTCGACAACAAACTCAGTCTCATTCTCGTCTATGCCAGTTCCGGGCTGGTGGCGTTTTCGGTCTACCGCAGGCTGCGGATCGCAGGACAGCTCGCCATCTACCGAAGCGGCACCGAGGTGCTTCCGGCCCATCAGGGCCGCGGCCTCTACGGATTTTTCACTACCGAAGTCCTGAGCTCTTCAGGCGCCGTGACTAGCGGCGATACCGGCATCCTTTATGGATGGCGGACGCGCAATCCTATCGTGTGGGCGGCCAACGCCAAGATCTGCGAAAAAGTCACGCCCTCCCTGCTCGGCGACGCTCAGGACGCCGCGTTGCAGGCGGCCTGCGTCGAAATGTGTTCGCTGCTTTATCCCGGCAAGCCCCTCGAGGCGCCCGACATGATCATGCGCGGCGCTTACGGCCATATCAAACATCATCGCCAAGCCTATCATGGCGCGGCATCACTGGTTGATGCGGCGATGTCCCGCCTGATCCCGGCGTCGGCGGACGCGCTGTTTTCAGTCGGTTTGGTGAGAGCGCGATGGCGATAACAGAACAACACGTCGCATTCGCTCCCAGCCGCCGCTTCGCGGATCGCGCCTATCTGGCGTGGGCGACGGTGGCAACGGCCTACGCGATTGCGTTCCTGCAGCGCGTTTCGCCGCAATCCATCAGTTTGAACTTCATGGCCGACTTCGGCACCGATGCCGCCGGTGTTGCGATGCTCGCCTCGAGTTATTTCTGGGGCTACACCTTGATGCAGATTCCGGCTGGCCTTCTGGTCGACCGCTACGGCGTCAAGCGGGTGGTGCTTTTCAGCATGGCGGCATCTTCGCTGGGAAGCGCTGCGTTTGCGGTGGCGCCAAACCTGCTCGACGTTTTTGCCGCAAGGTTGATCGTTGCCTGCGGCGATGCGCTGGTATTCACCGCGCTGTTGAAACTTGTCGCGCAGAGTTTCACCGACGAGCGGTTCGGCGTCATGTCGGGCATCTCACAGGTGTCGGGCTATGTCGGCGGGGTGATGGCGACGACGCCGCTCGCCGCTGCGGTGACCGGCTTTGGCTGGCGCGCGTGCTTTGTGTTCATCGCATGCGTCGGGGTGGCGAATCTCGCCTTTGCCTCGCTCGCCCTCAAATCGGATCCGGTGGCGCGCAGCACCAAAACCCTGAGCGGCATTCTCGCAGCCAGCGGGAAGGCGCTTTCGCAAATCGCGAACTGGGGCTGCGCCATGAGCTTTGCATCCCACTTTGCGGTGGTGACGACGTTGTCGGGCGTCTGGGGAATTCCAATGGTGGCGCATTTCTTCAATCTATCGCCGTCGGCGGCGAGCACCCCCCTGCTCGCCTTTATGGTCGGCAATGCGATCGGCTCGATCGGTCTTGGCCATGCGGCGGACCGAGCAGCCGCGGCGCTTGATACTGCACTGGTCCGTATCTGCCTGCTGCGGATGCTTCTGATCGCGATGCTGTTGCCGCCGATCGCCCATGCGCTCGGCTTCCTCTATGTCACCGTCGTATTCGCAGCGCTCGGACTTGTCGCCGGCGGCACCGTGCCGTTGGTGCTGAAATGCACCAAGCGGCTTTACACCGCCGATCTGATTGGGATCGGCGCGTCGGTGAACACGACGGCCGCTGGAATTTTCGCAGGCGCCTCGCAGCCCATTATCGGGCTCGCTATGGTGGCCATCAGCCAGCTTGCAGGGAGCGGCGCTGAACATGACCAGAGTTCTGTCAGCGACGCCGGCTATGGAGCTCTTATCGGAATTCTGCTGCTCATGTCGCTGCCCGGCATCGCCGGCCCGCTGCTGATGAGGAGCAAATTGATGGTTCGCGAGTAGCATTAAGGGAGAGGGGGCAGTATGTCGCGTTTGTATTTGAGAAAAGGCGAGGTCGGCTCAAACTATGCGGTGAGCACCTGGCAAACCGTGATGTTTTCTGAATTTGAAGCGCAGATGAGCAGTGAAGCGAGGCCCTTTCCCTGCATCTTCGGAGTCACGGGCTATCGCCTCGACCAGTTACGCTATTTGTTTCTCGATCCCTTCGATATCGAGGTTCTCGGCGCCCAGCTCGCGCAATTTGTAGCCGAATCCCGCTCACACGGGCCGAACACATCGCTGGTGGTTTTTACCCGGCCACGCCCGGTGCAGACGCTGGACGCCTATTACAGGAAACTGTGGCTGACGCTCGACCAGCTGGCGCGGCTGGACAAGAGTCCGTGGCCGGCCGAAATCCCCGAACAAATCGATCACCCGATGTGGGAGTTTTCGTTCGCGGGTGAACCGATGTTCGTGGTGTGCAGCACGCCTGCGCATGTGATGCGGCAAAGTCGCCGGTCCAGTTCCTTCACGCTCACATTCCAACCGCGATGGGTGTTTGAAAAAATCCTCGGAACGGAGAAGGCCGCAGCCGCCGCGTTCGCTGAGGTGCGCAAGAGGCTTATTCCCTATGACAGCACGAGTCCCTCGCCGCTGCTTGGGCGGTACGGCAACCATGACGGGCGTGAGTATCAGCAATACTTCCTGACGGACGACAATCACACCCAAACAGGATGTCCGTTCGCCAAGCTCGCGCAAAACATGACTTCTCGGATTGAAAACCGGGAGCAAGCGGCATGACCCAAATCATCGCCGGCAAGAAGACTGAATTTACCATCGACCCCGCGATCCTGGAGCTGTTGCCTGCGCAAGGCAGCGTCGAATTGCAGCGGGATGCTGCCGGCAAGGTGCACCATTTCCACACCCATCCCGTCGATGAGATTCTGGTGATTATCAGCGGCAGGCTGAATTTCATGTGGGAGGGCGGCGAGCGAATCTGCGGCCCCGGCGACACCATCATGTTGCCGGCCGGCACGCTTCACCAATCCGAGGCTCTGGACGAGGCGATCTACGCGATCGCGACGCGACCACCCGCCGTCGATCCGGCCAACAATTGAACCGGCAGGCGCAACTCTTGTCAGGAAAACGGGTGGTGAGTGCCCCCAGGGGCCGGTGCGGGGTCGGTCGCGAGACGTTCGACCAGTTCGATGACTTCAAACCGTTGCCTCGGTGCAAGTTTGAGGAAGGCTTTTAGCAGTCGCAGGCTTTCGATAGTTTCGCTCGATGGAGCTCCGAGCTTCTTGTGCAGCTCTGCAATAAATGTGGGATTTTTCATCTCGCACCCTTGATAAGGAACGGTAATGGCATTTTTAGGCAAACGTGAGGGCTTGGCCCAAAAGGTCGACACAGCGGCGATAGAGGCTGAACGTCTCGGCCTGACGACGGCTACTTTGATACTTCGAATGGCACGCCTGGAAATTGACCGGGCCGAACCCGACGAGGTTGAAAGTATGCCAAGGAACAACTCGGCCGGCAAGCCAAACTAGCCGTCCGAAACGGCTCTATCGGCGGAAATTCGCAGCTTATTGCTGCATTTGCTTCGGCAATGGTGCCCGTGCGCGGCGACCGCTACTGCGCCAAGGCAAGGCCTGTTGGCTGCGTAGGTTTGCCCGCGATGAACCGCCAACCGCTATTGCGAGGAGCGAAAGCGACCAGGCAATCCAGTATGTTCGTTAGCGATCCTGAACACTCGCCGTTAAAGGAGGATCGTCACGCGAAGCTATTATTTCGATATGAAGGATGGCAGGCCCCGAACCACAAAGCGCGGTTTTGGGAAACTCATCGCCGGACCGGATCCGTTCGGCTGACTTGCTGAGCCCGCTCCTTGTCACGCGGCTGCTCCTGTCCCCTTTCATCGCGCACGATGCCTTGATCGGGAGCATTGCCACTCCCCGGCTCACGGCTTGTTGTAGGCCAGCGCTTTTCCGTGGAGCAGGCTTGAACTTTTCGCACTTTCTCCTGCCAGACAATGCGATCCGCAACCGTCGGGTTCCATCGGTATGCCGGCTCCGCGCCAAAACCGGCGATCGGCTGGAACCCAAATCCGCGCCGCAAGTTTTAACTCCCGCATCACTATTGTCCAACGCAGGAGAATTCTCATGCGATCCAAGCTTGCTATCTCGGCCCTCGTGGTCGCCTCATTGTTCGGGGCGACGGCGATCGCGTCGGCACAGACGCAGCCGGCTCCGGGCGCGTCGAGCGAAGGCAACGTCGGCCCGGGCGCCACCCCCGATACGAAGATGAAATCTCAGAAGATGAAGTCCAGCAGGATGAAGTCTGGCACCACCACCGGAATGAGTGTCGGCTCCAAGAAGCACGAGGCTCGCAAGCCGTCCGGTCAAGGCACCGGCGATAATGCCGGCAAGAACACCGGCAGCAAATAGGCACGTTCTCCGTTGAAGGGCGGATGTACCCCTTCGACAAAACAAGGGCCCCGGCGCGATGCGGGGCCCTTTGCTTTTGTCACATCACGCGCGGGCAGATCAATGGTGGTGGTAAACACGACCGGCGTGATGCCGATGCACCGGACCCATATCATTAGCGTAGGCGCCCGCCTGGTAGCCGCCATCGGTATAGGGATTGCCTGGTCCGAGGTTCTGGCAATTGGCGTCCGGATAGAATTGCGCACAATAACCGGGGTCGGAAATCACTTGCTGCGCTTTCGCAGGCACTACCAACGCGGATGCCGCCATAGCCGCGGCGCCCAACAATGCAAATTTCATTTCGCTCACTCCTAAGTTTGTTTGGGATTTAGGGGATGTGGTACCGGGACCTGCGTTCTGCCATTAACGTTTCTTTTAATCTTGGGAAGATGAGACGTCTGACGTGAAAGGGCCGCTTTCCGTCAACCGCGTCAGCTGTAAGGCTTGATTGATTTCCTCATGTGCACCACCTCGCCGGTGGCGGGAAGCGGTTCACGCAGAAATTTCTCAAAACCACGACGCGCATAAAGTGCGACGTTGGCGGAAAAGTTCGCATTGGTGCGCAATCCAACTCGTTTGACCCGAGTGATCAAACGATCATCTCGGCACGTTTGAGAAGCAAGCCGCCAATGCCGTTGCCGTGCCGATCCGGTAGCATGGCAGCATTTTCGATCGGCAGATGCGAAGGCGCGGCGATTAGCTCACGGCAGAGAGCGCCGAAGCGAGCGTCACGAGAGCAGGATGCTGCAGGCGAGTTTCACGTTTTAGTGACCCATTCGGCCAGATTTTTTCACCAGCGCCGAAATAAAACGATCCGTGCCGATGTTTCCTTATCATAGCGCAACCGCCAAGGAGACTGCTCACGATGCCCACGGCTGCCCTGGTCTCGCTGGCGACATCGGTCCCTCCATACGTGTTTTTTCAGAAGGATGTTCTGGCAGCGGCATGGGACGTGTTCGGACCCCGCTTTCCTGAATTCGAGCGGTTTTCAAGTATTTTTGCGAACACCGGAATTATCAAACGTCACGGCGTGAAGCCATTCGACTGGTATCGCGAGCCGCGAGGCTGGCCGGAACGTACCGAGGCCTTTCTTGAAGGTGCCGCCGCACTATTTGTCGACGTGGCCGAGAAAGCGTTGGCAGATGCACACCTCGTCGGCGGCGATATCGACACCGTCGTGACCGTCTGTTCCACGGGAATTGCGACGCCGAGCCTCGATGCGCGCGTCGCCCGCCGAATGGGTTTCCGGTCCGACATCACGCGCGTGCCTGTGTTCGGTCTCGGCTGTGCGGGTGGGGTCTCGGGTTTATCGATCGCCTCGCGTCTTGCGCAAGCACGACCAGGCAGCAACGTGCTGCTGGTAACGCTCGAACTCTGCTCGCTGGCGCTTCGCCTCGACAAGCTTACCAAGGCCAACATCATTTCCGTGAGCCTGTTCGGCGACGGCGCAGCGGCGATTATATTGCGCGCGGGCGATGGCGGCGCGACGCGGATCGAGAATACCGGCGAGCACCTTTGGCCCGATACGCTCAACATCATGGGCTGGAGCGTCGATCCGGAGGGGCTCGGCGTCATCCTCCGCCGTACCGTCCCCGAATTCGTCGCCACGCAACTCAAATCCGCCGTGTTGCAGATTCTCGAGCGCATGCAGCTCTCGCGGGCGGACATCGACCGGTTCATCTGCCATCCCGGTGGCGCCAAGGTCATCAATGCGCTGGAGGCCGCCCTGGCACTTGATCAAGGTACGCTCGACCACGAACGGCAGATTATCGCCGACTACGGTAATATGTCGGCGCCCACTGTGTTGTTTGTGCTTGAACGCGCCCGTGCGAAGGGACTGCCGGCAAGGTCGCTGTTGACTGCGCTCGGACCCGGCTTCACCGCAAGCTGCGTCACGCTACTGCACGCCGCGTGACCGCTGCTGAATTCATTCTCGGGGTCGTCACGCTGCAGCGCGCCGGAGAACTTGTCGCTTCGCGCCATAACACTGACAGGCTCCTGGCCCGCGGCGCCGTCGAGGCGGCATCCGGGCATTATCCGCTTATCGTCGCGGTGCACGCTGCATGGCTAATATCGCTATGGGTATTTGGGCACGATCAGCCCGTGAATATTGCTGCCTTGCTCTTCTATCTGGTCTTGCAGGGCTTTCGTTTCTGGGTGATGCGGACGCTCGGCTCGCGATGGACGACGCGGATTATTGTTCTGCCGGAACAACCGCTGGTGTCTGCGGGACCCTATCGATTTCTGTCGCATCCCAATTATGCCGTTGTTGCCGGTGAGATCGCCATACTTCCGTTGGCTCTCGATCTGCCGCTGCTGGCTGCCGTCTTCACCCTCCTCAATGCCGCGGTTCTCGCGATCCGCATACGAGCCGAAAGCCGCGCCCTTGCCGCCTCGCGTCGGACGATGCTGCGTGGCACGCAATGAGGGAGCGGTTTATTGAGCCAAGTGAGGCCCCAATCGCTACGTGGTTTGGCTTCATCCTGATGTGCCTCGGCATGTTCATGGCGATCCTCGACATTCAGGTCGTCGCGACTTCGCTGCCCGCGATCCAGGACGCACTGGCGATATCGCGGGATGCGATGAGCTGGATTCAAACGGCGTATCTGATCGCCGAGATCATCGCCATTCCACTGACCGGGTGGCTTACGCGCGTACTGACGTTGCGGTGGCTGTTCGTTGTTGCGATCGGTCTCTTTACCCTCGCCTCCCTCGGCTGTGCGTTGAGCGGCAGTTTTCCGACACTTGTCAGCTTCCGTGTGTTTCAGGGTTTCGCCGGAGGTACCTTGATTCCGGCCGTGTTCTCCGCCGTCTTCTTACTGTTTCCGGTCCGTTTGCACCCCGTTGTCACCACGATGGCCGGCATTATGGCCGTGCTGGCGCCCACGGTCGGGCCGGTGGTTGGCGGCTGGATCACCGAAACCTGGTCCTGGCATTGGCTGTTTCTGATCAACGTCGCCCCCGGCGTCATTGCGGCAGCCGCGACACCATTCCTGCTGCCCCGCGCGAGCCCTCGTTTCGCCGATCTGGCTACGCTCGACGGATATTCTCTCGCGCTAATGGCCATCTCGCTTGCGAGCCTCGAGATCGGTCTGAAGGAGGCCCCACCGGATGGCTGGCTTTCTCCGCTCTGCTCGATCCTGTTTTTGCTGAGCGCTGCCGCAGCGACCGGGTTCGCCGTCAGAACACTCAAGGCCGAGCATCCAGTGATCGAGCTGTCAACGTTGAAGAATCCTTCCTTCGCGATCGGTTGCGCCTTAAGTTTCTGCCTTGGGATCGGATTGTTCGGCTCGGTCTATCTGATGCCAGTCTTCCTCGCCTACGTTCGGCATCATGACGCATTTGAAATCGGCACCATTATGCTCGTTACCGGCGTCTCGCAACTCGTGACCGCGCCGATCGCCGGCACGCTGGAGAGCCGGTTCGATCCGCGCTGGTTATCGGCGGCGGGCTTCGGTCTGTTCGCGCTCGGACTGGGCTGCAGCGCATTCCAGAGCCGCCTCGCCGATTTTGACGAGATGTTCTGGCCGCAAATCTTGCGCGGCGTCGCGATCATGTTCTGCCTGCTGCCGCCGACACGGCTGGCGCTAGGCGCGCTAACCGAAGCTCAGGTGCCCGACGCAAGCGGCCTGTTCAACCTGATGCGAAACCTCGGCGGTGCGATCGGCATCGCATTGATCGATACCATCCTCTATGGCCGCAGCGGTGGACACGCCGCCGCTCTGCGTGACCGGCTGATCGCGGGTGACATCACCGCCGCGCAGGCGATCGGACTCGATCTAAAATTGTTCATGCACCGGCCCCCTGATGTCTCGGACGCCACTGTTGAAGCCTATCTTCGACCGATGATCGAGAAGGCGGCGTTTGCGCTCAGTGCCAACGAAGCCTGGGCGCTGCTCGCCGTAGCCGCGCTCTTTGGACTTTTGCTCCTTCCGTTAGCGGGCCAACCACCGCCACGCGCGGAAGCAGATGCGAGCGAACGTTGACTAGCCCTACCGGTCCCGGCGGCTGCGGAGTTTGTGTGTTGGGGTTATTTCGACGCCGAGTCCTTCGATAGCAGCGCGATCGCCTCCCGCACGGTCGTCATGAACTGTGCGGGGAAGATGATGGTGGAATTCTTCTCGACCGAGATTTCCGCCATCGTTTGCAGGGTGCGAAGCTGCAGCGCCACGGGATGTTGCGTGATGATATCGGCGGCCTCGCCGAGCTTGACTGCGGCCTGGTATTCGCCCTCGGCGGCGACGATCTTGGCGCGGCGCTCGCGCTCGGCCTCGGCTTCCTTGGCCATCGCGCGCTGCATGTTGTCCGGCAGCGTGATGTCCTTGATCTCGACAGCTGTCACCTGGGTGCCCCAGGGCTCGGTGTGCTGGTCGATGACGTTCTTGATCTGGTCATTGATGCC
>WNFJ01456831.1_pt1 | contig 17243 bp, 11 predicted proteins | sample 5400461 | NCBI WGS metagenome assembly WNFJ01 (sample SAMN13153349, study PRJNA577476) | soil metagenome | isolation source: 115 cm saprolite on Douglas fir-dominated hillslope | place: USA:California | collected 2013-09-17 | reverse complement strand
GGCAAGGATTTGGGCATCAGCACCTTCCCGGGCGACGAGTGGAAGCGCGGCGGCGGAGCGGCCTGGGGCTGGTATGCCTATGACCCGGCGCTGCACCTGGTTTACTACGGAACCGGCAACCCCGGCCTTTGGTCGCCGCAATATCGGTGCGCTGAGCCCATAACGCAGGAGAATTGCAATAGCGGCAAATTCGACAACAAATGGTCGATGAGTATTTTTGCCCGCAATGTCGATACCGGCGAGGCGGAATGGGTCTATCAGATGACTCCGTTCGACCAGTGGGACTACGACGGCATCAATGAAGTCGTGCTGGTCGATATGAATGTCGACGGCAAGGACCGCAAGACGCTGGTGCATTTCGACCGCAATGGCTTCGCGTATGTACTGGATCGCACCGACGGCACTCTTCTGCGTGCCAACAAGTACGTCACCACGAACTGGGCGGAGAAGGTCGACATGAAGACCGGCCGGCCGGTCAAGGTCCCCGAACATTCTCCGCTCAAGGCGGGCGGCAATACCCAGGCGTGTCCCTCCGCCATGGGCGGCAAGGACCAGCAGCCGGTGGCGGTCGATCCGAGCGATCCGACCAATTTCTATGTGCCGACCAACAACTGGTGCATGGAAGACGAGCCTCAGGAGCGCTCGCATACCCAGCAAGGAACCGTATACGTATTCGCCAACGTCTACATGTATCCGGAGAAGCCGGGTGTGACCGGCAAGTTCAAGAAGTTCAACGTCGTGACCGGAAAGACCGAGTGGGAAATTCCCGACCAGTATCCGAACTGGGGCGGTGCGCTGGTCACTGCGGGCGGATTGGCGTTCTACGGCAGCCTCGGCGGCGATTTCCGTGCCGTTGACAGGTCGACGGGCAAGGTGCTGTGGTCGCGCAAGCTGGGCTCGGGCATCATCGGCAACCCGATCACGTACTCCGTGAAGGGTAAGCAGTACGTATCGGTGTGGTCGGGCATCGGCGGTTGGATCGGCCTGCCGGTGACCGCGGGGCTGGATCTCAACGACAAGTTCGGCGCCATCGGCGCGACGGCAATGACCAAGGCCGCCAATCTTTCCTCGATTCCGCAGGGCGGCACTTTGTACACCTTCAGAGTGGGCGGCATGTAAGGTAAGAGTGTTTTTGGTAGGAGTGTTTTGCAAGATACCCGGTGGCGAGAGCCACCGGGTTTTTCTTGGGATTTGCGCGGGGTGCAAACGAGTGCGCCTCCAATTGAAACCTTCGTCACAGGCGCGGGTCTATTCCAAGACCGCAGGCGGCTTCGTGAATACCTTTTGCGGAGATCGGCAATGAACAACAAGACCGTACGCAGGGCGCGGCGAGGCGTATTGCTCGTCTGCTGCCTGGCGGCAAGCTTCGCGGCCATGGGCGCCTCGCTCAAGTCCCTGACCGTCTGCGCCGATCCCGGCAACATGCCCTTGTCCAATCAGAAGGGCGAGGGCTTCGAGAACAAGATTGCGCAAGTGATCGGCGCCGCGCTGGGCACGGGAGTGCAGTATTACTGGCGGCCTTCGATCGAACGCGGGCTCATGCGCACCACGTTGAGCGAGGGCAATTGCGATCTGTGGCTGGACATGGCTTCCGACACCGAAGGAGCCACTGTCCTATCTCCCTTGTACCGCTCCACCTTCGTGCTGGCCTATCGCAGCGACAAGGGGCTGGACATCAAGAGCCTGGACGACCTGGCCTTGAAGAAGCTGCGCATCGGAGTGTTCCAAGTTTCCGCCATGCGGACAGCCTTGTCGGAGCACCACATCGTCGACAACACCGTGATTCACTACCTCAGTCACAACGCCGACATCCAGGAGGACAATCGGCCCTCGTACCAGGTTCAACAGGTCATCGACGGCAGCCTCGACGTCGCCGCCGCGTGGGGCCCGATGGCCGGATACTACAAAACCGTGCTGCATGCACCGCTGACGATCCTGCCGGCCAATCTGATGGAAGATCAAGTGCCCATGGAATTCGATATGACCCTCGCTGTGCCGCGCGGGCGGCCGGAGATCAAAGCGGCCATCGAAGCGGCGGTGGCGGAGCACCGGAACGACATACGTCAAATTCTCGTCGACTTCGGTGTGCCCCTGATCAAGTGCGGCGAATGCACCGTGTCCGGCGATCTGCCGTCACACGGCCCCTACGAGGCGCCTGCACCCAAGGTGCAAACGGCCGCCGAGACCGCGAAAATTCATGCGGCCAGAATGGCCGATCTCAAGAAATGGCTGGCTCAGGGCGCGAATCCCGACGATGAGCTGAACAACGCGATCGTCGCCGACGACGTTGACCGCGTGAGCTACCTGCTGTCGCATGGAGCACATGCCAACGCCCAGGATGGGGACGGTTACACTCCCCTGATCAGCGCCGTACGTTCAGGCTTCGTCGGGATCGCGACCTATCTGGTCGAGCATCAAGCCGACGCGAATCTGACCGATCGCAGCGGTTGGACGCCCCTCATGTGGGCGACGTGGGGCGATAATCCGGCGCTGGTGAGCATGCTGCTTGCGCACCACGCAAAACTCGATGCGACGGACAATGACGGCTTGACGCCGCTGGGTATCGCCGCGCAGAACGGCAAAGCCAAGGCAACGCGGGTGCTGCTGGATGCCGGTTCCGACGTCAACGCGCCCGTCGCGAAAGGCGGATACACACCCTTGATGCTGGCGTCGATCTCCGGCTCGAACGAACTCGCGGCCACGCTGATCGAGCGGGGCGCGAAGGTGAACGCCGTCAATCCGGGAGGCCTCACCGCCTTGATGATTGCGGCCGCCGGCAATCGTTCGACCATTGCCGCTTTGCTGCTCCGATCCGGCGCCGACGTCAATGCACGCACCGAGGACGGCCGTACGGCGCTCAGCATCGCCCAAGCCAACAACAGCGAGGCTGTCATCAAGATCCTGGAAGAGGCCGCCCTGCGCAGCGCCGCCAAATCAGGCTGAAACAACACAGGTTGAAAGGAGAGACGTAGTGAGAAGACGAGTTCTTGTCGTGGGTATGATCGCGATATTTGCCGGTGTGACGGCGCTCTGCACCCTCGGCAGGGTATGGGCAGACGACGCGCAAGCAGCGGTGGACTACACCAAGATCTCGCCGCTGGATCTTGTAAAAAATACACCGCAAGGCAAGCTCACGAACCCCTACAAGGACACTCAAGCCGACGTCGTTGCCCAAGGGGGACAGTTTTTATTGAGCTACTCGTGCAGCGGTTGCCATGGCGGCGGCGGCGGCGGCGGCATGTGTCCTCCGCTGACCAACGACACCTGGGTCTACGGCGGTGATGACGACACGCTGTTTCGACTCGTCGCCTTGGGCACCGACGAACTTCAAAAGCAGGGCTATATGCGCAAGGGCCGCGAAAATGTCGTCGGCCCCATGCCGCCTTTCGGCGCCATCATCAAGAGCGACGACGATCTCTGGAAAATATTGGCGTTCGTTCGCTCGAAATACAGCGGCGATCCAGCTTATAAATTTGGAACGCCTCCCGACCAGCAATAAAATGTTGCGCTGCAGATTGCGGGATTTGGGCAAAGGGGCCAGGCTTTGCGCGGGAGGCTGGCCCTTCGCGAGGGCGCGGTGTACTGCCGACTTTCCGCAACGTGCGAGAAGGTGGCTTGAGCATGGAAGCGCCGTAGAACGGGGGATGTCATGACGAATTTAAATCTCGCCACGAGTCACGCGTCGCGCATTCTTCATGTTGTCCAGAACGGACTGCAACCCGCCGGAATCGAGCCGCACGTTACGCGCTCGTGGTATCGATGTCTGCGGGAATACCGCATCGAACCGTCGGCTCCGCGGCAAAATACCGTGCTCAATTCCCAATCCCTCAAGGAATTGCAGCAGCGGATGGGAGAACTGCTGCCGGTCGCGCGCGCTGAAATGGAGAGTCTGTACGAACAGATCGCCGGGTCGGGGTTCGCGGTCATCTTGTCCGACACGCAAGGCGTCGTGCTGACCACCATCACCGATCCCGCCCTGCAGCGCGAGTTCCGTCAGGCCGGCCTGTCGCTCGGCGCGCTGTGGGACGAACGTCACGAAGGCACCAACGGCATCGGAACCTGCATCGCCGAAGGATGTCCCGTCACCGTACATCGGGAAGAGCATTTCCGCGGATACAACCTTTCGTTGTCGTGCTCCGGCGCTCCGATCCTCGATCCGCACGGCTCGATCATCGCGGTGCTCGATGCGTCGACCGCAAACTCCAGCGACAGCCGGCTGATCCAGCGCCATACGATGGCTCTGGTGAACATGTCGGCGCACCTCATCTCTCGCTGGAACTTCCTGAATGAATTCAGCCAGTCCTGGATCCTGCGCTTTCACAGCAGACCCGAATTCGTCGGGCTGCTGCACGAGGCACTGGTTGCGATAGACGGCGCCGGCAATGTCCTGGCCGTCAACGAGAGTGCGCTTCTGCAGCTCGGCTGTTCGACGCGCAAAGCGCTGATCGGCGAGCCGATCGAAAGGTTCTTCCAGTTCGACTTCGCAACGCTGGAACGGCGCGCGCAATTCGAACCGAGTACGATTTGGCCGGTGCGGGATCTGGCGCACGGGCGGCGCTTCTTCGCGATCGCGCGCGCGCCGCTGCGCCCGGCGGCTCGAACCTTGGAGTTGGCCGCGCCGAACCCGGTTGCCGAAACCGCCGAGGGCGCGCAGCGCAGAAGCGGTCAACACCATGTCGGTGAAGACGCGCAAATGCGCAAGAACCTGACCTTCGGCAGGCAGCTGTTCGCAAAGCAGGTGCCCATCCTGCTGCAAGGCGCGACCGGCACCGGCAAGGAAGCGTTCGCCAAGGCCTTGCATCACGGCGGCCTGTGGTTCGACAAGCCCTTCGTCACCGTCAATTGCGCCGCCATCCCGGAGAGCCTGATCGAGAGCGAGTTGTTCGGCTACACGCGCGGCGCATTCACGGGCGCGGTGAAGGAAGGCCGGGCCGGAAAGATTCTCCAATCCAACGGCGGCACGTTGTTCCTCGACGAAATAGGCGACATGCCCTTGATGCTGCAGACTCGCCTGCTGCGGGTGATCGAAGAACGCGAAGTCGTTCCGCTCGGGAGCGATCAGGCCATTCCGGTCAATTTGCATGTGATCAGCGCCACGCATCGCGACATCCACCGGATGATTCAGGACGGCGAATTTCGCGAGGATCTTTACTACCGCTTGAACGGCATCACCTTGCACCTGCCGCTGCTGCGCGATCGCAGCGATAAGGCGGATCTGGTCCGCACGCTGCTGCACGAAGAGAACGCCGGCCAGGAATCGATCGAGATCGCCGACGACGCCTTCCACAAGCTGCTGGATTATTCTTGGCCCGGCAATATCCGTCAGCTGCGCAATGCGCTGCGGACCGCCTCGGCGCTGTGCCGCGACGGGATCATCCGCCTGTCGAACCTGCCTCAGGAAATTCTTCACACCGACGCCGGCGCGCGCGCCACCGCGCCGGCGAGCGCGGCTGCGAACGTCGAGTCCGCGGGGGCGGCGAACCTTCCGTCCGCCGCGTTGCGCGACGCCGAGTGTGCGGCCTTATTGAGGGAACTCGAACGAATGCACTGGAATATCAGCCGCACCGCGCAGGCATTGGGTATCAGCCGCAATACGCTGTACCGCAAGATCCACAAACACAACATCGTTCTCGAGCAATAAGCCCCTTTACGAGCGATGACCGCAAAATTGGCGCGGCGCCGCCTAGGGCCGCGCCGCGCCGCGCTTTACATCGTTATTACTTCTTCGCTCCGAACAGGGTACCCGCCAGTTTGGCCGAGTTCGTCGCCATGGCATCCATCAACGGAGGATTCAGGCAGTCGTAGGGCTCCAGGCCGAGCTCCTTGAGCCGGCTGCGGACGGCGCCCATATTCGCCGGATCCGCGCCCGCCTCGATGATCGAGGAGACGAAGGCCGCAAATCCCGGCGCGGCCCAACCCGATTCGGTCGACAATTCCGGGTGGACGAAATCGAGCCCGTAAAACGCGTGCTTGTTGTTCTCGATACGGCCGTACATGTGCACGCCGCACACTTTGCACGCATGACGCTGAATGGTTTTGGACGGATCGACGATCCCGAGCTTGTCGCCGTTCTGCGTGACTTTCACCTTATCCTTCGACACGACCGCGATCATCGAGAACAGCACCCCTTTCGGCCTCCAGCACTGGGTGCAGCCGCAGACGTGGTTGTGCGCGACCTGCGCGCCGATCGATACCTTGACGGGCCTGTCCGTGCACTTGCAGGTCAGGGTTCCTCCTGCGAAATCCTTCGATCCTTGCTTGACGCCGTGATCGACCGACGGATGAATTGAAACTGCCATGATTCTTCCTCCCACTATTGTTCACATACAGCCGTTGACACGGCATCTCTCGATCAATACTTGATCACCGAACGAATAACCTTACCCGCGTGCATCAACTCGAAGGCATCATTGATCTCATCCAATGGCAGCACTTCGGTGATCATCTCGTCGATCTTGATCTGGCCGTCGAGGTAGCGATCCACGTATCCCGGCAATTGGGAGCGGCCTTTGACGCCCCCGAATGCTGAGCCGCGCCAAACGCGGCCGGTGACCAATTGGAACGGACGGGTTGATATTTCTTGTCCCGCACCCGCGACGCCGATGATAACCGATTCGCCCCATCCTTTGTGACAACACTCCAAGGCCGAGCGCATCACATGAACGTTGCCGATGCACTCGAAGGAGTAATCGACGCCGCCGTTCGTCATGTCGACGATGACCTGCTGAATGGGCTTGTCGTAGTCTTTCGGGTTGACATAGTCGGTCGCGCCGAGCGCCTTGGCCATGCTCCATTTGCTCGGGTTGAGATCGACGGCGATGATGCGTGAGGCCTTGGCCATTACCGCTCCCTGCACGACCGACAAGCCGATGCCGCCGAGGCCGAATACCGCGACCGTCGAACCCGGTGTGACTTTCGCGGTATTCAACACCGCTCCGATGCCGGTGGTGATGCCGCAGCCGAGCAGGCATACCTTGTCGAGCGGCGCCTTGGGGTTGATCTTCGCCACCGAAATCTCCGGCAGCACGGTGTATTCGGAAAATGTGCTGGTACCCATGTAGTGCAATATGGGCTTGCCGTTGAAGGAAAAGCGCGAGGTGCCGTCCGGCATCAGGCCCTTGCCCTGGGTCACGCGGATTCTCTGGCATAAATTCGTCTTGCCGGACAGGCAGAACTCGCAGGTTCCGCATTCGGGGGTATACAGCGGAATCACGTGATCGCCGGCTTTGACGCTGGTAACACCGGCGCCGATTTCCTGCACGATGCCGCCGCCTTCATGACCCAGTATCACCGGGAACAGTCCCTCCGGATCGGCGCCCGACAGCGTGAACGCATCGGTGTGGCACACGCCCGTGGCGACGATGCGTACCAGGACCTCGCCCGCGGATGGTCCGGCGAGATCGACTTCTTCGATGCTCAGCGGTTTATCGGCTTCCCAGGCAACAGCCGCTCTCGTCTTCATGGAATTGAGCTCCTACGCTTCTTGGTTGTTACCTACAAGCAGCAAGCGTGCCAGTCCACGCTCGGCCGCAGAACATCGACCGATCAATTACTTGCGACGCGTGACATAACACGGGAAAACGCCTGCGCCGCTTGGTGTTTCTGATCCGCCACAGTTTGTGCTTCAAAAATGTAGCAGCGGGGCCGCGCGCGGCGGCATACGAGCGGCCGCCGCGCGTTTTGACGCCTGTATCTAATCCAACACAGAGTGCGACAAATCTGCGCCTCGGGCGTGACAGTGATGCTTGAGATGCGGGCGCAGCGTCGCCCGACATTTGCGCCAAAGCCACAGAAGATACGAGTGACGCGAAGTGCAAGGGGCTGCAGGGCGTGCGCCGGCGACAGGTACAAAGCCGAATCGCACGCGGCCTTGGGGAAATCATCCTCCGTTGCACAATTGGTACGCCTCTTGCAGACACTCACTAGGCTTCACCCGGCGCCAGGTGGCGTTTGGCGAGCGGGAAAAGCTGCGGTCGACTGCGGGCAACATCTTGCCGCAGCCTCGACGTCACGACAAAGAACTCGAAACGGAGGGAGTTTTCATGAATACGCGTACCAAGCTTGCGATCGCAGCCGGCGCCGCGATTTGGATGGTTCCGATCCTCAAGGCATTCGCCGGAATCGATATTGCCGCCGGCGATTGGAAGGTGGACTTCGCCGGCAATGTCAATGCGTTCTACGTCGGTGCGAGTTGCGACACCGGTACTAATAACACGGTGATCGGCGGCCTTGCTTGCACCGGCGATCACTCCGCCGCAGTGCGTAACGGCTTGCTGCCTGCGGCCCTCGTCTTCAGTGCCACCACGCGGCAATCCGATTTCGACATCGACGTGACCGTCGGGTTTTATCCCGGGATCAATAGTTCGGCGGCGGCAGGCGTCAACGGTGCAGGTCAGCCTTCTGCCCTGGCGACACCCGGCATCGACGCACGCCAAGTCTATTTCACCTTCGGCGATGCCAGTTGGGGCACGGTGAAATTGGGACGTGATATCGGTATCTTCGGCAAAGACGCGATCCTCGACGACATGACCCTGCTCGGAGTCGGTACTGCCGGGCCGACCAATGTGGCACCCAGCAATACCAGCCTCGGCCGCATCGGTATCGGCTACATTTACACCGACTGGGAACCGCAGATTACCTATACGACGCCGACCTACAATGGATTCAGCGGATCGGCCGGCATTTTCCAGCCTCTGAATACGCCGGGCTACACCTCGCACAACTCACCGCAGTTTCAGGCCGGTGGCAGCTATACGTGGGGAGACCCGAAAACCGATACTCTGACCGGCAAAGTCTGGGTCGACGTCGTAACCCAGCAATTGACGGCCAATTCCGCTGCAATCGCCGGCGACAACGCCGCGGGAGTATCGACCAGCTTCCGGGGCACGGAATTCGACGTCGGCGTTAAAGTCGATTACGCCGCCTTCGAGGGAGTGCTGTACGGTTACGACGGCAAAGGCGTCGGCACCACCGGCCTCTACGTATTGCCCACGTCCGCGTCCGGCTCCAAGCGCAAGTCCGACGGCGGCTACGTGCAGGCGACCTACAAATTCGACAAGCTCAAAGTCGGTCTCAGCTACGGCATATCGGATCTGAAGCTCGCCGATGATGAAAATCCGGGCCAGGTAAACGCAAACCCGTTGCTGCTCAAGCGCAACTCGTCGGGCGTTCTCGGCTTCTATTACAGCCTGACGAAGAGTGTGACTCTGGTCGGCGAATACATCGATTCCAAGGCCAAGGCCTGGGGCGGCAATTCGGCGACTGAAAAGGACTACGCGATCGGCGGCATCATTTTCTTCTGATCCTCGAGAGGCGATGAAAGTCACGGTGGTGGTGGAATCGGCGACGCAGTGATTGCATCGCCGATTTTCGCTGTATTCAACGGGCGCGTGGGCGAGTATTATCGCCCAAAGAGAAATATTTCCCTGCTCAGGTCTCCCTAGCATGTGGCGCTTGTGCGCTGTCATTTCCCTCGCCGGGACGTTCGCCGGCTGCGTCCAATATCACGCGGCGCCGCTCGAGCCGCAGGATAGCGCCGATGAATTTGCGGCGCGCCGCCTCACCGAAGTTCGAGTGCGCGCCGAGATCCTCCGCCTGATGCCGCAAACGGCGGCGGCGTGGCCGCCGCGCGAATGGGATCGCGCGGAACTGCTGGCGGTCGCGCTGACGCAGAACCTGCAACTGGCGGTGGCCAGGGCCCAGGTGCAAGCGGCCCTGTCGCACGAGATCACCGCGGCGGAAGCGCCCAACCCCGATCTCACTCTGCAATCGGAATATGCGCGGCATGATTCCCACCCGTGGCTGTACGGCGTCAGCCTGAATTGGCTGCTGCGCCCGCCCGAGCGCCGTCGCTTGGAGAGCGGCATCGCGAGACTCGACACCGGCAATGCGCGTCTGCAGCTGATGGACCAGGCATGGGCCGTGCGCAGCGCCTTGGCTGCGGCGCTGTCCGATTGGGAGCGCGGGCGCCGCTCCTTGGGTTTGCTCGCCCGCCTGGCGGCGGCGCAGGACCGGTTGGTCGCGCTCGAGGAGCGGAGGGTGCGCGCCGGCGAAGATGCGCCCAGCGAACTTCTGACCAGTGAGCAGGCGCGTATCCAGATCGAGCAGCAGAACGCGGAATTGCGCGAAGAGGTGGATGCGGCCCAAGCCGCCGCGGCCAGAGCGTTAGGGATGCCGCCGCAGGCACTGGACGGCGTGACGTTCATATGGCCGGACTGGGGCGAGCCGCCGCCCATGGATGAGGACACGCGCCGCGCGACACGCGAGCAGGCTCTTCTGTCTCGCGCCGATCTCGGGCAGGCGATGGCGGCTTACGCGTCCGCGGAAGCAAGGCTGCAGCTATCGGTCGCGCGCCAGTACCCACAACTCGTGCTGTCGCCGGGCTACTACTGGGATCACGGCATCGCCAAGTTTCCTTTCAATGTGGGCTTCACGCTGCCCTTGAATCGCAATAAGGGCGAGATCGCCGAGGCGCGCGCCGGCCGTGAGCTGGCCGGACAGCGAATGCTCGCGCTGCAGGCCGACATTTATGGGGCGATCGTCGCCGCGGAACGGGCGGAGCACATCGCCCGCGCCGGCGCCGACGCGGCGCAGCGGCAGCTGGAAGCAGTGCGGCGCCAAAAGCAAACGGCCGATCTTAGCTTCCGCTTGGGCGCGGCGGATGCAGAGGATCAAGTCGTCGCAGAGATCCTCGCGATGCGGGCCGAGCTCGAGTGGGTGCAGATGCGCGCGCGGCTGCAGAGCGCGCGCAACAATCTCGAGGATGTGCTGCACGCGCCCTTGTCGGGCCCGGAACTTGCCCTGGCGAAATCCATGCCGTCGCTCGTTGCCGGAGCCGGGCCGTGAAAGCTCACGCGCTCTGCGTGCTGCCGGTCGCCTGCTGTGCGCTGCTGAGCTTGCCGGCGATCGCGATCGGCGATCAAGACGATGAGGCTGCCGATTCGAGCCGGCGATCCGCGCAGCCCACCTTGAGCAGTGGGCAGCAGCGCGCGGCCGGCATTGCCGTCGCGCACCCTCTCGCCGCGAAGGCGCCGGAACGCATCGAGGGGGTTGGTCTGGTCCTGGATGCGACCGCGCTGGTATCCGATATGGGTGAAACCGCCACGGCCACGGTCGCGGAACACTCCGCGTCCGCCGAACTCGCGCGCTTGCGCGCGCTCTACCAGGGCGGTGCCGGAGCGTCCCTCAAAATGCTCGAGGCGGCGCAGGCGGATCAGGCGAGAGCGCAGGCGCAGGCGCAAATCGCGGCGGCGCGGTTCACATTGCATTGGGGGCCCTTGGCCGCATTGCCGGCTGACGCACGTCGGAGAGTGATCGAGGCGGCGACGAGCGGCCGCACGTTGCTGCTGCGCGCCGACTTGCCGGGCCGGCATACCCTCGGCGCCAGCCCAAGCAAGGCCGTGCTGGATGTGGATGGCATTCAAGTTCCGGGGCGCGTGCTTGGAATACTGCGGGAAACGACCGAATTGCAGAGCGTCGGTTTGTTGATCGAAGTGTCGAACGCACCCGGCGGACTCGGTCCGGGCGCCCGTGTCCCGGTTGCGTTGATGACGGTTGAGCGCAAGGGATTGCTGCTGCCTCGCGATGCGCTGCTTTACGACGAGAGCGGGGCCTATGTTTACAAGCAATTGACCAAAAAGACCGAGGTGGAGCAGGCGCGTTATGCGCCGGTGAAAGTGCGTCTGCTGCTTCCCTACGGCGATGGCTGGCTGGTCGAAGGCGTTGATGACGATGACAACATCGTGGTGCACGGGGCGGGGGTTTTGTGGTCGCTGCAGGAACTGGGCGCCCAGCAGCATGATGACGACGACTAGGACGCAACCCAATGCTTGCCGCCATCGTCCGCGCCTCCCTGCGCAATCCCCGCATTGTCACCGCGCTCACCTGCCTGATCGCCGCGCTGGGTTTCGCTGCACTGCTGGAGGCGCGGTTCGACGTGTTTCCGGATTTCGCCCCTCCCCATGTGCTGGTCCAGACCGAGGCGCCCGGCTTCGACGCGACTCAGGTCGAGGCGCTGGTCACGCGGCCGTTGGAAGGATTGCTCGCCGGCGCGGAGAATGTGAAGACGGTTCGCTCGACCTCGAGCCAAGGCCTCTCCGCCATCCAAGTCGTGTTCGAGCGCGGCGGCGATCCGTATCGGCAGCGCCAAGTCGTTACCGAGCGCCTGGCCGAGTCTCCCGGCTTGCTTCCACAGGGCGTCGGGGCTCCTCTCTTATCGCCGTTGAGCTCTTCGATGGAGTACCTCGTGCACTTCGGCTACACCAGCGATCGGCTCTCGCCGGTGGAGCTGCGCGATGTGGTGCAATGGATCGTCAAGCCGCAAATTCTCGCGGTGCCCGGCGTGGCGCAGGCGCAGATCTTCGGCGGCGCGGTGCGCGAGCGGCAGATTGAAATCGACCCGGCAAAGCTCGCCGCCGCCGGACTCGTCCTCGACGACGTCCTGTCCGCCGCCAGGCGCGCAACCGCCTTGATCGGCGGCGGTTATTTCGAAACGCCCACGCAGCGCATCGTCATCCGAGCCCAGGCCCCCGGCGCCACGCTCGACGCGATGGCGCAGGCGGTGGTGGGCACGCGCGGCGGCTTGCCGGTGCGTTTGGGCGACGTCGCCAGCGTGCGCGAAGGCGCCGCGCCGCGCTTCGGCGATGCCTTGATCGCCGGTAAGCCGGGGATACTCATCGAAACCTCGACCCAATTCGGCGCCAACACGCTCGACGTCACGCGGGCGCTCGAAGTCAGGCTCGATGCGCTCGCGCCGGCGCTCGCCAAGCAGGGAGTGCAATACCACCCGGCGCTGCTGCGGCCGGCCAGTTTCATCGAAAGCGCGATCGAGAAACTGCGCAATTCGCTGGGTCTGGGCGCGGCACTCGTGATCGCGCTCTTGTTGATCACCTTGCGCGACTGGCGCGGCGCATTGGTGTCTTTCAGCGCGATCCCGCTCGCGCTCCTGACGACGGTGTGGATTCTCGAGGCTTCGGGGTTGAGTCTCAACACCATGACCATCGGCGGTCTCGTGGTCGCGCTCGGCGTGGTCGTCGATGATGCCGTCATCGACGTTGAGAATATTCTCCGCCGCCGCCGCGCCGCCGTGCGCGAGGTGGATATCGGCGATTTGCTCATCGGCGCCTCGCTGGAGGTGCGGCGGCCGGTGTTCTATGCCACGGCGGCGGTTGCGGTCGCGTTTCTGCCCATAGTGCTGATGTCCGGATTGCAGGGCGCATTTTTCCGGCCGTTGTCGATTTCGTTCCTGCTCGCAGTAGGTCTGTCCTTGGTTGTAGCCATGAGCGCGACACCCGCGTTGTGCGCGCTCGCCATGGCGCGGCACACTCCCAAGTCCGAAGCGGCGTTTCTGCAGCGCCTGAAGCGCCGGCAGCTGCGGGCGATCGCATGGCTGAATGCGCGGCCGCGTGCGCTCATCGCGATCGTCGTCGCGAGCGGCGCCGCCGGGGTGATTCTGCTGCCCTTGCTGGGCGCGCGATTGCTGCCGGATTTCCGTGAAAATTACTTGATCGCGCACGCATCGCTGCGCCCGGGGATTTCGCTGACTGAAACCACCCGCGTCGGGGAACAGATCTCCAAGGGACTCATCAGTATTCCCGGCGTCAAGAGCGTCGCCGAGCAGATCGGCCGCGCCGAGAACGGGCAGGACCCCGACGCGCCGAACAAGAGCGAGTTCGAGGTGCAGATCGATCCGCGCCAGGGTCGCAGCGCGGCCGAGATCGATGCCGCCATCCGCAATGTGTTCGGCGACTTTCCGAACCAACTCGTGGAAATCTATTCGGTGTTGGCCGAACGCATCGGTGAAACCCTGTCCGGGGAGTCCGCGCCGTTTTCGATCAGCGTGATCGGTTCCGATCTCGATGCCGACGATCTCGTCGGCGCGCAGATCGTCGAGGTGCTGCAGCATCTGCCCGATAGCGGCAACGTCCGTCTGACGGTCCCGCCGCGCCAGGTGGAGATGCACCTGGAATTGCTGCCGGAGCAGCTGGCCATCTACGGGTTGCAGGCGGCGGATGTGCTGCAGACGGTGAATGCGGCCTATCACGGCAGTGTGGCGGCCGAACTCAATCAGGCGGATCGCAGCATACCGGTCACGTTGCGCATCGCTCACGCGGGCGCCGATCCATTGCGGTTAGGATCGCTGCTGCTGCGCGGACAGGATGGCGCATTGGCGCCGCTGTCCTCGGTTGCCAGAATCACCATGGCCTTGTCGCGCAGTCTGGTCGACCATCAGGACGGACTGCGGCGGCAGATCGTCGTCGCATCGCCGAAGGGCGCCGATCAAGTAGGGTTTGCCGACAGAGCGCGCCAGGCGATCGCCGCCAAAGTTCAGCTGCCGCCCGGTGTGTTTCTGCGCTACGGCGGAGCGGCCGAAGCGCAGGCCGCCGCCAAGAATGAATTGTTGCTGCACTCGGCCGCGGCCTTCGTGCTCATCGTGCTGTTGCTGGCGCTTGGATTCGGGCAGCCGAGGCACGTGCTTCTCGTGCTGCTTTCCTTGCCGAGCACGCTGATCGGCGGCGTGGCGGCGACCGCCTTGACCGGCGGCACGCTGACCCTGGGGGCGATGGTCGGCTTCGTCGCCCTGTTCGGGATGGCCGCGCGCAACACCATTTTGCTGGTGTCTCACTACGACCATCTGGTGCAGGTGGAGGCGCAGCCCTGGAATCTGGATACCGCGTCGCGCGGCGCCGAGGAGCGGCTGACGCCGGTGCTGCTCACGGCATCGCTCACCGGATTGGCCCTGCTCCCGGTGGCATGGCAACTGCACCAACCCGGGCACGAGATCGAGGGCCCCATGGCGGTGGTCATTCTCGGCGGCTTGGTGTCTTCTACACTGGTCAGCCTGCTGCTGATTCCGCCTTTGGCGGCTCACTGGCTGCGACCCGACAATTTCCTTCACAAGGAGTCAAAGCGATGAAAATCAATACTGTGATCGTAGTTGGACTATCCATGCTGGCATGTGGCTACACGTGGGCCGCGGCACCGCCGCTCACCGCCAGCAAGACGATCACCATCGACGCTTCGGCGGCGAAGGTCTGGCGTGCGGCGAAGGACTTCAACGGCTTGAACAGCTGGCATCCTGCCGTCGCCACGGACGAGATCGTCGAAGGCAAGAACAACACCGCCGGGGCGGTGCGCTTGCTGACGCTGAAAGGCGGCGGGACGATCAAGGAAAAGCTGCTCCGCTTCGATCCGGCGGGCCGCTCGTTCAAATACGCCATCATCGAAGGCGTTCTGCCGGTCAGCGACTATACGTCGATCTTCGTGGTCAAATCCGCCGGCAAGGACAAGTCCTCGGTCACCTGGACCGGCCACTTCAAACGCAAGAACGTCGGCGACAATCCCGCCGACAACGAAAACGACAAGACGGCGGTGGACACGATTGGCGGCGTTTATCAGGGCGGCCTGGACAATCTAAAGAAGATCGTCGAGGCGAAATAGGCAGGACCTATGACTGTTGGTCTTGCGGAATTGCTGGAGCTGGTGCAAAGCAGCATTATGTCAAACGCGACAGCGGGTGTTCCAGGATTCGAACCTGCAACATCTACGCCCCAAAGGGTCGCATCCGCCTACAGATAAAGGGACTGCAAATCGTGAATGACTACTCCAGCCGGTATAGACGCGGGCTTCTTGCGGACGAACAGCAGTTGCCGGACGGTGCGATTACCACCCGGAAAGTACCCTACCCTCGCGGCCAGCTCGCGCGCGGTGGAAGTCAGTCCGGCGCGCCCAATCCATCGACATTCACCAAGATCGACCCATCCATCGCCGCGTAGGCCGACCACGTCGATTTGGACGTTGCGGTCCCAGTATTCGCCGACATCGAAGCGTCCGCTGACACGTTCCTTCGAATAAATCGAAGGTAACGCCTCACGACAGAGCCGCTCGAATCCCTCACCGCAAAATGCCTCCCACTGCGGCGCGACGAGCTGCTCAAAGGCGCGATCGGATGAGTACCGTCGCATCGAACTCCAATTCGGCTCCACAAACCTGAACCAAAACCGCAACATGGGATCGGCGATCCTGTAGACGACCGAAGTTCTCGGCGGAGACCGGGAGCTGAGTGGGAAGAGGCGTTCCAGATAACCAAGCGATATAAGACTCTTCAAGTGCGGTGCGAGCGCACTGGCGGTGAGGCCCACCGCCCGTGCGATATCCGACTGCGATCGGCGACCCAGCGCGACGGCCTCCAACACACTGGCCGGCTGCTTGACCTCGGCCAATTCCTCACGCAGCAAAAAGTCTGGTTCGCGTTGAAAGAAGCCATCGATCTCGAAGAATTCCCGTGCGATGGTCTGTGCCACTGATCGAGCCGGTTGGAAGCGTTGAAGATAAGCCGGGATGCCTCCGCACACAAAGTAAGCGCGCGCCTTCTCCTCTAGCGACCAGCCTGGATGGAAATCAGCAGCCTCGCGGAATCCGAAGGGATCCAACCTGAGATCCGCGGTCCGCCGCCCGTGCAATGGCGACCGAGCGCCCAGGACTTCGCGCTCCATGAAGCCGATAAATGAGCCACACAACACGAGCATCAGTCTGTTCCCGCGCTGCCAATCGAAATCCCATAGACGTTGGATGACGGAAGGCACCTCAGGGCTGGACTGACACAGCCACTGAAACTCATCGAGGACCAGCAACAATTTTCTGTTCTCGGGCACAGCCGCAACGACCAATCGCAGCGCCGCCTCCCAGCTGGTTGGCACCGCTTCGGCGAGATGGGAGGCTTCGAGCCAATCCGCGGCCGCGCGCATGAAATCCGCAATCTGGGGCGTACGCAGTTTATCGCTTGCTGTGAAGTAGACGGTCGGCTTGCCGGAACAAAAGCGCAACAGGAGCTCGGTTTTACCGACCCGGCGACGGCCGTATACGGGAACCATGGCAGAGCGCGGCGAATCGTATCGCTGCTGCAATGCCTTGAGCTCTGCGCGACGACCGATGAAGCGGGTTGAAGAGATTGCGGCGGCCATGTCTCAGCTTGTTCCAAGAGAACTTATTAAGTCAATACTTAATAAGCCTGTGATTAATAGGCAAGAAGCTGAGCAGCGATTGAGCGAGGCTGATGCCGGCCGTGTCCACGTCGACATCGGTGCTCCGCTGCGCGCAACACCATTTTGCTGGTATCTCACTATGACCATCTGGTGCAGGTAGAAGCGCAGTCCTGGAATCTGGATACGGCGTCGCTCACCGGGTTGGCGCTGCTCCCGGTGGCATGGCAGCTGCATCAACTGCACGCGCGCTGTATATAATTA
>WNFJ01670517.1_pt1 | contig 17245 bp, 16 predicted proteins | sample 5400461 | NCBI WGS metagenome assembly WNFJ01 (sample SAMN13153349, study PRJNA577476) | soil metagenome | isolation source: 115 cm saprolite on Douglas fir-dominated hillslope | place: USA:California | collected 2013-09-17 | reverse complement strand
GTTCTCCGGGCTCACGCCACCGCCCGCGAAATCCACCACGACCACCGCGTCGACACCATCGGTCTCCAAGCTCAGCTCCAGCCTCGGCGCCATCACCGCAAACACCGGCATCTGCAAAGACCAGGCCGCCTTCGCCGGCCCCAACGGCGGCTGACGGCCAGCGTCTCGATGGCCAGCGCTTCATACTGGCTGGATTCAGCGCCCGGTCGCGGCTAGGCGCGCCGGGCACAGCCTGGCGATCTGGCGGCGTGTACGCGGGTCAAACTACGGAGCCGGACCGGCGGAGCGGTATTCCGTCGGACAGGGTCAGGTCCGGCTGGATGGTACCTACCGGACGGGGACGTCGACCAGGGTCTTGCCGCCGGAGGTGACGGTGAACCCGCGCAGGCTGCCGGGTCGGAACGGCACCGACGCGGGATACCAGGGATGCTGGCTGCCCGCGGTGATGGTCCAGCCGCCCGCATCCACGTCCTGGCCCCGGGCGCCCACGACCACGAGCCGGCAGCGCGTCCCCGCGCGGATGCCGGCGACCTGCACCTCGAGCTCGGTGCCCCACGGCTGGGCGGCGTACCGAACCTCCGCCCAGGCCCCGGTCGCCGGGCCGGCTGCGCTGATAGCCGCCGTCCACTCGGGACCGAGCGCCGCGGGCGCGCTGGCCGCCTGAGCCCCAAACACCTGCAGGCCCGTCGTGGTGGCCAGGCCGGCGAGCAGGACCCCCGTCGCCGCCGCGGCCAGACGCCGCCGGCGGCCGCGGATCCTCGCCACCTGGCCGATGAGCTCCTCCAGCGGCGGGCCCGGCGACGGCTCGCTGGCCTCATCGCTCCAGGCCCGCAGCGCCTCGCCAGCCGCGAGCGTGCGGAGCAGGCCCGGCAGCCCCGCCAGGCCGGCCAGCTCGTCACGACACCGGGAGCACCACGCCACGTGCCGGCCTACCCGGGCTCGCTCACCCGGCTCGATCGCGCCGAGCACATACACCCCTAGCTCGTTGCGGATCTGCGCGCACTCCCCGGCGCCGTTCATGCCCGGCACCCCCGCTGCATCACGGTCGCGTGCTGCGCCTGCCCGTGCGGCCGGGGCGCGCGGCGGCTACGCCTCCCGCGCCGCGCACGGCAGCGGGGAAGAGGCGGCGGGTCAGGGAACGCCCGGTGTGATCCCTGGCGGGCCGTAATCAGGCCTGCCATACCCCTAACACGCCTGGCCAGGGCGACCGGTTCATGGCGGGCACGCCGGAAGCGGCCGCTTACCCGGTAACAGCGGCCAGGGCGGTGTAGACACCAAGACCGAGCATGATGGTCGCAGTGATCCGCCGGACCCAGGCCATCGGGATCAGATCCAGGCTCTTGGCGCCTACGCTGACCGCGGCCCCCGCGACCGCCCACAGGCCTAGCGTCGCCCCGGCGAACACCAGCAGCGGGTCATACCTGGCGGCCAGGTTGGCCGTGGTGAGCTGGGTGATGTCGCCCCACTCGGCGAGGAACACCACGCCGAAGCTCATCGCGGCCACGCGCAGGAATGACGCCGGGCGGTCGCCCTGACGAGCCGCATCGGCCCCCTCCCCGCGCCCGGGCCGGAAACTCGACGCCCACAGGAATGCCGACCCGGCCACGAACAGCCCGGCGACCACTGCGTCGACCACGCGGTGCGGAAGCAAGGTCAGCAACCGCCCGGCGGTCACGGCCAGCGCCATGTGCACCGCGAACGCCGCGGCCGCGCCCGTCCACACCCACGACGGCCGGTACCGGGTGCCCAGCACCAGCGACGCGAACATCGACTTATCCGGCAGCTCGGCCAGGAACGTCAAAGCGAAAGCAGTGCCGATCACTGCGAGGTAGGGCATCAGGGCTTCCTTCGGTCGGCATTACCGGCCGAAACCTGCGGGGATCTCCGGCCGGACGTACTCAACAGCCGAAGGTCTCGTCCACCACAAGCAGTGGCCCGGCGGCCGGGCGCACCTGCGCGCCGGTATGTCGGCCAGCCGACGAAGGACTACTCCCCTTCTTCAACTAGTCTACCCGCTCCGCCGCGCGCGCCGCACAAAAGGGGACAACCCGGCAGCCCAGACCTCCCCGCGCACACCATGACTGCGAGCGCTGCACTCACGTCCCTCTGCCCGGTCACCGCTGGCCCCGAGGGCAAGCTCACCGGTGATGGCATTAAGGAGCGTTCGCCGCAGGAAGTTGCGATCAACAAGCCTTGCGGCAGTGGCGTGTTTGCGATAGCGATTATGTTCGTGGAGGTCAGTGTGAAGCGATCAGGGTTACTCCGCCTGGGCACTGTGCAGCGCGGTCGGCATCACGCGGCTGCGCTGGCCATGGTCGCCGTCGCGGTGGCCACGTGCCACGTGCCGGTTGTGAGGGCTGCCACCGCCGCGCGCAGCGCGCCCTCGGCCGCGGCCCAGCCCACGCCGTGCCCCCCGGTGCCGGGCCAGCCCTCGGGCGGATCTCCGCGGATCATGATCGTCGGTGATTCGATCACCAAAGGTAGCTCCGGCGATTACACCTGGCAGTACCGGCTCTATGAGCACTTGCGGGCCGACGGCGTCAGCCCGCAGATGGTCGGCCCGTACAACTGGCTGTTCAACAACGTGACTAACGTCGAGGGGGACTGCAGCTACGCCGATCCCAAGTTCGAGCACGCGAACGACGCCGCGTGGGGCATGACGGTGTTCAGCGAGAAAAACGTGATCGGCGGCAAGGTGACCACCTACCGGCCGAACTACCTGCTGGTATTGCTCGGCCTTGACGACATCTACTGGTACGGCGTCAGCCAGCCGGAAATGGCCACGAACCTGGGGAGCTTCATCGCCGCCGCCCGGGCCGCCCGGCCGCGCATCCGGATCGTGCTCGGCCTCATACCACCGGATATCCACCAGCAAACCGATCCCGCGTTCGCCGCCAGCATCGCCAGCTACAACGACACGATCTCGTCGACTGCCTCGCAGCTCTCCACGATCGCGTCACCGATCGCCGTCGCGCAGGACGGAACCGACATCAACGTGGCCGCCGATCTATGGGATGGCACGCATCCCAACGCGAACGGCGAGGTCAAGATCGCGGCTGGATTCGCCGACGTTCTCGCGAGCAGGTTCCACCTCGGCCGCGCCTACCCGAGGCCGTTCCCGGTCCTGCCGACCGGCCCGCTGACTCAGCCGCAGCTGACGGTGCGGCCGTCGAGCACGGCGGGCCAGGCAGTGCTGTCATGGACGCTCGCGCCCGGCGCGGAAGGTTACTACGTCTACGAGGAGGACGTGACCCGGCAGGACACCACGTTCACGCGACTGCCCTGGCCGCTGTCCCCGGCCCAGAACCCGTGGACCGCCGGCCTGCTGATCACCGGGGACGCCTATGCCTTCAAGCTCCGGGCGTGCAAGGGTGCCGACTGCGGCGCCTTTTCGAACGTGGCTAGCGTCATCGCGCCCTAGCTGATCTGTCCCGCGGGCGGACGGGTATCCCCCAGGTCCGCGGTGTCGGCGCGGCCTTCCGCTCCTCGCGGATCAGATGGATGATACCGGCCCGCCATGCGCGCTCCGCTGTGGCAAGCCAGAGCTGATGGTGGGAATGGCGGGGTGTATGTGGCCGATGGGACCAATATGCGCATAGCGTACCGCCGTTATGACACAAAAAGGTCTTTTCCATGATTTTGGGGAACCAGGGCCTGCCTGTGGTGCAGCGTGGGGACCTGAAAGCGCCCTGCGCGCGTGATCGCCGCCAGTGAGCGGCCCGGTGCCCTGACCCGCATCATCGCGTGCGCCATGCCCTGGCCGTCGCTGGCGGGGGCAGATGTCTACGGGCGGAAGCCACCGCGCACCGCGCGCCCGGCCTAAGGTTCGCCTTGTCCTCTTTCCGGGACTCTTCGCAGCTGCAAGCCCCTCTCTGCTCATCCTCATCACCGCCGCCACGGCGGCCGCCGTGGCGGCGGTCGCGTGCGCGCGGGGGACCGATGAGAGCCATCCTGGCGGCGCTGGCCGGCGCACTCATGATCTCGGCGCTCGCGGCGCTGACACCCGCCCCGGCCTCGGCGTCCACCACGCCGAAGCGGCTGATCGCGCTGGCGTGGGCCGAACACCAGGCCGGGAAGTGGTACTGCTGGGGCGGGACCGGCGCGTCATGCTTCGACTGCTCGGGCCTGGTCATGACGGCGTACGCGCACGCGGGAATCTTCCTGCCCCGGACGACGACCGAGATGCTGGGCAGCCGGCTACTGCGCCGGATCCCCGCGAGCCAGCGGCGACGCGGCGACCTCGCGTTCTACGGCAGCGGCCATGTGGAGCTGGTGACCTTCCATGGCACGTTCGGCGCCCTGCATACCGGAACCCGCATCGGCTGGCATCGCCCGTCAGTCTGGTGGCACCCCACGATGTACTTCCGGGTCATATGAGGCGCTAGCCGGACCTGCCCGCCCCAGTTCCTGCGTCAGGCGCTCGTCGGCTCGTGAGTGACCTTGTCGGCGCGGTGCGGCAGCTTCCAGCCCGGCCGGACGAAGTGACACGTGTAGCCGTTGGGGTACTTTTCCAGGTAGTCCTGGTGCTCGGGCTCGGCCTCCCAGAAGGGCCCGGCGGGCTCCACCTCGGTGACCACCTGGGACGGCCACAGGCCCGAGGCGTCGACGTCGGCGATCGTGTCCTCGGCGACCTGCTTCTGCGCGTCGCTGGTGTAGAAGATGGCCGACCGGTAGCTGGTCCCGATGTCGTTGCCTTGCCGGTTGCGCGTTGTCGGGTCGTGGATCTGGAAGAAGAACTCGAGCAGCTCCCGGTAGGACACCCGCTCTGGGTCGAAGGTGATCTCGATGGCCTCGGCGTGGGTGCCGTGGTTCCGGTAGGTCGCGTTCGGCACGTTGCCGCCCGTGTAACCGACCCGCGTCGAGATCACGCCGGGCCGCTTGCGGATGAGGTCCTGCATTCCCCAGAAGCAGCCCCCGGCCAGGATGGCCTGCTCAGGCTTGCCGCTCATCGTGTGCTCCTCACGTCGTGGTTGTCCCGACATATCAGCTCCTGCGCCGATCCAGGCCCCGGGCTGCCGGGGATGCCGGGAGCACTACACAGTGCAGCACCCGGTTGAGCCTGGCTATTTCATGCTCGCGTCGCGTCCTTGTCGATCAGCACCGGCCCGTTAGTTCCGGAGGTCCGATCGACGTAACGGTAAGAAGCTCGTCGAACTCGCTGCTGGCTGGTGTATCGCGGCATGAACGGCGGCCTTGAGCACGCCGCCGACCAGCCCGTACAGGACCCCGGCGGCAAGACCGAGCGCGAACCCGGCCTGCCGCCCCGTGGAGCTGGGTTATTGACGCGATGTATACACTGAGTGTACGTTGCAGGCGTGAGCGTTCCCCTGACCCTCCTTGGCCTGCTCGAACGAGAGCCGAGCCATGGCTATGACCTGAAGCGCGACTACGACGAATTCTTCGGGCGGGGCAAGCCGCTCCCGTTCGGCCAGGTCTACGCCACCCTCAGCCGCCTGGCCCGCGACGGCAAGGTGGTCGCCGGGGAAACCGAGCCGGGCTCGGGACCGGACCGCAAGCGCTACGCGATCACCGACCGGGGGGTCACCGAGGTCGAGGCGTGGCTGGGCGAGCCGGTCGAACCCGAGCCGCACCTGCAGACCGTTCTGTTCGCCAAGGTCGTGCTGGCGCTGATGCTGGGCCGCCCGGCCGAACACTACCTCGACGCCCAGCGCGCCGCGCACCTGCAGCGGATGCGCGAGCTGACCGAGCTCAAGCGGACAGGCCCCCTGGTCGACACGCTCCTCGCCGATCATGGCCTGTTCCATCTCGAAGCCGATCTCCGGTGGATCGACGTGACCTCGGCGCGACTGGCGGACCTGGCAGAAGCGGTGAGAGCCCGATGAACCTACCAGCGACCCGCGGCCGCCTCATCGAGGCGCGGGACGTCGTCAAGTCGTTCGGCCAGACGCCCGCCCTGCGCGGGGCCAGCGTGTCGGTGGCCCAGGGCGAGATCCTGGCCGTCATGGGACCGAGCGGCTCCGGCAAGTCAACGCTGCTGCACTGCCTGGCCGGGATCTTCCGGCCGGATGACGGCGAGGTCTGGTTCGACGGCCGGCGTCTCGACCAGCTCAGTGAGGCCGAGCGGACGCGGCTGCGTCGGACGGCGTTCGGCTTCGTGTTCCAGTTCGGCCAGCTGGTTCCCGAGCTGACCGCGGCGGACAATATCGCGCTGCCATTACTGCTGGGCCGCGTCAGCCGCAAGATCGCGTACCAGAAGGCGGCCTCGTGGCTGTCCCGGCTCGGGCTGGAGGACAAGGCCGCACGGCGAACCGGGGAACTGTCCGGCGGTGAGGCGCAGCGCGTCGCGGTGGCCAGAGCTCTCGCGATCACGCCGAAGGTGCTGTTCGCCGACGAGCCGACCGGCTCGCTGGACTCGCTGGCCGGAGAGAAGGTGATGGACCTGCTGGTCGGGCTCACCCGCGAGGAGGGCACCACCGTGGTTCTCGTCACGCACGACGCCCGGGTCGCCGCCTATTCCGATCGCGAGGTCATGGTGCGCGACGGCCGGGTGAGCGCGGATCTCCGGGCGGCGCGGTAATGGTCCGCCTTGGCTTACGGCTGACCCTGCACAGCGGCCGGGAACCGCTGCGCCGCAGCTGCCTGGGCAGGCCGGCCTGCCCGCCTCGGTTACCTCTTGGTCCTGACCGTCCTGGTTGACCTGGTGTCGAGCGCCATCTCATCGGCGTCGTCGACCTTCTTCTTCAGGCGCACGGTCCCCGTCGCCGCATCCACCACGTCGACGACCTTCGCGAGCAGCTTGGCGGTGTCCTCATTACGGGACTGCTCGGCCAGCGCCACCGCCCGGCCGAGCTTGGCCGTCGCCGTCTCCTCGTCGCCCTGCTTGCGCGCCTCCAGTCCTTCCTGGATCACCTGGGCCAGCTCGGCCTGGCCCGTGTAGTGGGCGACGTTTGCGTTGATCCGCGTGGACAGCGCCTCGTCATCGGTCCAGATGGCCCGCACCAGGGCCTGCCCGAGGACGTCCGGGCCCGACGGCGCGGCGGCCACCAGGCTCACCCGGGCGGCGAGCATCTCCTGCCCGACCGCTGCCGGGACGACCCGGACGCACAGGTGGTAGTCGCGGCTCTCGCCCGCACCCCACGCGCCGGTCGGGTAGTCACCGGCCTGGGGGCCGGACTGGGTGCGCCTGCCCGTGAGGTCCTCGACTGTCGGCGCGACCTGCTTCACGAACCGGATGGTCGCGTGCTGGGGTGTCCACACCCGCAGCGACACGTCGGCGACGTGCTTGCCCATGGCCGCCTCCATCATGGCGGCGAAGTCGGCGGCGAGCCCGGCCGGGTCGGGCACGATGTCGACGGTGCCGAGCAGCGCGGACGAGATCCGGCGGAGCTCCGCGACCTCCCAGTCGGTGCCGACGCCCCGGCAGTCACAGCTGAACACCCCTTCGCACAGGCTGATCGCCGCACCCAGATCCTCAGGGGTCTCGTGCTCGTTCCGGCCGTCGGTCAGCAGGATGGCGTGCCGGAGCGAGGCGGGATAGGCGGTGAACATGGAGTGGGCGAGGCGGAGCCACTGGCCGATCGCGGTTCCGCCCTGGGGGAGCAGGCCGGACACGGCCTGCTTTGCCTGCTGCCTGGTCACCGCGTCAGCCACGGCCAGGCTGCCGTCAGGGGGGAAGACAGGATGCGCCTCGTGGGTGCCCGCGACCACGGCGAACGCCACGCCGTCGCGGATCACGTCCAGGACGGCCGTCGTGGCGGCGCGAGCCTCGGCCATCTTGGTCTGCGGGGACCTCATCGATCCGGAGCAGTCGATGATGATGATCTCCGCGATGCCCGCGTCCCTATCCGCGGCGGGAGCCGCCGGGCCCGTGGCAGGGGACGCGGTGTCCGGGGACGTCACCGTGACGATCGCGTTGACGTCATCTCCGCCTTCGCGAAGGTACTCGTTCTGGGCGACGTCAACGGTGAAGTCAGGCTGGCTCATCGGCGGGCTTCTCCTCGGGTTCGGAGGACGCTGACGGCGCCCCTTCCGCGGGCTCGTCAGGGCGGCCGGGAAGTCCGGGCGGGAACGGGGCGAGGACCGCGGTCACGTTGTCCATGCCGCCAGCCTCGAGAGCGAATGTGACCAGCGCCTTCGCCGCGCCGAGCGGGTCGCTCAGCGCCCCAGGCAGGGCCAGCTCGGCCAGCTTGGCCGCCTCGGGCTGGTAGTTCCACAGCCCGTCCGAGCAGAGCAGCAGGGCGCCGGGACCGGGCGGCTCGAACCTAGCCACGTGCGGCGGCGCGCTGGTGTCCGCGCCGACCCAGCCGGTCACCACGTGCGCCTCCGGGAGCGCGAGCGCCTCGGTCTCGGACAGCAGCCCGGCCGCGACCAGCTCCCCGGCCACCGAGTCGTCCAGGGTCAGCCGCTGGGCGGCGGGATCAGGGCCGGCGCCCAGCCAGTAGGCGCGGCTGTCACCCAGCCAGCAGAACGTCACGGCCTCGCTGGTCATCACCGCGGAAACGAACGTGGCGGACGGCGGGTCCCGCCACGGACCGCTCCCCGGCAGCTCCGCCAGGCCGGCCACCGCCTGCTGCGCGGCCGAGACTGCTTCCCGGGACGCTTCCACCAGGTCCTCGCCGGTCCGGACGCCCGCGAGCAGCACGTGCACCGCGGCCTGGGCCGCCGCCAGCGAAGCCTCATCCGGGCGGCGGGTGCTGGAGACCCCGTCGCACACCACCGCCACCGCGGCGGGGCCGCCGGCCACCTCCGCCGTCGCGAGCGCCATCGCATCCTCGTTACGGCGATGGCGCAGGCCGCGGTCTGTCACGCCGGCCAGCAGCCCGAGATCGATCTCGGTGTGATCACGGCTCGACGCCACCTTGTGCCCGCACGCCTCGCAGTAGCCGTCGGCGCTGATCTGCGACGAGTGACAGAACGCGCAGACGGCGGCGTTCTCGGGAGCCTGGCCGCTGACCACGGCCGGGGCAAGTTCCGTCCGGCAGGCCTCGCAGAAGTTGTCCTGCGGGCTGACCGCCTGGCCGCAGGACGGGCACACGGCGGGAGTGGATGACGCCGGGTCGGTCGTCACGACCAGGTCCCCGGGCGGACATGGTTGGCCTGGTCCACCAGGTCGACCCGGCGGCGCTGGTCCGGCGCCAGCCGCGCCTGAGCCCGGTAGCTGCGCTCCAGGCCGAAGCGCAAACCGCGTTCGGTGAAGTCGCAGCCGAGCAGCTGAGGACCGCCCGCCGAGGAGCCGCCGGCCGCTGGGCCGCCGGCCGCGACGCAGTCCAGAGCGGCCCGCAGGATCTCGGCGGTGAGGAGCTCCAGCTGCATGGCGTCGAGCTTGAGCCGGGCGAGCCGGCCGCCGGCCTGCCGCAGATCATCGGGAGACACCAGGGGCCGGCCCGGCTGCGACGCCACCTGGATGCGCACCGCGGCGACCTGCGCCGCCTGGTGGTAGCTGGACGTGTCGGGCACCGCGGCGAGCGCCGCGATCGCGCCGGCCGGGTCACCAGCGTCCAGCCGGGTCCGGGCCAGGCCGAACGCCGCGCTCACGTAGGCGTCCGGGTCCACCGTCAGCACGACCTCGAAGCAATGCCTGGCCGCCGCCTGGTCTCCGGCGGCCTCGGCGGCGAGTCCGAGCGCGAGCTTGGCCGCCAGCTCGCCGGGCAATGCGTCGCAGACGGCATCGAACGCGGTGCGGGCGTCGCCCGGCAGGCCAGCCGCCAGATGACGCAGCCCGTAGTACCACGCCGTCCGCCAGTCCGCCTGGTCGCTCGCGGCCAGGTCCGCCAGAACGGCATCGGCCCCCGCCAGGTCACCGGTGACGATGCGGGCGCGGGCCAGCGCCAGGCGCGTCTCCGGCGACGCCCCCACCTCCGGCGGTACCCCCTGCTCCCCGGCGGCGGCCGCGGAAAGCGCCTCGTTGCGCTGGGCCGGGTCCAGCGTGCTCAGCGTGGCGAGGTAGCCGGCCGCGGGGTCGGCCGCGTCGACCTGAGGTACCGGGAGCATCGCCACGACCTCCTCCGCGGGCGGCGCCGGATGGGCGGCCGGGGCACTGGCGGCAGCGGCGCCGTCGGCCTCGCCGGCGAAGCTGGCCTCGGCTCCGATCGCGTGCAACTCGGGGCTGAACAGGGACGAGAACGACGGCCTGGGCTTGCCGTCGGCTACCGCGAGCACCTCCCGCAGGACCCCGGTCAGCTGCTCGGCCATGTCGCCCGCCGAGGCGAACCGGCGGTCAGGGTCGGGATCGGTCGCGCGCCGCAGCACCCGGAGGAACGATTCCTGCTGGGCCAGCAGCGCCACCGTGGCCGGGTCCGGCAGGCTGTGGGCATACCTGCCCTGGTAGCCAGAGAACTCGAAGGTGAGCACGGCGAGGGCCCGGCCCACGGTGTAGAGGTCGGAGGACGGCGAGGGCCCCAGGGTCGCGATCTCCGGCGCCTGGTACCCGGCCGTCCCGTAGATGGCGCTGTCCTCATCGTCGATGCGCCGCACGCCGCCCATGTCGATGAGCTTGAGCTGCTCCTCGGTCTGGATCACGTTGTCCGGCTTGAAATCGCAGTACACGAGCCCCCGGCTGTGCAGGTACCCGAGCGCGGGCAGCACCTCGATCGCGTAGGCGAGCGCCACGGGCAGCGGCAGCGACTGGCCAGACTGGCGCCGCTCCAGCAGGATCTCCCTGAGCGACTTTCCGCCGACGTATTCCATGACGATGTATCCGGCCGACTCCCTCGTCGCGCGGTCGGCGTGCTGCACGAAGTTATAGACCCCGACGATGCTCGGATGCTCGACCTCCGCCAGGAACCGGCGCTCGGCGACGGCCGCCTCCTGGGCCGAGGCGTCGCCGGTGTTGAGCAGGCCCTTGAGCACAACCCAGCGCCGGCCCAGGTGATGGTCCATGGCCAGGTAGATCCAGCCGAGCCCGCCGTGCGCCAGGCAGCCGAGCACCTCGTACTGGCCCGCGACCAGCTCGCCGGGCTGCAGCTTCGGGGCGAACGAGAACCGGCTGCCGCAGTTGGGGCAGAACCCCTCGACGAGCCCTGGCCGTCCGTCCCGGCTGCGTCCGACCGGACGGTCGCACGCGCCGCAGAATCGCTTGCTCTCAGCCACCAGCGGGTTCGCCAGCACCGCGGCCGCGGGGTCCCGGGCGGGCACGGACGGGATCTCCACCAGCCCGGCACCCAGGTGTCCCCGGGACGACCGGCTGCTGCCCGGGCGCGAGCGGCGGCTACCAGTGCGACCGCTCCCGGTGCGGCCGCTCGAGGACGCCGAGCCTGTGGCGGACGCCGGGCCAGCCGAACGGGCCGGCCCTGGCTGGGCAGGCACCGGCTGGGCAGGCACCGGCTGGGCAGGCACCGGGGCCAGCCCGCAACTGTCGCAGTACCCGCCCTCGATCGTCCCGCCGCAGCCGGGTCGGGCACACGTGGTCGCGATGGTCGTCACGGGCGTAGCCCCCGTCCGCTCAGCGCCAGAACGGCCTGCTGGTAGCCGGTCACCGCGTCCGCCGCGGCCGACAGGTCGCAGGGAGCGGTCCACAGCAGGCCGCGGGCGCGGTCGTAGCGCGCGTCGAGTTCACTGTTCTCTGCGCCGCCCAGCTTCGCGGCCCTGGCCTGGTACGCGTCCAGTAGCCCGCGCAGCTCGTCCCGACGGTCCAGCAGCTCGATCGCTTGCCGCTCCGCGTCCCGGCATCCCTTGGTCGCCGCGGCCGCTTGCTCCTCGAGCAGGTCGAGCTCGGACGCCAGCCGGGGCCAGCGCCCCGCCGCCTTCAGCGTGTCCAGCGCCTCCAGCCGGTCGGCCAGTCCGCGGACCTGCGGCGGCGCGGGCAGCAGAGCGGCGGCGATCTTGGCCGCGGCGCGCTCCCGCGCGGCCATGGCATCCTGCCAGGCGTCCCGCGCGGCCGAGACGGTCATCGCCACCGCGGCGATCCGCCGGTCCGCATTCTCGCGCAGCGCCGCCAGCTCGTCGGCCCTGGACACCGCGGCGGCGGCCCGCTGCCGCAGCCGGTCGAGCCGCGCGGCATCAACCCGGCCGCTCACCCCGTTCAGGCCGCCCCGGTTGCGCTGGGCGCCCAGCCACAGCGCGAGCGGATCGCAGTTCAGCACCTCACGCAGCTGGCCGAGGTCGGCTTCGGCCAGCGCGAGTGCCTCGGTGAGCACGGCGTCAGGGAGCGCTTCGTCGGCGAGCCCGGCGGCCCGCTGCCGCGCCGCCTCGAGGTCGGCCGCCGCCTGCTGCAACTGGTCCGCAACGCCGTTCCAGACGTCTTCCGCCGTGGCTACCACGCCGGCCACGTCGGCGTAGGCGCGCCGCATGTCACGGACCGCCGCGGCTGGAGTGACCTCGGTGTCCGCGGTACCAGTGAGATCGCCCCGGGCCAGCGCCGACCGAGCGCGGGTGAGCCGTACCGACGTTCCGCTCAGGAGCGTGGTTAGCTCCGCGAGCTTCGGGCCAGGCAGGCGGCCGGCGCTGGCCAGGATCGCGGCGGCGCGGTCCACGACCGCCGAGTACGCGGTGAAGGTCTCCCACAAGGTGGTCAGGCCGGCCGTCGCGGCCTCCCAGCGCCGTTTGGTCTCGCCCGCCAGCTTCGCCCCCGCGAGCAGCCGCTTGCCGAAGCTTCCGTCCAGGTCCAGCAGGTTGGCCTGGATGGTGTCGCGTTCTGTGACCGCGGCCGCCACGGCCGCCGCGGCCTGCTCACGGGTCAGCACGGCCGTCATGTCCCGGTCCTCCGGCCAGGCTGGATGCCCCGCGGCCGGATCCTGCACGGCCGGATCCTCCGCGGCGGGGCGGTCACCGGTACTCCGCAAGCCGCACGGACAGGCCCCAGGCGCAGCCGAGGGCCATCAGCACGGCGGCCACGATGATCCCGGCTTCCAGGCCGGTGAAGGCGTTGTCGCCCGCCGTCGCGCTGGCATGGAAGATCACCTGATCCGCGGCGATCGCGCGGCTGAGGTCGGTCTCCACCCGGTCGAACCCGGCCGCTGAGCTGTTCGCCCCGGTCCCGATCACCAGTTGCGTCTCCGCGGCGTATTGCGCCGTGGAGTCCAGGCGGTAGACCTGATCGTTGACGCCGTACCAGGTCTGTACGTCATGCGCCGCCGCCGAGGCCCACTGCGTGCCGCCGCCGCTCGGCGAGGTAGCGGCCGCGTCGGTCAGCATCGTGCCGGGCCCCGGCCCGAGCTGGCTGCGTACGGAGTGGAAGTCCTGCACGAATGTCTTGTCGCCGCTGCGCGAGATCAGGTTGATGATCTGATCCCCGCGGATCTGCTGGATGTCGATGGCCGCCTGGGCGAGTGTCTCGGCGGGGGTCGAACCGTGCCCGACGCCCCGCTGCAGATCGGCCCGCGCCACCACGAAGGCGACGATCAGCCACAGGACGCCGGCCGCGAGCACCACGGACGCGGCCACCAGGCCGTAATTGACCCGGCGGTGGGTGTGCCGCCACAGCCACCGCTGAGCCCGGAACAGTACGACAGCTATGCCGGCGGCGAGCACGAGCGCCACCACGATCCACGGCAGCCCGGTCGCACGCGCGCTCGCCGTGACAAGCCCTGCGTTCTCCTGCGCGTAGATGGTCCGCGCGGCGGGGAGCAGCGTCAGGTGCATCACCTCGGTGCCGACCTGCATAAGGGAACCGCCGGTCAGTAGGTACCCGAGCGAGTACCAGGCCTTGGCCTGGGCCACGTAACCCGTGTACACGGGCAGCCCGGTCGAGACCGCGGCCAGGCTGCTGCGCAGTTGCTGGCCGGACGCCGTCGTGGCGGCGTCCGACAGGCTGGTCAGGTCGCTGGCCGCCTGGGCGATGTCGGCCGCGTACCGCTGCCGGGCCGGAAGCGACTCGCTGGGGCCGGTGAGGAACGCGGTCGTGGCGGTGACGTCCGCGTCGGACAGGGACCGGTACATCTGCTGCGCGCTCAGGCTGAGCGGCTCGCTGGTGGAGACCACGTCCTGCGCCGCCGACGCGTGCTGGATCACCGTCCAAGCGCCTACCGCGCCCCAGGCCAGCGACGCCAGCAGGAGGATGATCATCAGGATGCGCAGCCGGGTCGGCGTGGCCGCGGCGGAAAGGCGCCCGGGGGTCCGGCGACGCGGCGCGGCCGGGACATGGCCCGGCGGCCGGCTAGCGGCCGGCGACGCAGGCGCCGGGGACTGGAGGGCCATAACGCCACTCCCTTCTGGTCCGACCTGGCCACTCGGGTTGCCCGGGCCGTCGGCCAGGAGAGGGCCTGGGGTCGCGCCGTCACGGCCGGGCTAACTGATCTTCGCGATCTGCGCATCGCAGAGCGACACCACCGGGCCCGGCAGAGGCTGGAACCGCACCCCGTCGAGATACTGCGCGGAGTTCCCCGTGGTGATGGCCCAGTGCAGGAACACCTTGATGTCCCGCCCACGGGTGGCACTGCGTTGCTTGACACTCACGATTGCGTACTCGTAGTTGACGATGGGATAGCCCCCGGAGGCCGGGCCGTCGACCATGGAGATCGTCTCGCTGGTGGGCGTCGACGACACGAAGCTCGCAACCGCCGCACTGATCGTCGCCGGCGTCGGCAGCACGTACTGACCCAGCGTGTTCGCTAGCTGGGCCTCGCCCAGTCCGGCGGCGAGCGCGGCAGACAGGTAGCTGATGCCGATGTACGCCACGCAGCCCGGGGCGGCCTGGCACCCGTGCACCATGCCGGTGTTCCCCTGTGCGGCCCGCGACCCGGAGGCATCCGGCCAGGCCACGGTGGTGCCGTAACCTATGGCGCTGTTCCAGGCGGGATAGTGGGTCGACAGGTAGCTGGTGAACAGGAACGTGTCGCCGGAGCTGTCCGAGCGGTGCACCGGCACCACCCTCGTGCCGGGCAGCGCCACGCCCGGGTTGAGCGCGGCGATCGCCGGATCGTTCCAGGCCCGGATGGTTCCCTCGTACATCCGCGCGAGCACGGATCCGTCCAGCCTCAGGTGGACCCTCGGCGGGAGGCCGGGCAGGTTGTAGTTGACCTGCTGCGCCGAGATCGCGAGCGGGATGTTGACCAGCGTCGGGTTCTTGACCAGGTCACCGCTGGACAGGTAGGCGTCGGACGCGCCGATGCTGACGGTCCCGGCGGACGCGTCGCTTATCCCCTTTCCCGAGCCCGTGCCCGCGGTGGTGATGGATACGTTCGGGTACTGCCGGTGATATGCGGACGCCCAGGCGCCCATCAGCGGAAACAGCAGCGTGCTGCCGGTTTCGGTTAAGGTCTCGGGCGCCGATGCGGGCGCCGGCGGAATCCCCCCGCCCGGGCCCGGCGACAATGCCGCGGAATTCGGTGAACCCGGATTCCCGCTGCCCGCGCATCCGACCACGAGCGCGAGCGGAACAGCGGCCACCGCGGAAAGCAGTACCCGGTATCGCAGCGCCACCGACCGATGCCCCTCACTCAGTGCCTGAACCATACCGCGCTCGCACCGATAAGCCGACCGGCTCATCCGCCGCGCGATGTCTGCTTCATCCCTAGATTCTGGCGGCCGACGGGCCCGGTGCGCGCACGTCTAGCCAGTTCTAGTTAGGCCCGGTCGGTCCCCATCGGTCCCCAATTGTGACTACCCGGCGTTCGCCAGCGCACAGTGGCACTACCTCACCCGCTGGACGGCCCGGAAAAATCGTTTGGCCGGGGCGCGGGTCTAACAGAGTGATGGACAAGAGAGAGGAACCGACCGATGCGCAAGGCCCAGGTCCATACCGACGCCGCCACCGCCCGTGAGATCAGCAAGCCGGACGAGCAGTGGCGCCAGGAGCTGACTCCCCTGCAGTACAGCGTCCTGCGCCAGGCTCACACCGAGCGGCCGTTCACCGGTGAGTACGTCCACAATCACGACGACGGTTTCTACCGGTGCGCCGGCTGCGGCAGCGAGCTGTTCCGCTCGGACGCCAAGTTCGATTCGGGCACCGGCTGGCCCAGCTTCTCCGAGCCCGCGGTCGCCGAGGCGGTCGAGCTACGGCCCGACAACAGCCTGTTCATGCGCCGCACCGAGGTCGTCTGCCGTGGCTGTGGCGGCCACCTCGGCCATGTCTTCAACGACGGGCCCACCGAGACCGGCGACCGGTACTGCATCAACTCCTGCTCGCTGGCGTTCGAGCCCGCGACCGGGGACATGTAACAGAGCGAGGGCACCCGCGCGCCGGCCGGGAAGCGGCCGGCCGTGGCGGCGTAGCCTCGCCCTCGGGGCAGCGCTACTACCGTGACCACGGCAGTGGCCCCTAGTTCTGAACCGCGGGAGACGTTATGGGCATACCCGGCCGCGCCGATGACCACCGATGGTCGCAGCGGCATCTCTCGCACTACGTCGAGGGAGACCTCCGCCCCCGCGCCCGCCGTCGCCTCGACCGCCATGCGCGGGACTGCGTGGACTGCGGGCGCGGCATCCGCGCGATGCGCGCCCTGGTGTATGCGATCCAGGGCCTCGGCGGACTGGCGGGGGTTTACGCACCGGCCACGATCTTGGACCGGGTCCGGCCGGCCGGAGCCAGCGGCTCACCGTCACCTCGCCGCGCGTGACGCCGCCGCCGGGCAAGCGCGCCTCCGAGCCTGCGGCTGGGGATTCGGCGGCCACCGAGGCGAGGCTGATCGCCCGGGCCCAGGCCGGGGACGTCGCCGCCTTTGAACAGCTGTCCAGCGCATACGCCGATCGCGTGTTCATGCTGCTGCTGCGGCTGCTTGGTGATCGCAGCGAGGCCGAGGACGTGGCCCAGGAGGTGATGCTGCGGGCCTGGCAGGGCATCACCCGTTTCCAGGGCCGCTCCAGCTACTTCACCTGGCTTTACCGGATCGCGATTAACGAGGCCAACCGCGCGCTCGAGAAGCGAGCCCGCCGGCCGGCCGGCGTATCGATCGCGGAGCGAGAACTGCAGCTGCCCGGTTCCCCTGCTGATGACCCGTCCCGGCAGGCCGAGGTGAGCGAGCTGCGCCTGGCCCTCGCCCACGCCCTGGCTGAGCTGCCGCCCGCGCTGCGCACGGCCATCGTGCTCAGCGACGTCGAAGGGCTGTCGACGCAGGAGGCCGCTGAGATCGCCGGCGTCAGCCAGGCCGCCTTCAAGAGCCGACTGCACCAGGCGCGGCTGCGAGTCCGGGCCGCAATTGGCGACGAGGCCCTGGTCACCGCGGGAGGATGACGCAGAGCCCCGCGCGAGACCTCGGCTGGCTAAATGATCCGCAGGGCCTCGGCGGGCGCCAGCCGGGCGGCCCGCAGCGCCGGGTAGAGCCCGGCCAGGATCCCGATGGCCAGGGCGATCGCGACCGCGCCGAGCAGGACGGTGACCGGCACCACCGCGCTCCAGTGACGCGCCGCC
>WNFJ01494607.1_pt1 | contig 17245 bp, 14 predicted proteins | sample 5400461 | NCBI WGS metagenome assembly WNFJ01 (sample SAMN13153349, study PRJNA577476) | soil metagenome | isolation source: 115 cm saprolite on Douglas fir-dominated hillslope | place: USA:California | collected 2013-09-17 | reverse complement strand
TCATTTCCCAGGAGGAAATCGATAAAAGGCTCATTTCCCAGGGAGAAATCGATAAATTTAAGAAGATCATCAAGTCGCCGGAGTATTCGCAGCTGGTGAAGGGGGAACGCTTGGTCCAGGATGCCGACAATAAAACCATCGAGCAGGTCGCCAAGTTCCTGGTCTTGCGCGTGGCTTTTACGGATAAAAATACCAACCCCATTTTCATGAATGAGGTCCGCAAGGAATTCGACCAGGAAATAACCAGTGTGATGGACAAGGAAAAAAGGGACAAGAACAAGGCCTTTCGCAAACAGTTCACCAAAAATCTTCTGGAGTGCTTCAAACAGGTACTTGATCTGCCTTTCCTGCCCAATCGGGTAGCCTGCGCCAACGCTGCCTTGCTGCTGCCCAATCTGGCGCGCATGGAGGAGGAGGAAGTGGGGGATTACCTGGCTGAGCTGATCAAGGATCCGAAAAAGGACGATGTCATCAAGCTGTACGCCTTGAAAGGGCTGGCGGCGTATTTCCCAGCCCGCGAATGGACGGACGCGGACGATCCCTTGACCAAGCAAGAAGAGGTGCGGAAGAGTAAGGATATCCAGCGAATCAAGGCAGTAATGGATTTTCTGAACCGCCCGTGGGATGCCTACAAGGTGGACGCCGAGGCCAATCCGGTACTGGCCGACCAGCGCCGCCAGGCCTTCCAGTTCCTGCGGCGGGATGCGATCAAGTCCCTGGCCCAGGCCCAAGTTCCGGTGATCCGAGTGAAGGTGGCTGGCAAGATGCAAGAAGTCCATGGGCCTGTGGTCTACGGCTTGCTGCACGTGCTGGACCCGAAATACAAAATCGAACCCCCAGCCTCCTTACAGGAAAAAGTGGAAGCCGCCATTGGCATCTGCCAGATCAAAAACATTCCCAATTCCGACTACCGGCCCGATGTGGGGATCCACCAGGTTGGGAAATTCCTGGTCCAATTCGCCACCGAATATCAAAAAGACAAAAACATGTTTTCCAGGGGGGGGAAAATTCCAGCCATTCCCTGGAAAGTCCAGGCGGAGCGCCTAAGCCTAGCCCTGGATGCGCTGGTAAAAAATACCGCCGATATGGACCCAACGAAGTCCAAAGCTCCTGTTAACGCCGCTACCTTGAAAAAGACCGCCCAGACGTATTTGGCTGAAATTAAGGGCCACCGAGACATAGAGCCCATTGGCAACCTTGCCACCGAAGTCAGCAGGATGGCGCCGAAAAGCCCGGCTGTGTTCCAATCCATCAAACCGCCCAACGGCGATTGAATATGGATGCCATCGTCGTGGGATCGGGGCCCAATGGACTGGTAGCCGCGGCGGAGTTGGCCAGGCACGGCTGGAGCGTCCTCGTTCTGGAAGCCCAGGGCCGGCCCGGCGGCGCCCTCTATTCCCTGGAATCAACTCTTCCCGGATACCTCCACGATGTCGGCGCCGCTTTCTTTCCTTTCGCCCAGGCCAGCCCCGCGTTTCGAGCCCTGGACCTTCCTGGGGTTGGCTTACAATGGCGCGGCGGCCGTTTTGAAAGCAGCCACCCCGCTCCGGACGGCACTTGTGCCAGCATTGCCCGCGCTCCGGAATTGGCCGCGGAAACCTTTGGGGTGGACGGTCCCCAATGGCTCAAACTGGCGCGATGGCAACAGACCATGGGGGAGCGCCTGGCCGATGCCCTGCTTGCTCCCCTGCCAGGATTGGGGAAGGCCTGGAGGTTGGGTTCGGGAAATCTGATCGGTTTGACCTGCGCCGGCCTCTCCAGCGCGGCTGGTTATTCGCGGCGGCTATTTCGAACCGAAGCCGCACGTCGCATCATTCCAGGCCTGGCCTTGCACGTTGATCTCGGTCCGGAGGATTTTTCCGGAGCAGCCCTGGGCCTGGTGCTTGCGCTCTTGGCGGCGGGAAGCGGTTTTCAAGTTCCCGTTGGCGGCGCCCGCGCTATTACCCAGGCGCTTCTGCGCCGCTTGGAAGAAGCGGGAGGCCGGATTCAGCTCAACACCCATGTCGATGAAATTGTCGTCCGGGGCCGAAGAGCTGTCGCCGTTCGCACTTCCCGAGGTGAGGAAGTTCCCCTAGGCCGGGCCGTGCTGGCCGATGTGGGAGCACCCGCCCTGTATTTGAAGTTGCTGCCTCCACGAACGGTGCCGAGCTGGCTGCGAAAATCCCTGCAGCGCTTCGCATACGGTTGGGGCACATTCAAGATGGACTGGGCCTTGTCTGGCCCGGTGCCGTGGTCGGCGGTCCAAGCCCGGCAAGCGGCGGTCGTTCACGCGGGTGACAGCATTGCCGACCTGATTGCTTTCACGCGTCAGGTCCGGGCCGGCCGCCTTCCTGAAAATCCCTACCTGGTGATCGGCCAGCAATCGCTGCTCGATCCAAGCCGGGCGCCTCCCGGAGGTCAAACCCTGTGGGCCTATTCGCATGTGCCTTCCATTTTGCCGGGGGGTTGGCTTGCCCACAAGGAAGCGTTTGCAGACCGAATAGAAAAGCGCATCGAGGGCTTGGCCCCGGGCTTTCGCGCGCTGATCCGGGCCAGAGCCATTTTTGCCCCGGACGACCTGGAAGCCATGAATGAGAACCTGGTCGGAGGCGATCTGGGGGGCGGCAGCGCCCGCTTCAGCCAACAGCTGTTCTTCCGCCCCGTGTTTCCTTATTTTCGCTACCGCACCCCGGTTCGAGGACTGTATTTGGCATCGGCCTCCGCTCATCCGGGCGCCGGGGTGCACGGCGCCTGCGGGTTCAACGCGGCCCACATGGCCCTGGCCGATTTCGCCTGAGCCTTTAAACGGACCTAAGAAATCGTAGGATAAAGATGACCAATGTCTAATGTTACCTGATGCATGAGACATTTGTCATTTTTACCAAGGGGACACTGTGGCCCGGCAACAAGCCAAGTTAGTCGTTCTGACCGGCGTCACCCGCGGTCTGGGCCTGGCCATGGTTGAGAAATTCATCGAGCTGGGCCATACAGTTTTTGGCTGCGGGCGAACGCGGGACCTACCGGCCGCCTCACGATTTTGCCTCCGTTGACGTCGCCCAGGAAAGCCAGGTCGAGCCCTGGGCGGCGCGGCTTTTGTCCAGCCTGGGAGCGCCCGACCTGCTCATCAATAATGCCGCGGTCATCAATCAAAATGCTCCACTCTGGCAGGTGCCGGCCGAGGAATTCGATCAGCTCATCGACGTCAACATCAAAGGAGTTGCCAACGTAGTCCGCCATTTTGTGCCGGCCATGACGGCGCGGAAGACGGGCGTCATCGTCAATTTCAGCTCCGCCTGGGGACGGTCGGTGGAAGCCGAGGTCGCTCCTTACTGCGCCAGCAAGTGGGCCATTGAAGGCTTGACGCAGGCGCTGGCGGAGGAATTGCCACGCGGCATGGCGGCCATTCCGCTCGATCCCGGGGTCATCGACACCGACATGCTGCGGAGCTGCTTTGGCGGCCGCGCCAGCCGCTTTCCTTCTCCCAAGGAGTGGGCGGAAAAGGCCGTGCCTTTCCTCCTTCAACTGGGACAGCGCGACAACGGAAAGCCCTTGTCGGTCCCATAAATGGAGATGGGCATCGTCCTAGGAAAGAAAGATGAAAAAAAATTCGTTGCGCCGCCACCCCCCCTTTACCTACCGTGATGCATCGCCGATCGTGAAAAAATGTTCCCGTTGGCCATTTTCCCCAAGCGATGGTTTTTCATAACCTTAAGGCAAAAGGGCGTTGCTTGCCAATTCCCGGCGGCCTGGATTCGTCGCGCCACTCCTTTGCCTGGTCTGAAAAGACCGGCAATTCGAAATTGTTTTCCCTTGACCTATTCCTTTCAGAGTGGAAACATGGTAGGTTGGGTAAAGGGTCCATTTGCCTGGTTTGATACCGGGGGAATTAGCCAATAAAGGAGCACCATTTCCTTGCCGCAGGGAACCAACGACCGCCACGTTCTGCATGAGCGCGACCGCCGCGACCATCAGAGGGTCAACGAGCAAATCCGCATCAGTCCCGTCCGCTTGATTGCCGCCAATGGGGACCAGCTGGGAGTGGTTCCGACCGCGCAAGCCCTGGACATGGCCCGGGAAGCCCAACTCGATCTTGTCGAGGTAGCCGCCAACGAGCGGCCGCCCGTGTGCAAGATCATGGATTTCGGTAAGTTCAAGTTCTTGCAGAAACAAAAACAAAAAGACAAGACCAAATCGCACCACCAGAAACTCAAGGAAATCCGGGTGCGACCCAAGACCGGCGACCATGACGTCGAGACCAAGGTCAACCAGGCCCGAAAATTCCTGGAGCACAAGGACAAGGTCTTGGTCTACGTGGTCTTCAAGGGCCGCGAGCTGCAGCACATTGAAGAAGGCCGGCGCATCATGGCCAGCATCCTGGAAAAGCTGGTGGACCTGGCCAAGGTGGAAAAAGCCCCAAGCATGGAAGGCAAGCGCATGACCGCCATGCTGGCGCCGAAATAAATGGGGCTTGCGTTTTGCGTTCGGAAAAATCCATGCGAACGCTAAACGCAAGCAGATGATTAATAAACCTGCCTTGGCGATTTTCCTCCGTTTTCTACAATGCCATTCATTGTCCCTTGGCGGCTTCCAGGGGGCATTTTTATTTGGCGGAACTACCATGCCGAAGATGAAAACCCACAAAAGCTCCTTGAAACGCTTTCGCGTCAGCGCCAATGGCAAGCTGAAACGGCGGCAGGCAGGCAAGAAGCACCTGAACGCCCACAAGTCGGCCAAGCGCAAACGGCACCTGCGCGGCATCGTTATCGAAACAGGCAAGCTCGGCAAGAAATATGTCAAAATCATGGGCCAGGTGAAGTAGAGTGTAGGCGAACCGGGAGCGTAAGCGACCGGAGCAGGAGGAAATCATGGTGCGGGCGCGCAGCAGCAAGACAGTGACCAGGGGCCGCAAGCGCATGCGCAAGCTGACCAAGGGCTTTCGCCTGAGCCGGCATCACCTGTACCGGCAATCGCTGGTGACCCTGATCCGAGCGCGGGTGTATGCCTTCCGCGACCGCCGCGTGCGCAAGCGCGAATTCCGCCGGCTGTGGATCGTGCGCATCAATGCCGCCTGCCGCATGCGCGGCCTGCGCTACAGCCAGCTCATCGCCGGCCTGCAACGCGCCCAGGTCATCCTCGATCGCAAGACCCTGGCGGACCTGGCCATCGCCGATCCGGACACCTTTACCAAAATCGTGGACCTGGCCAAGCAGCATCTGTAGGTTGCACGCTCGATTAATCGTTTCGCGCTCGCGCAATGGAATCGAGCGAAAAAACGATAAATCGGTATCAGCTATGTCACTTGCCAATCTCGAACACCAAGCCCGGACGGAATTGGAGTCGTGCAGCGATGAGGCCGCCTTGCGCGCCTGGCACAACAAATACTTCGGCAAGCAGGGGGAAGTTCTCTTGGCCCTAAAAAAGGTCGGGAGTGTTCCCCCTGAAGAGCGCCGCTCCTACGGGCAGGAAGCGAATCGGGTCAAAGAAGCTTTGACGGAGGCCCATGATGCCGCTTTGGCGAAAGTAAAAGAGCGGGCCTTGGCACAGAGCTTGAACGCGGCTGCGGTGGATGTCACCTTGCCCGGCCGGCCTCTGACCCGGGGCCGATGGCACATCGCCAATCGGATTCTCCGAGACATTGCCGCCATCTTTTCCGACCTGGGCTTCCAGATTTACCGCAGCCGCGAGGTCGAGGACGATTTCACCAACTTCGAGCTCCTCAACATGCCGCCCCACCACCCGGCGCGCGACATGTGGGACACCTTTCACACCACCGTTCCCGGCGTCCTCTTGCGGACCCACACCTCGCCGGGGCAAATCCACGTCATGCGCGAGCACTGCCCCGAGCCGATCCGCGTCATCCTGCCCGGCATGTGTTACCGCTATGAAACGATCACCACGCGTAGCGAGATCATGTTTCACCAGGTGGAAGGCCTGGCCGTCGGCGCGCGCGTGACCATGGCCGACTTGAAAGGAACCATCGTCGCCTTCGCTCGCCGCATGTTTGGCGAAGAACGGCAAGTGCGCATCCGCTCCAGCTATTTCCCGTTCACCGAGCCGTCCATCGAGGTGGATATGGACTGCATCGTCTGCGCCGGCAAGGGTTGCAGCCTGTGCAAGCGGAGCGGCTGGCTGGAAATCATGGGCGCCGGCATGGTGCATCCGGTGGTCTTGCAGAACGGCGGCTACGACCCGGCCAAATTCAGCGGCTTCGCTTTCGGCATGGGCCCGCAACGGATCACCATGCTGAAATACGCCATCGACGACATCCGCCAGTTCTGGACGAATGACTTACGTTTCCTGCGGCAGTTTTGAATCTATAACCATCCCTGGCGCTGGTACCATTCGCCGGTCATGCGAAATCCATCGGCAAGGCTGGTGGTGCACTGCAGACCCAGTTCGACCTTGGCTTTATGGCCGGAACAGACCCACGAACCGGCGAGTGCTTCGCGGATTTTGTCTGGGGTGAAAATGATCGGTTTGCGCATGAGCGCGGCCCGGAATTGGTTGGCGTAGGCCCCTAGCCAGCACAGCAGCATCGGCATGCGCACTGTCCGAAAGGAGGAAACCTTAAGAGCTCCGGCAGCGGCCTGGGCCATTTCCGAAATCGTAAGACTTTCCTCCGAGGTGGCAAAGTAGATGCCCAGCTCGTCTCCCGGTCCCGTGGGACCAGGAGGAAGAGTGCGGCCACGGTCCGCTGCCAACAATAGGGCACTCACCAGGTCTTCCACGTAGATGAGGGACATATGCGGGTCGAGCAGGCCGGGGATGACATTGAAGCCTTTCCGCACCGAGCGAAAAAGGTGAATGGTGTGGGGATCCCAGGGCCCGATGACAACAGGAGGTCGGACTATCGTGATGGGTAAAAAGGAGGCGACCTCCTTCAGGTGGTGCTCCGCTGCCAGCTTGCTTCGGCCATATGCGGACACCGGGGCGGGGGGCTGGCCTTCGCGCCTTGGAGAATCCGGAAGCGACGGCCCGGCGGCCGCCAGTGACGACACGTATACCACCTTGGGCGGAGTCAGCAAACGCGCGCAAGCCTGGGCCAAATGCCGCGTGCCCGCGCTGTTGACGCGGGCATAGGTTCCCGGAGTATGGACCTGCGTGGCCCCGGCCACATGATAGACCAGGTCCACCCCACGGACCGCCGCTGGCAACGATTCCGGCCGGGTCATGTCGCCGAAAACCAATTCCACCTCGGAAGATGCCAGGCCGTTTGTTGATTGCCCGCGCACCAGGCATTTCACCTGGTCGCCACGCTGCAAAAGCCGGCGCACGACATGCCTGCCGATGAAACCCGTGGCCCCGGTTACAAGAGTTCGCGCCATCGTTTGTTCTCCAATCTCATAGAATAATGCCGGATTGCGGCAGTCTCAAGGTTAGCGGTTCTCAGCGGGTGAGGTTTTGATGTGGTTTTTGACGTTCGTGCTGAAAAATCTGCTTCGCCGGCCTTTGCGGTCGGCCTTGACGGTCATAGCCGTGGCCATCGCCATCGGCGCTTTGATTTCCCTCGTCGGCGTCGCCAATGGCTTCGAGCAGTCCTTTCTCAATATTTATGAGAAGGAAGGGGTGGACCTGATCGTGACCCAAGCCGGCGTCTTTCAGCTTATCCGCAGTTCGCTAGACGAAAGTCTGGGGGCCAAGATGGAGGCAATCCCCGGTGTCAAAGAAGTTTTTCCGGGGCTTTTGGAAATGATCTCGCAGCCAATTGACGGCAAGGAGCAGCCATTAACTTTGCAAGGCTGGGTGCCTCAAACTCCCATCTTCGATCATCTGGCCCTTACTGGCGGACGCTTTCTAACAAAAACCGACGACCAGGCCGTTATGCTGGGAACGGTCCTGGCCGGGAACCTAGAAATGAAGGTTGGTGACGAGATCGAGATTACCGAGAAAAAAATTTTTAAGGTGGTGGGAATTTACGAGAGTTCCCACGTATATGAAAACGGCGCCCTGGTAATGCCGCTCAAAGTCCTTCAGGACCTCATGGACAGAAAAAATCAGGTATCCGGGTTCAGCATTAGCCTCACCGAAAAACTCGACGAGGCCGGTGTTGACCGCATGCGGAAAAAAATAGAAAATATCAAGCCGGGCAAACTGAACGCCCAGCGCGCGGAGAATTTTGTCAAGAAGATGTTCGAAATCCGCCTGGCCAAGGGCATGGCCTGGGTCACGTCGGCCATCGCCCTCCTCATCGGCCTGTTCGGCATGATGAACACCATGGTGATGTCGGTGAGCGAGCGGACGCGCGAGATCGGCATCCTGCGCGCCGTCGGCTGGCGCAAGTGGCGCGTGATCAAGATGATTCTCCTGGAATCGGTGGTGCTGAGTATTTTCGGAGCGCTGGTGGGGATCATCGGCGCCGTGGCTTTGATCAAAATCCTGGCCCAGTTGCCGACCGTGAACAGCTTCGTGGAAGGGACGGTGTCGCCGGTGTTGATGGTGTACGGCCAATTGCTGGCTATCGGGGTGGGACTGTTGGGGGGCGCCATCCCGGCCCTGCGTGCCGCCCGCATGTTGCCGACGGCAGCGCTTCGTTATGAATGACATTTTGTTTACGTTTAGCGTTCGCGTGGGATTTTCCGAACGCTCAACGCAAGCAGTTACTTGGCCGCCGCCAGTTGCCGCCGAAACGTTTCCACCCGCACCTTGATGGCCAAAGGGAGTTTGGCCTTGATCAGGCTGCGGCCGCCGAACCATTCCTTTGGCTCGTTCAACACCAGGTGGAATTCAACGAACAAGGCGCCGGCAGGTTCTTTCAATTCGGTGACGCGAACGTAGCCGCCGAAACCCTCATAGGGCATTGCCGGGCCGAATTTTTTCACTCCGTCTTGCAGAGTGACGGCTTGCCATTGGTTGGGGAAGGCGGCATCCTTGGCGAAGCGCGGGTCCAGTTGCAGGGCGGATTCGATCGCCTTGGGCCCGTTCGTCTTGAAAGCCCGGCCCACTCCCGAAAGCTGCACCTTGTCCAGAAGTTCAAAATTCAATAGCGTGTAACGCTCCTCCAGGTTTTTCGCCTTGGTAACCGTGATTTTGCGTTTTTTCAGCTGGTCGTCCGACAAGAAGGAGGCATCCCCCTTGCCGATATTGGCCTTGGGGTTGCCCAGCAGCCGTTCCAGCACATCACTGCTGACTGCGGACTTAAGCTTCCCGTAGGCGACAAAATACAGATCGACCTTTTGCCCGATGCGCTCCTTGTTGGGCCCTTCGACGGCATTGATTTTTAGCACATGGGGAGAAACAACCTTGTTGCGGATGAAATTTTCGTAATTGGTGCTAATTTTTTTGATGACGGCCACCTGATCGGCGGCGGAGAGCCCGTCGCTCATGACCGGGGCAGGCAACTGGAAAGGACCCTGAGGGAGAACGAGCCCCTTCTCGACCAGCTCCTTGACCAGAGGATTTTCGACCTCCGGCGCGTCACCAGGGAACAGTCCGGTAACAATCAGCAGCAAGGGGATCATGGTCGGCCTCCCCGCCGCTTGCGGCTTAGTGTTTTCACTTTAACGCTAAGCCGCAAGCGGGAGAATTATTTCACTTTGTGGCAATCCCGCGCAGTTGCCCCTCCACGTCCAGCACTTGCTGGGCCGTGAACCGGCGCACGCATGCCAGCCGCTGCAATTCCGCGGTATAGGCCACCGCTCTACCCTGGGGGATGCGGACCAGGGCGAAAGCATCGGGCGCGGGCACTCCCAAGAAAAATTTGTCCCGCCGTACGCTCAGCAGGCGCTCTTCGCGCAAGCTGGCCGGCAGAAGCTGCATGGCTTGCTCCGCCGGCACATAGTCTCCGGCCCTGTCCTTGGCCAGAAGCCAGACAAACTTCGCCACTTGCCCGGATTGCGGATTCACCAGAACGGCGTGTCGCATCACCATCTTCTTGTGTTCGCCGCCTCGCAGCATCACCGCCTGAGCATCAATGAGCCACATCGATTCGGTGCGTGCCACAATGCGCACGTCATTATCCAGGATTTTCTCGTTTTCATCCAGGATGCGTTTGCCGAAGACACCGAGGTCGGCGCCGAAGGTATTGCCGGCATCCACGATGGTTTCCTTGCCGCGGATGCTGATGGCGAAACCGCGCGCCACCACATCCAGATTATAGCGATTGCTTTGTGGGTTTTTCTTGACGTTTGCCAAAAAGGTAAGTTTGAACATGCGGGCGTATTCCCCTGCCATCTTGGGGGCCTCCTTGAGATCGGCCGCACTCAACGTGGGAGTGGCAAACAGAAGCAGGTGCGACCAGAGCTGCGGCGGACCATCGGCAGGAATAATCGTGCCCGGCGTGATGCGCGGCACCGCGCGGGACGCCAGATCGACCGCGGGGGCCTGCGCCTGGGCTTGAACCTGGATCAGCTCCCCTCCACCCTGGATCAATGTCTGGTGAGCCTTGTTCAGGGCCTGCTCCTTCTCCGGACATTGGCAAGCCCCCGCCAGGAAAACAACGAGCGCAATTGAAATCCGTCCCATTGAGTATCCCTCCTTGGACCAGGTTATTGGAGGGATGATTCTAGTGCCAGACCGGGGAATTGGGCAATAGATGTTGCAAGCCCGCAGGCGAGTCTTCGAGTCTGCGGGGGTTTTTGTTTAGACCGGAACCAATGGCGACGGCGGGAATCACCGGGACACGGCTCCGTCGCCGTTGGCTCCGGGCTAAACGAAGTCCCAGAAAAGCATCCGGCATGGTCCGTGTTCAACGGCACAGGCCCCGATCAGTTCGGGCCCCAAGGGCAGGTCTGCCAGCCACCAGCGGCTCGCTGCTTCCGGTTCCCCTTCCATGCGGAGCAGGCGGGCAGGCTCTCCGGGAGCAAAAGCGACCTCAAAGCGTTCCAGGCCCAGGGATAAGCCCAGGCCGCGCGCTTTCATGTAGGCTTCCTTGCGCGTCCAACAGCGGAAAAAAGCAAACGAATCGCCGGCCAGTCCCAGCAGAACACGATTTTCTGCCTGGCTGAAAAAACGTTTTGCCAACTGGAGAGCGTCGGGCATGGGCCGCTGTTCTTCAATATCGACGCCAATTTCCCGGCCCACGGTCACCCCCGCCAGGGCACAGGATCCGGAATGAGACAGGTTGAAGCGAATCGGGCTGTCCCCGGCCAGCTCGGGCTTTCCCGCGGGTCCAAGGCGGAATGTGACCTTGGCCGGCTCGATTCTCAGGTAACGGGAAAGGACGTCGCGGAGGAATCCATGGGAAGCAAGGAAGCGCGCGCGATCCCTCGGGAGGTGAAAAGCAGCCGCCCGCTGCTGCTCTTCCGTTGACAGGGTCCTGGCAAGCCGATCGAGCCTGCTGGTGTCCAATTCCAGCTTTGCCCGCCAGAGATGAACCTCCTCCACCTGGAGGGAAACATCGTCCGCCGGCTTTCGCCAGAGGGATGTTGCACGAATGTCCTCGGCCAGGGCGGAGAAAAAGAGCTCGGAGTTTTTCAAATAGAAATGGCCGCCGGGAAAGAGCCTCAGGGTAAATGGCCCGTTCGTCAGGGTTTTCCAGGCTTCGAGATCGAGGGGCGGAATCATGGGGTCGGTGGCGCCGCCATAGACCGTGAGGGGACATTCCAGGGGTTCCCCGCCGGGAAAGACATAGGTTTCTCCCACGGCCAGGTCGGCGCGCAGGAGCGGCAGAAAGCTGCGCATCATTTCTTCATGGCCGAGAATCTCCGGCGGCGTGCCCTCAAGCAGACGAAGGCGGTCGATGAATTCCGCATCGGGAAGCAGGTGCATGAGGGGCTTGGCCGCAGGCAGGTGGGCAGCCGCATGGCCCGAAACGATGACCTGTGCCGGTTTTTTGGCCGAAAGTACCCGCGCCATCTCGAAGGCGATCAACCCGCCCAGGCTGGGGCCAAACAAAACATAGGGAATATCCAGGTGGGGCCTCAAAAAAGGCACAAGTTCCTCGACCAGGGGCTGCATACGGGAATAAGGTGTTTCCCGAAAGCGCTCTTCCCGGCCTGGCAGTTGAATCCCCAGGATTTCGATATCCTGCGGCAGCCTGGCGGGCCACTGAGAAAAAGCCCGCGCTCCCCCGCCGCTATGAGGAAACATGATGAGTCGCAGACGGCCTGTGGGATTCGCCTTGAGGGGAAGGAACCAACTTGATTTCATAAAAATTAATTTCCGGATCGAAATCCTGACTCCTGATCCCTGATCCCTGACTCCTGACCCCTGATCCCTGTTTCCAACTTCTGCTGCTTGTCTTCGACGATCTTGCCGTCGCGCATGCGGATGAGGCGATGGGCGCGCTCCCCTACTTCGGGACTGTGCGTGACCACGATCAAGCCGGTGCGGCGCTCGGCGTGCAGGCGGTCGAAGAGGTTGAGGATCGGTGGGTTCGTCGGCCAAGAGCAGCACGGGATCATTGGCCAGGGCGCGGGCGATGGCGACCCGTTGCCTTTCGCCGCCGGAGAGCTTGCTGGGCAAATGGTTGAGGCGCTGGCCCATGCCGACCGCTTCCAGAAGCTGACCGGCTTTGGCGCGGCGCTGGGGGGCCGCCAGCGTGCCTTCGAACATGGGAATCTGCACATTTTCAACTGCGGTTAGCGTGGGCAAGAGGTAAAACGCCTGAAAAATGAAACCGACCTTGTTGATGCGAACCTGGTCCAGGTGGGCCTGCTCGGACAGGGGCCGATCCTCAAAAAAAACTTCACCGGACGTTGGCCGATCGAGGCCGCTGATCAGGTTCAGGAGCGTCGATTTGCCGCTGCCGCTCGGCCCCATGATGGCGATGTATTCCCCCTGCCGGACATCAAGGCTGACATCACCAAGGGCGGTAATATTGCCATCCGGATAAACGCGGCTGACATGGTCGCAACGGAGCAGCGATGCGTTTTGAGCCATTGCCTGCACTCAAAGAAAAGAGGACCTACAAACGGATGATACGGAAACTCCCCTCAGGTGGAAGACCCAAAGGAGTGGTGTGCGTGGATTGAAATGAAGTCCATTTTCGCCTCATCCTTTTTGTTAGGCTGACCTAACAGTTGCTGTGCAATTGCTGTGCAAATCGATCACACCCCCCCCTGTCTCCTGTCTAGACCGGGCCGCCAACTTGGAAACGACGCTGTAACATCAAATGATAAAAGTAGTTACGAAATACAAAGTTGGCGGCCAATTGGCCGGCAACTTTGGGGAGATGTTGCTCCAAAGGCAGCGACCTAAAGGACCATTGCGAAGCAACCCTAATTGTGTTAAATTTGGGGGATATGGAAAGATTGGGATAGGATTCCCTTCCCCTTGGTGTCCATTATGTCCCATTCTCCTGTATTTCCCAAGTTTGCCAATTTGATCGAGCCTTGCCGGTTCCAGGCGGAAACCCAACCCAATGAAATCGCCTTCACCTTCCTGGTGGATGGCGAACGAGAAGAACACAACCTGACCTATGCGGACCTGGATCAGCAAGCCCGGTCGGTGGCGGCCAAGCTCCAATCCCTGGCCAATTGGGGCGACCGGATTTTGCTCTTTTTCGCTCCGGGCCTGGAATACGTGGTCGGCTTTTATGCCTGTCAGTATGCTGGCATGATCGCCGTCCCCGCCTATCCCCCCGACTTGATGCGCCTGGATCGAACCTTCAATCGCTTGCAGGTCATTTTGCAGGATAGCCAGGCCCAGGTGATCTTGGGAACAACAAAAACACTTGCCGAAGCCAAGCCCTTCCTGCCTCAGGGGATGGAACTCAGCCTGATTCCGTTGGACCCCTGGGCTGACTGGTCAACCTTTCCCTGGTCCCATCCAGACCTGACCGGCAACGACCTGGCCCTTTTGCAATACACCTCCGGCTCCACGAGCACGCCACGGGGAGTCGAGGTCAGCCAGGGAAACTTGATTTATCAAGTGCGCGAGCTGTATCGCTGGGCGGGAGAGCATTTTCTGGGGGTTTCCTGGCTTCCCATGTATCACGATCTGGGTTTAGTTGGCGGGGTAGTATGCCCTCTGTACAGCGGCCGGCGGGGTATCTTGATGTCCCCCCTGGCTTTCATGCAAAGGCCGATGCGCTGGCTGGAGGCCGTTAGCCGTTACCGCGCTACCACCAGCGGCGGGCCGAATTTCGCCTACGATCTGTGCGTCCGCAAATTCCGGCCCGAGGAATCGCCCAACCTGGACCTGAGCGGCTGGCGCTTTGCCGTCAACGGCGCCGAGCCCGTCCGTCCCGATACCCTGGAACGCTTCACCAGAACTTTCGAGCCTTATGGCTATCGCTTCTCGACCTGGTGCCCGAGCTACGGCCTGGCCGAGGCCACTCTGGGTGTGAGTGGAGTAAACCCGGGAGAGCAAGTGCGGGTGGAGTCCTTCGACAGCCAGGCCCTGGAACAAAACCGCGTCCAAGTTGCCGGCGAAGCCAGCAAGGGGACAAGGACCTTGATCAGCTGCGGCACCCTTTTCGTCGATACCGAGGCGGCCATTGTCGATCCTCAAGAACACACACTCTGCCCAGCGGACGGTATCGGCGAGATCTGGGTTCGTGGTCCCGGCGTGGCCAGGGGATACTGGCGCAGGCCGGAGGAAAATCAAACCGTCTTCAACGCCTTCCTGGCAGATGAAAAGAATGACCAGGAGGAGACGAAATCGGCTATCGGCAATCGGCTATCGGCTTTCCGATGGCCGATAGCCGATGGCCGATGGCCGATAGCCGATGGCCGAAAGCCGATAGCCGATGGCCGAAAGCCGATAGCCCCTGTTTCCTCCTATTCACGGAATGGCCCCTACCTTCGCACCGGCGACCTGGGTTTTTTCCACAACGGCGAGCTTTTCATTACTGGCCGGCTCAAGGACCTTATCATCCTCCAGGGCCGCAACATCTATCCCAACGATGTCGAGCAGAGCCTGCCCGCCGTACATGGCGCATTCGCCCCGCACGGAAGTGCAGCGTTCGCCATCGACCAGGAAAACCAGGAACAACTCGTGATCGTCCAGGAGGTTCTGCGCCCGGCCCGGCTCGACCTCGATGCCCTGGCCCAGGATGTCCGCGCCATGCTGCTCCGCGAGCATCAGGTCTGGCTCTTTGGCCTGGCCTTTATCAAAGGCGGAACGCTGGCCAAGACCTCCAGCGGCAAGGTGCAGCGCTTTGAAGTCCGGCGAAAATACCTGGCTGGCGAGCTGGCCCTACTCAAGCAATGGACCTGGGATTTTCGTGGCGCGGGCGACTCCCCGGCGGTTACCCCGAACCAGGATACCCCTGCCATCCAGGATTGGCTGGTGAGCCATCTGGCCCGGCATTACCAGCTCGCCTCAGACCAGATCGACGTGCACCAGTCGATCCGTTCCTACGTCATGGATTCGGTGACGCTGATGGTCTTGGCCCTGGAGCTGGAAACCTGGCTCGGCCGTCCGATCTCGCCGTTGGTTGTTTTTGACGCCCCATCGATCGCCGAACTTTCGCGTCGCCTTGCCGACCCCGCCTCCGCCAGCCTGGCCCCTCCCGTCTGCAGCCAGCCGGCCATTCCACGCGTTGATGACATGACCGAAGCGGAGCTCGACAAGGCCCTGGAGACATTTCTTGAGCCATCGCCTTGATGGTAGGTAGGTCTTGCTCTTAGTGACTATCCGGAAAGTAGCCGAATTCGTGAGAATTCGAAGGCACATCAATCGAATTTTCACGAATTCGGCTACTTTCCGGATAGCCTCTTACTCATGGTCTTGCTCGTTTTCCTCCTCTTTAAAAAGGGAGTATGAGTAAGAGCAAGAGTAAGAGTAAGTGCATGAACAAGAGAAAAAGAACACACTTCGCAAACAGGGAAGTTGATAGGAAGGTGTGATCTAGCCTTCGCCGCCCACGTCGATCCACATGGTTTCCCAGCTGGTCGTCGGCGCTTCCGTGTCCTCGAGCAGGTTGGTTTTCACGGGCAGCAGGTGCTCGTGGTGGTGATGCAGGCGATGGCTAGGATTGCTGGCGGGTTCGACGGCAAAACCGCGGACGGATTGGATATCGGCATGTCGCATGGAAATCTCCTGGATACGGAAGAACAACTCACCAGGAATAGAAATCGGCTTTTGTGGCGCAGAAGTTGGCAGGGAACGCCGTCCGGGACCGAACAAAGCGAACAAACGGTACGGTCGCCCCCATTTCGCAAAGGCTGCCGCTTGCTTGGCTTGGGAAAAGAACGAGGGAAGCGTCAAGCTGCCAAGGATGTTCATGTCCGGAAAGGGATTCCGGCTGGAAGTCGTGGGCAATGGTCCCAATATTTATGGCGGGATCATACCCGGCAGGATGATGCCCATCGAACGGACATCCGGATTTTCCCTTCCAAATTCCAGCCGTAGCCTATACTTACAAAGGCTGTTTCTTGTCTGAGCGATACTTGCTAAAATACTATCAATGAACTAGGCCTTTCGGGAAGGTAGTTCGATGGCTGCCCCAGCCAATATAACCGAATTCCTCGACTTGGTGCGCAAGAGCGGGGTCATGGAAGACAAGCGCCTGGACGCCTACGTGCAAAAAGCGCGGGCGGCGGGGACTTTGCCTGCCGAGCCCCCCAAGCTCGCCGGCCTGTTCGTGCATGAGGGTTTGTTAACGCATTTCCAGGCCGAGCAAATCATGCTGGGCAAGTGGCGCCGTTTCACCATCGGCAAGTACAAGGTCCTGGAGCGCCTCGGCTCGGGGGGCATGGGCGCCGTTTATTTGTGCGAGCACAAGCTGATGCGGCGGCGGGTGGCGGTCAAGGTGCTGCCGGCGGCCAAGGCGGCCGACGAGGCCTCGTTGAAGCGTTTTTACCGCGAAGCCCGCGCCGACATCGATCAGGATGAGAACCTGCACTTTCTGGTCATGGAATACGTGGACGGCTCGAGCTTGCAGGACATCATCAAGCGCTCCGGGCCGATGGAGGTGCTGCGGGCAGCCCATTACATCCGCCAGGCGACCATGGGCTTGGAACATGCCCACGAGCATGGCCTGATCCACCGCGACATCAAGCCCGGAAACATCCTCATCGATCGCACCGGCGTGGTCAAAATCCTCGATATGGGCCTGGCCCGCTTCTTCAACGATGATGAGGATATCCTGACCCGCCAGTTCGACGAGAAAGTTTTGGGCACCGCCGACTACCTGTCTCCCGAGCAGGCTATCGACAGCCACGAAGTGGATATCCGCACCGATATCTACAGCCTGGGGGCGACCTTTTATTACATGCTCACGGGGCCCACGCCGTTTGGAGATGGCACGGTCACGCAAAAGCTGCTCTGGCATCAGTCGCGTCAGCCCAAGCCGCTCAGCACCTTTCGCCACGACGTGCCGGCCGCTTTGATTGCCGTCATCGACAAGATGATGGCCAAGGAGATTCCGCAGCGCTATCAG